>Ga0105240_10003381_pt1 | contig 24804 bp, 19 predicted proteins | sample KBSC54metaG_FD_80426 | JGI IMG/M metagenome (GOLD analysis project Ga0105240, IMG submission 80426) | Corn rhizosphere microbial communities from Kellogg Biological Station, Michigan, USA - KBS C5-4 metaG | ecosystem: Host-associated > Plants > Roots > Rhizosphere > Soil | place: Michigan, USA...
CGCTGTGACGGCGGAGCCCAAGATCGATGGGCTTTCGGCGTCATTGCGCTATGAAAAAGGCGTGTTGGTACAGGGCGCCACCCGCGGCGACGGCCAGGAAGGCGAAGATATCACCGCCAACCTGCGCACCATCTCCGACATCCCCCTGCGGCTGAAGGCAAGCCGCTCTGGGGCGCTGCCAGAGATTTTAGAAGTGCGCGGCGAGGTTTATATGACTCACAAGGCGTTTGAGGCCTTGAACAAGAGGCAGGAAAAGGACGGCAAACCCACCTACGCAAATCCCCGCAATTCCGCTGCCGGTTCGGTGCGTCAGCTCGATCCGTCGATCACGGCCGGACGCACGCTCAATTTCTTCGCCTATACCTGGGGCGAGATCAGCGAACTGCCCGCCAAGACCCAGACCGGCATGCTGGAGAAATTCCGCGACTGCGGCTTTGTGGTGAATCCGCTGGTCAAGTGCTGCGAAACCCTGGATCAGGTGTTGAAATTCTACCGCGATATCGAAACCAAACGCGCCAAGCTGGGCTATGATATTGACGGCGTGGTCTACAAGGTGGACCGGCTGGATCTGCAGGAGCGGCTGGGCTTTGTCTCGCGCAGCCCGCGCTGGGCTATCGCTCACAAGTTCCCCGCCGAACAGGCTGAAACGGTGCTGGAGGATATCGAGATCCAGGTGGGCCGCACCGGCAAGCTGGCGCCGGTGGCGCGGCTGAAGCCCGTCACGGTGGGCGGTGTGGTAGTGCGCAACGCCACCCTGCACAATGAAGACGAGATCGAGCGCCTGGACGCCCGGCTCGGCGACACCGTGGTGATCCAGCGAGCCGGCGATGTGATCCCGCAGATCCTGCGCGTGATCCTGGAGAAACGCCCGCGCGGCGCCAAGCCGTACAAATTTCCCGACAAGTGCCCGGTGTGCGGTAGCCACGCCGTGCGGGAGGTGGACGAGAAGACCGGCAAGATGGATGTCGACCGGCGCTGCACCGGCGGGCTGATCTGCGACGCCCAGACGGTGGAACGGCTCAAATATTTCGTCGCCCGCGATGGTTTCGACATCGAAGGCCTGGGCGGCACCATGATCGAACTGTTTCACGACAAGGGCTTGTTGAAGGAGCCCGCCGATATTTTCGCCCTGACCGAAAAGCCGGAAAAAGTGAGCAAGGTGCTGGCCGAACATCGCGCCACCTTGTCGGAAGAGCGCCGTGCCGCCGAGGGCAAAGATCCGGTCAAAACCAAGGCCAAGAAGGAAGAGCGCGAAGACAAGGTGGTGGAAAATCTGATGGCGGCGATCGAACGCCGCCGCACTATCGGGTTGGACCGCCTGATCAACGCGCTCGGAATCCGCCATGTGGGCGAGACCACGGCGCGGTTGATTGCGCGGCATTATCGCACCATCGAGGCTTTTATCGACGGGATGAAGGCGGAGAATGCCCGCGAGGAGCTGGAGAGCCTGGAAGGCATCGGCGGCATCGTCGCGGAAGCGATCTGCGACTTCTTCGACGAGAAGCACAATGTAAAAGCGCTGGACCGGCTGCTGGAATGGCTGACCGTCACGCCACTAGCCGCTGCCAAGAAGAATTCGCCGGTCTCGGGCAAAACGGTGGTTTTCACCGGTAGCTTGGAAAAGATGACGAGGCAGGAAGCCAAGGCGCGGGCGGAAAGCCTGGGCGCGAAAGTGTCCGGCTCCGTCTCCGCCAAAACCGACATTGTGGTGGCGGGTCCGGGCGCGGGCTCCAAGCTCAAGGACGCGCAGAAGCACCATGTCCAGGTGATGGACGAAGATGCTTGGCTGAAGTTGATCAGCTAATTTGAATCTCCATGGCCGGCCTTGGCGCATAGCGGCAGCGTATGCGCGCCATCCATGGATGGGCGGGTCAAGCCCGCCCATGGAGGGTAAAATCAAATCGCCCGCGTCGCCTGCTCCAGCCAGCCGCGTGCTTCCTCATCCAGCTGCGATCGCAAACTCTCGAACACGCGCGCGTGATAGGCGTTGAGCCAGACCCGCTCGCCTTCGGTGAGAAGGCCGGGCTCGACCAGATTGAGATCGATGGGCGCCAAGGTGATGGTCTCAAAGCCCATCATGGGCCGCTCGCCGTCGGCTATCGTCTTGGGCTCCGTTACCACCACCAGATTCTCGATGCGGATGCCGTACTCGCCGGTCTTGTAATAGCCCGGCTCGTTGGAACAGATCATGCCGGGCTTGAGCGGCTGGGTGACCGGCCGCTTGGAGATGTTCTGTGGCCCTTCATGCACCGACAGGTACGATCCTACCCCGTGGCCGGTGCCATGATCGTAGTCCAAACCCGCTTCCCACAAGGGCCGGCGCGCGAAAGAGTCGAGCTGCATGCCGATGGTGCCTTCCGGAAAGCGCACGGTGGCAAGCGCGATATGGCCCTTGAGCACGCGGGTGAAACGGTCGCGCATCTCGGCAGTCGGTGTGCCCACGATCACCGTGCGGGTGACGTCGGTGGTGCCGTCGGGATATTGCGCCCCGGAATCAATCAGGAACATCTGGTTGTTGCGGATCGGGGCGTTGGTGGAACGGGTAACACGGTAATGCACGATGGCGCCATTGGCGCCCGCGCCCGAGATGGAATCGAACGAAAGGTCGGAAAGATAATTGGTGGCACGGCGAAAGCCCTCCAGTTGCTGGGTGGCATCGATCTCGGTCAACGCGCCGTTGGGCGCCTCACGCGCGAACCAGGAGAGAAAACGCGACAGCGCCGCGCCGTCGCGGATATGCGCCTTGCGGGTGCCTTCCAGCTCCAGCGGATTTTTGCAGGCTTTGGGCAGCTGGCAGGGATCGGGCGCCTGCTTCACTTTGGCGCCGGCCTTGGTCAGGCGGTCCAGGATCGCCTCGGCCGCGGTGGAGGGATCGGCAATCACGGTCTTGTCTTTCAGCGCATCCAGCGCAGGCAGAAAATCCGCCACCGCTTTCAGCCTTACGCCCTCGCCCAGATGCGCCATCAGCTCTGCGCTGCGTTTTTCTTCGTCCAGGAAAAGATCGGCACTGCCATCGGCATGAAGAACAGCCCAGGCCAGCACGAAAGGCGTATGCGGCAAATCGGTGCCACGGATGTTGAACAGCCAGCAGATGGAATCGCACAGCGTGATCACCGCAGCATCGGCTTTGGCGTGCTTGAGCGTCTCGGCCACACGGGCGCGTTTGGCCTCGCCGTCTTCGCCCGCCAAATTCATGGCATGCGGCACGGCTTTGCCCCTTGACGCGGCGGGGCGGCCGCTCCACACCGCATCCAGCGGATTGGTGTCGCAGGCGATCAAGGTGCCGCCCGCCTTCTGCACGGCATGGCGCAGCGTCGCCGCGCCATGAGCTGTCGTCAGCCAGGGGTCGAACCCCAACTTGGCACCAGTCGGAAAATTATCGGGCAACCAGCCTTGCGGTCCTTCCCCCACCAGATCGCGTGCCTCGAATCGCGACGTGTCGGTCTGGGCGCGGACCTGCAAGGTGTAGCGGCCATCGACAAAGATCGCCGCCTTGTTGTTCAGCACCACCGCTGCGCCCGCCGAGCCGGTGAAGGAGGTCAGCCAGGCCAGCCGCTCTTCATTGGCGGGCAGATATTCGTTCTGATGCGTATCGGAATGGGGCACATAGAAGCCGTCCAATCCCCGCTTCGCCAATTCGGCGCGCAAAGCCGCCAACCGCGGCGCCACCGTGGCGGCATCGGTGAGGTCTTCATAGGTCTGGAAGGAGTTGGGTTTGTCCATAACAGGCCCTCAGGTAGCGAAGCGGTAGGGCATAAAAGATCCCTCAAGTAGCGAAACGGTAGGGCATAAAAAACATTCATGCACCCTGTCAGAAGTAAGCCTAGCCTCGGGGCTTCTCCAAGACCAGCGCGCTCCAGGGGCCTTGGCGGCGACGGTTCTGGAACCGCAAGCGATGGTAAAAGCTCAGCACCATGGCCTCCTGATTGTGAAGCAGGCCGGACAGCACCAGGGTCGCGCCTGGCGCCATCGCTGCCACGATCTGGGGCGCCAGCCGTGTCAGCGGCCCTGCCAGAATGTTGGCGATGATCAGGTCATAAGGCGCAGTTGCCGCCAGCGTTGGACTCACCAGGCCGTCGGCCACCACGCCGCGCACCAGCGGCGTCACGCCATTGCCGCGCGCATTCTCAATGGTGACTTCAATAGCAACAGGATCGATGTCCGACGCCAGCACCGGCCGTTTCCACAGCTTCGCGGCGCCGATGGCGAGCAGCCCGGTACCGCAGCCCAGATCCAGCACCTCGCGATAGGCGCGCCGGTTGGCCAGATTGGAAAGAACGGCGAGACACAGCGCTGTGGTTTCGTGATGGCCGGTGCCGAAAGCCAGTCCGGCTTCGATCTTCATGGGGATCACGCCATGCGGCACCTGGCCGGCATCATGGGCGCCATAGACGAAGAAGCGTCCGGCGCGCACCGGCGGTAGTCCCTCCTGGCTGAGTTTGATCCAATCCTGGTCAGGCAGGGGCTCAACCAGGATGGCGCGGCCCGCGACCTTGGACAGGAAGCCCGCGTCCGGTTCCTCCGTATACAGAGCTTCCACCGTGGCGGTAGGCCCAAACGGTTCTTCCGCGATCAGGACGGCCTGCGGCTCCGACGCCAATTCCAAGAGCGACGCCAGATCGGGCGCTTCCTGTTTGGCCAGGGTGGCGGAAGCCTTCCAGAGGGGAGGGGATGAATTCATACTGTTTTGATCTGCTCTCATGTCATGGCCCGGGAATCCGGGCCATCCAGGTAACATCGCACCAATGCCGAACACCTATTATGTTTATATCCTGGCAAGCAAGCGCAACGGTACGCTTTACATTGGCGTGACTAACGATCTGGTGCGGCGCTTGGGCGAGCATCGCGATGGTCTGGTTCCGGGATTCACCAAAAAGTACAGCGTGACGAAATTGGTCTATTACGAAACTTTCGACGATATTCGCGCCGCCATTCATCGCGAGACACAAATGAAGAAATACAAGCGCGAGTGGAAGCTGAGCCTTATTCAGAAGAACAACAAAGGCTGGGCAGATCTGGCTAGTTCTTTGTAGATCGCGCTTGGGTCACCTGGATGGCCCGCACTCCGGCGGGCCATGACAGAGGTGGCACGCCCGCGCTGCGGCGGGCCATGACAAGGGGCTAGGCCCGCGCCACGAACTGATCGATGACTTTCTTTTCGCCGGCTTTGTCGAAATCCACCGTCAGCTTATTGCCTTCGACAAAGCTCACCCGGCCATAGCCGAATTTCTGGTGGAAAACGCGGTCGCCGCGGGCGTAATGCGAGGCGCTGGGATCGCTGGTTTGTACCGAATAAGCTTGCGCCTCGATCAAAGGCGGGCGGCTGCGCGCTTGCGCACTGGCGCGGTTCGCCTGAGCGCGTTTCCAGCCGGGACTTTCATAAGAACTGGAAAAGGCGGGACCGCCGGCATTGTCGCGAAAACCCATAGCGCCGCCATAAAAGCCTTCATCCACCACCGTCTGAACATGCGCTTCCGGAATTTCGCTTAGGAAGCGCGACGGCAGTGCGCTTTGCCAGGAACCGTGCACCCGGCGGTTGGCGGCAAAGGAGATGCGCGCCCGCTTCCTGGCCCGCGTCAGGCCGACATAAGCAAGGCGGCGTTCTTCCTCTAACCCCGCCAGACCATTCTCGTCCATGGTGCGCTGGCTGGGAAACAAACCTTCCTCCCAGCCGGGCAGGAATACGGTGTCGAATTCCAGGCCCTTGGCCGCATGCAAGGTCATCAGATTGATGCGGTCGCCGGATTCATCCTGCGCCAATTCCATCACCAGCGAGACATGCTCCAGGAAGGCGGGCAGGGATTCGAATTCCTCCATCGAGCGGACAAATTCCTTGAGATTGTCCAGCCGTCCCGGCGCTTCCGCCGATTTGTCGGCCTTCAGCATGTCGGTATAGCCGGACTCGTCCAACACCATTTCCGCCAGTTCGGTGTGCGGCAAGACCTGCGCCGTCTCGCTCCAGCGGGCGAAATTGGCGGCGAGTTCGCTCAATGCTTTGCGCGCCTTGGGCGGCAATTCGTCGGTCTCCGCGATCTCGCGCGACGCCGCCAGAAGGGGCATCTGTCGGACGCGGGCGAAGGCGTGCAAAGTCGCCACACTGGCATCGCCGATGCCGCGCTTGGGCTTGTTGACGATGCGTTCGAACGCCAGATCGTCGTCGCCTTGAGCGATCAGGCGCAGATACGCCATGGCGTCGCGGATTTCCGCCCGTTCATAAAAGCGCGGGCCACCGATCACGCGATAAGGCAGGCCGAGAGAGATAAAGCGGTCTTCGAATTCCCGCATCTGAAACGACGCGCGCACCAGGATCGCCATATCGCCGAAGCGCGCGCCCTGGCGGTGCAGATCCTCTGCCTCGGCGGCGACATTGCGGGCTTCTTCCTCCGCATCCCACACGCCTTGCACTTTGATGGCTTCGCCCGGATCGCCTTCGGTCCATAGTGTCTTGCCCAACCGCCCTTTGTTGGCGGCGATCAAGCCGGAAGCCGCGCCCAGGATCACGGGGGTGGAGCGGTAATTGCGTTCCAGCCGGATGACCTTCGCGCCAGGAAAATCATGTTCGAAGCGCAGGATGTTTTCCACCTCTGCGCCGCGCCAGGCATAGATGGACTGATCGTCGTCGCCCACCACACAGACATTGCCGCTCTGAGTGGCGAGCAGCTTCAGCCACAGATACTGCACCACATTGGTGTCTTGATATTCGTCCACCAGCATATAGCGGAAGCGGTCGCGGTAATCGGCCAGGATGTCAGGCTGGGTGCGCAGGATGTGCAGCGTCTCCAGCAACAGATCGCCGAAATCCGCCGCGTTCAACGCGCGCAGCCGTTCCTGATACTGACGGTAAAGCGTCTTGCCCTTGCCGAAGGCATAGGCCTGACCGTCGCTGTCGGAGACGTCGTCGGGCCGGAGGCCCCGGTTCTTCCAGTTATCGATCAACGACGCCAGGGTGCGCACCGGCCAGCGTTTCTCGTCGATGCCTTCCGCATCCACCAGCTGCTTCATCAGGCGCAGCTGATCGTCGGCATCCAGAATGGTGAAATTGGATTTCAGCCCCGCCAGCTCGGCATGACGGCGCAGCATCTTGGCGCCGATGGAGTGGAAGGTGCCCAGCCATTGCATGCCCTCCACCACGCCGCCGATCAGGGCGCCGATGCGCTCCTTCATTTCCCGCGCCGCTTTGTTGGTGAAGGTGACGGCCAGGATCTGGCCCGGCCAAGCCCGGCGGGTGGCCAGGATATGGGCCAGCCGGGTGGTCAAGACCCGGGTCTTGCCGGTGCCGGCACCGGCCAGCACCAGCACAGGGCCGTCCACACTCTCCACCGCCTCGCGCTGCTCCTTGTTCAGGCCGGCGAGGTAGGGCGGATCGCGGGGCACGGGCGCGGACGGCGCGTCGTCGCCGAAGGCCGCGTCCAGCGGGTCGGAATAGGGGTGATGGCTCATGAGTCCCCATATTGTAGCAGGGGCGGCCGGAAAAAGTCCTGCTTTTGTTCTCTTGCCGGGATAGGCCCCGAACCCGCACAAACCGGCCATGGTTTCGCATCTTCTTGAGCAGTTCGCGGCCACGCCTGCGGATCGGGTTTTCATCGCCAATGGCGACGGGCGCGTCCTCACCTATGGCGGGCTTCGCGCCCTCTCAGCCCGCCTGGCGGCGTCCCTGAAGGCGCTGGGCGTGATGCCTGGCGACCGGGTGGCGGCGCATGTGGAAAAGAGTCCCGAGGCGATCGCACTGTATCTGGCGACGGTGAGGGCTGGCGCGGTCTGGCTGCCGCTCAATCCGGCCTACACCAAGCCGGAACTCTCTTATTTCGTCACGGATGCGGAGCCGGCGCTGTTTGTCGCGTCACCCGGCCGCGAGGACATGGTCACAGGCGCGAAGGTCGCAACGCTGGGCACGGACGGCCAAAGCGGCAGCCTTCCGGAACTGGCGGCTCGGCAGCCGGACATATTCGAAGATGTCGGGCGCGGACCAAATGATCTCGCTTCTATTCTCTACACCTCCGGCACCACCGGCCGCTCCAAGGGCGCGATGCTGAGTCACGAGAATCTGGCGTCGAATGCCCGCACTCTGGCGAAGCTCTGGCAGTTCAGCGACCGCGATGTGCTGCTGCATGCGCTCCCCATCTATCACACCCATGGCCTGTTCGTGGCCACCAACACCGTGTTGATGGCGGGCGCCTCGATGCTGTTCCTGCCCAAGCTGGATGTGGACGCGATGTTTCGCTTAATGCCCAAGGCCAGTGTAATGATGGGGGTGCCGACCTTTTACACGCGGCTTCTGGCCGATGCGCGGCTGACGCGTGAGGCGACCAAGCATATGCGTCTGTTCGTGTCGGGTTCCGCGCCGCTTCTCGCCGAAACCCATCGCGATTGGAGCGCGAAGACCGGTCACGCCATTCTGGAACGCTATGGCATGACCGAAACCAACATGAACACGTCCAATCCCTATCACGGCGCGCGCATCGCCGGCACGGTGGGACAGCCCTTGCCAGGCGTGGAAATTCGTATCGCCGATCCGGACAGCGGCAGGGCTCTGCCGCAAGGTGAGATCGGTATGATCGAGGTGCGTGGCCCCAACGTCTTCAAGGGCTATTGGCGCATGCCGGAAAAAACCTACGCGGAATTCCGCTGCGACGGCTTCTTCATCACTGGCGATCTGGGAACGATCGATGTCCAGGGCTATGTCTCCATCGTGGGGCGCGGCAAGGATCTGGTGATCTCCGGCGGCTTCAATGTCTATCCCAAGGAAGTGGAAAGCGAGATCGACGCGCTGCCCGGCGTGGTGGAAAGCGCCGTGATCGGCGTTGCCCATGCCGATTTCGGCGAAGGCGTGACGGCGGTGGTGGTGAAGGGACTGGGTTGCAATTTAGACGAGGCTGCCGTGATCGCGGCGCTACGCGACCGACTGGCTGCCTATAAGCTGCCCAAACGCGTGCTGTTCGTGGAGGATCTGCCCCGCAACGCCATGGGCAAAGTGCAGAAAGCGCTGTTGCGGGAGATCTACAAGGATCTCTACCGCTAATCCTTTTTGTGCGCGTCGAGATCGCGTGCGGCCTTGCCTCTCTTCGCTTTCGCGAGATTGCGTAAGGATTTAGGCGTGCCGTGCAACAGGCGATTGGCCTCCGCCGCTTTTTCTTTTTCGGTACGGGCCTTCGCCTTACGAGCGCCCCGCAGGTTGATCACATCCGCCAAGGTTAGCCCGCATCTTTCGCCATGGCGCGGGCGTAGGCCGGCCGCTCCAGGCAACGTTTCACATAAGCGTCCACCGACGCCAGCTTGGGCATCATGGGGTTCTGCGCGAACATGCCGAAGGTGGTAGCGTAAAGAATGTCGGCGCCGGTGAATTTCTCGCCCGCGATATAAGGCTGACCTGTCAAAAGCTTGTCGATATAGGGCATGACTTCTTCGACCGCCACCCAACCGGCGGTGCCGCGCGGCACTTCCATCTTGAGGAATTTGGAAACAAAGGACGGCTCCACCACATCGCCGTAATAGGCCAGCATGGTGAGATATTGGCCCCGCCCCGGTTCGCCCGGCTTGGGCGCGAGGCTGGCCTGCGGAAACGTGTCGGTCAGATACGCGACGATGGCGGACGATTCGAACACGGTCTCATTGCCGTGGTGGATCGCGGGTACCTTCGCATGCGGGTGCGGGTTGTGAATATCGATCGCACCACTGCCATCGCCCCGGCGGATCGAGACGGTCTTGATTTCATACGGGGCGCCGATCTCTTCCAGCAGGAAGATCATCCGGGTCGAGCGGGATTTGGGAGCGTGATAGAGCGTTATCATGGCCCGGGAGGTTAGATATGGGTGCGGGCGACGGCAAGGGCGTGGAGGCGTAAAGCGCTGGCCAACGGCCGTGATCCGCGGGTGGCGTCGATGCCCTGAACCAGCGCGGCCAGGCTACGGCCGGTCTTTTTGGCCTCGCCGTCCAGAACCGTCCAGAATTCCTCCTCCAGCGCCACCGAAGTCTTGTGGCCGGAAAGGGAGAATGAGCGCTTCTTCAGCATCGCTCGCTCATCGGGGAGAAATCATGTCCTCAGGACGCACCACGGCGTCGAATTCCTCGGCCGTGACATAGCCGCCTTTGACCGCTTCTTCCTTCAAGGTGGTGCCGTTTTTGTGCGCCGTCTTGGCGATCTTGGCGGCATTGTCGTAGCCGATCTTAGGCGCCAGCGCCGTCACCAGCATCAAGGAGCGCTCCAGCCCGGCCTTGATATTGTCCAGCCTAGGCTCGATCCCCACCACGCAATTGTCCGTGAAGCTCACCGCGGCATCGGCCATCAGCCGCACGCTCTGCAAGAAATTATAAGCCATCACCGGGTTGTAAACGTTGAGTTCGAAATGGCCCTGGCTGTCGGCGAAGGTGAGCGCAGCGTTGTTGCCGAAGATCTGGATGCAGACCTGGGTCAAGGCCTCAGCCTGGGTGGGGTTGACCTTGCCCGGCATGATCGACGAGCCCGGCTCGTTTTCCGGCAGCGCCAATTCGCCTAGACCCGAACGCGGGCCCGAACCCAAAAGCCGGATATCGTTGGCGATCTTGAACAGGCTGGCGGCCACCGTATTGATGGCGCCGTGGCTGAACACCATGGCGTCGTGCGCGGCCAGCGCCTCGAATTTGTTGGGGGCGGTGGTGAAGGCGAGCTGGGTGATGGCGGCGATGCGTTCCGCCACCATCTTGTCGAAACCTATTGGCGCGTTCAGGCCCGTGCCCACGGCGGTGCCGCCCTGGGCCAGTTGCATCAGCTTCGGCAGGGTCTGTTCGATGCGCTCGATGCCGTTCTGCACCTGCATGGTGTAGCCGGAAAATTCCTGGCCCAAGGTCAGCGGCGTCGCGTCCTGGGTGTGGGTGCGACCGATCTTGATGATGCCTTTCCAGGCTTCGGCCTTGTCGTTGAGCGCATTGCGCAGCTTCTGAAGCGCCGGCAGCAACCGATGCACAATTTCCTCGGCGCAGGCGATGTGCATGGCCGTGGGATAGGTGTCGTTCGACGACTGGCTCATGTTGACGTGATCGTTGGGATGGACCGGCTTCTTGGAGCCCATCACCCCGCCCAGCATCTCGATCGCGCGGTTGGAGATCACCTCATTGGCATTCATGTTCGATTGCGTACCCGAGCCGGTCTGCCAAACCGCCAGGGGGAATTGATCATCGAGCTTGCCTTCGATCACTTCCTGGGCGGCGGCAACAATGGCCTTGCCCGGCCCGGGATCGAGATGGCCTAGCGCCATGTTGGTTTCCGCGGCCGCCCGCTTGATGATGCCGAGCGCCCGCACCACCGGCAAAGGTTGCTTCTCCCAGCCGATCTTGAAATTGCCCAGGGACCGCTGCGCCTGGGCGCCCCAATAGCGGTCGGCGGGCACGTCGATGGGTCCGAAAGTGTCGGTTTCGATGCGGGTGGGGATCTTGTCGGTCATGGCGCCTTTTGCCCGAAGAAAGTGGCGCCGGGGTACTATTTCTTGCGGAAAGAATCCAGACTGACCACCTCGCCGGCCGGGGTTTTGTCGGCGGGCAGGGCGGGTTCGGCGGGGGGCTCAGCCGCAGGCGACACGGGCACCATCACCGGGGCCGGCGCGGGCGGCTTGTTTTCCCCCTCGCTCCGAAATTGCAGGCCGAACTGGACGCCCGGATCGAAAAAAGCGGTCAGCGCGCTGAAGGGAATATGCAATGGCGCTGGCAATTTCTTGAAGGTGAGCGTGACCTCGAAATAATCCTCCTTCACCTTCAGCGCCCAATATTGATGCTGGATGATGATGGTCATCTCGTCGGGGTATTGCTCCTTCAGGAAATCGGGAATGTCCACACCCTCGGCATGGGTCTTGAAGGTCAGATAGAAATGATGCGCCCCGATCAATCCCGATTTTTCGATACGACGAAGTGCGTCGCGCACCACTCCGCGCAACGCCTGGTCGGTCAGAGCTTGATAGCCGATAAAATCCTTCGCCATGGGGCTTTTTAGACTAAGCCCGGCCAAATAGGAGTCAATCGCGGGAACCCGTCAAATATCGCTCGTTATTTTGATGCAAATGCGCCAAAGGGGGAACCGGAAGCTTTATCAAGCCGTTGTGAAGAAGTCTCCGCGAGGGCCTTCCACAGTGAAAATCGCTCAAATCGCGCCACTTGTTGAGAGTGTGCCGCCACGGCTCTATGGCGGCACCGAGCGCGTGGTATCGTGGCTAACGGAGGAGTTGGTGGCCCTGGGCCACGACGTGACGCTGTTCGCGAGCGGTGATTCGCAGACCGCCGCCCAGCTTTTCCCCGTGGTGCCGCGTTCGCTCAGGCTGGACGGCATCCACAATTCGCTGCCCTACAATGTGATCATGCTGGATCGCGTGGCGCAGCGGATCGCGGAATTCGACATCCTGCATTTTCACATCGACTTTTTCCACTACCCGTTATTCCGCAACATAGCGCACAAGACGCTGACCACCTTGCATGGTCGCCAGGATTTGCCGGAATTGCCCGATGTCTACCGTGCATTCCCCCACATGCCGCTGGTCTCGATTTCCAATCACCAGAGACAGCCGGTGCCGCCGGTCAATTGGATGGGCACCGTCTATCATGGCCTGCCGGAAAAGCTGTTTCGCGAAGGCGACGGAAAAGGCGGGTATCTCGCTTTTCTGGGCCGCATCTGCGCCGAAAAAGGACCGCAAGAGGCCATCGAGATCGCTCGCCTGGCCGGGGCCAAGCTTCGCATCGCCGCCAAGGTGGATCCGGTCGACCGGCCCTATTTCGAACAGGTGGTGGGCCCGCTGTTGGCCAGGAGCCCGCATGTGGAATTTGTGGGCGAAATCGCGGACGACCAGAAGCAGCAGTTTTTGGGCAATGCGCGCGCCGTGCTGTTCCCGGTTCAATGGCCAGAGCCTTTCGGCCTGGTGATGATCGAAGCGATGGCGTGCGGCACGCCGGTGATCGCATTCCGGCAAGGTGCCGTGCCGGAAGTCCTGGAAGACGGCTTGACCGGCTTTGTGGTGGACGATGTCGAAGCGGCGGCGGGAGCTGTCCAAAATCTCGACCAGCTCTTCAGGCCTTCGATCCGCTCCCGTTTCGAAGAGCGCTTCAGCGCCCGCGCCATGGCGCTGGATTATTGCAACATCTACGGCCGGCTGATTGCGGAACGCACGGCCGGGCCGATTGCGGTCGCGGCGGAATAAGGGTTTTGCCAAATTTAAACATCGCTATTTGGACATGCTGTCATGGAGGCCAAAACCCTCCCGTCATCGCCTGACGAAACTTCCAGCTTCTATATCCAGGCGACGGAGTCGATCCAGGAGCGCTGGCCGCGCACCCTGAAGAACGGTGATCTGTTCGGCTTGTTCGACGCCTTTGGCGATGTGGTGGACCCCGGCGCCACACCCGGTGGATTGTTCCACCAGGACACGCGACATCTGTCTCGTCTGGAATTCCTGATCAACGGGCAACGTCCCCTGCTGCTCTCCTCGGCGGTGGAGAATGACAATGTCGTGCTCACTGTCGATCTTTCCAATCCCGATATCTATGAAAACGGCAAGATCGTGTTGCCGCGCGAAAGTCTGCATGTACGACGGTCCAAATTTCTCTGGCAGGATTGCTGTCATGAGCGTTTTGCCATCCGCAATTTCGACGCCCAACCCCATCGTTGCTGGCTGAACTTCAATTTCGAAGCCGATTTTCGCGATCTGTTTGAAATCCGGGGCGTGCGGCGTTCCCGTCGCGGCGAGATGAAAACCGCGCTGATCAAAGATCGCCTCACTTTCCGTTATCTGGGCCTGGACGGCATCGAGCGGTTGACCGACATCCACCTTCATCCTGCACCGGAACGTTTGTCGGAAGGCCAAGCGCTTTATGCCCTCGCGCTTAAGCCGGGCGAGCAATTCACCATCATCCTGACGGTGCGCTGCCATCCGTCGGAGAACGCGCCGCCGCCGCCTTATTCAGAGCCCTATCGCGCGGCGCGACGGGCGGCACAACGCGCCAGCCGGCTGGGCGGCACGGTGACCAGCTCCAATGCGCTCGCCAATCGCATGTTGCACCGGGCCGGCGCCGATCTCTCCATGCTGATCACGGAGACGCCGGACGGGCCATATCCTTATGCCGGCACGCCTTGGTTCTCGACCCCGTTCGGCCGCGACGGGTTGATCACGGCATTGCAGATGCTGTGGATCGATCCGCCGCTGGCGCGCGGCGTGCTGCGTTACCTGGCCCGCACCCAGGCGCAGGTGAGCGATCCGCGCGCCGATGCCGAGCCGGGCAAGATCCTGCACGAGACCCGCGCCAGCGAAATGGCCAATCTGGGCGAGGTGCCGTTCGGCCGCTATTACGGCAGCATCGATTCCACGCCTCTGTTCGTGCTTCTGGCAGCGCGTTATTTCCTGCGCACGGGCGATCAGGCGACCATCCGCGCCTTATGGCCGAATATCGATGCGGCGCTCCATTGGATTGACCGCTATGGCGATCGCGATGGCGACGGCTTTGTCGAATATTACCGGGAAAGCGAGGACGGCCTCGTCAATCAGGGCTGGAAGGACAGCCATGATTCCGTTTTCCATGCAGATGGGCAGCTGGCGACCGGACCCATCGCGCTGTGTGAAGTCCAGGCTTATGTCTATGCCGCCAAGGAAGGCGCGGCGCTGATGGCCCGTATGCTGGGCGATCATGCCCGCGCCGACGCGTTGGGCGAGGCCGCCTACGAACTGCGCCGCCGCTTCGAGAACCAGTTCTGGTGCGAGGAGCTTGGCACCTATGCCCTGGCGCTGGATGGCAGCAAAAAGCCCTGCCGGGTGCGCACCTCGAACGCCGGGCAGGTTCTGTTTTGCGGCATCGCTTCGCCGGATCATGCCGCGATTCTGGCCGAGACTTTGATGACGCCGGAAATGTTCTCAGGCTGGGGCGTTCGCACCGTGGCGGCGGACGCGCCGCGCTACAATCCCATGTCTTATCACAATGGTTCGGTCTGGCCGCATGACAATGCGTTGATTGCCTTGGGATTGGGCCGGTATGGCTTCAAGCAGGCGGCGGCGTCTATCTTCGGCGGACTGTTCGGCGCGTCCGGGCATATGGATCTGATGCGCTTTCCGGAATTGTTCTGCGGTTTTCCCCGCCGCCGCGGCACCGCCCCAACACTTTATCCCGTGGCCTGCCAGCCCCAGGCTTGGGCCGGCGCCACGCCTTTCGCGTTGCTGGAGGCCTGTCTCGGCATCGTTTGCGATCATGCAAGGCGGGAAATCCGTTTCCACAATCCATGGCTGCCTCCCTTTCTGGAGGAAATCCACATTCGCAATCTCTGTCTGGAGAACGCCTCGACGGATCTGCGCCTGCGCCGCAGTGGCGACGGCACCGAAGTGGCAATTCTGGGGCAGCGCGGCGATGTTTCGATTCGCATAGCCAGATAGCAAGAAGTTCATGCAACTCCGACTTGAGCCAGGCGGCGGTGCGGTATAAGCCCGGTGGAAAATGACCGCCGATTTGAGCCCCAGGCGCGCCGTCGAGGCCGTGCTACCCGAAGATTTGGAATTGACGCCGGAAGCCCAGCCGGTCGAAGCGCCGCAGCCGGATGTGCTGCCGGCGGAGGCGGCGGAGGATCGCGGCGCGCTAGCTTTCCTCAAAGTCTTCCGCCATCGCAATTACCGTCTGTTCTTCACTGGCCAGCTTGTGTCCCTGATGGGCACCTGGATCACCAATGTCACCCAGGGTTGGCTGGTCTACAGCCTCACCCATTCGCCGCTGCTCCTGGGCGTGACCTCCTTCGCCGGATCGGTGCCGGTCTTTTTCTTTTCGGCCTTCGGTGGCGCTATCGCCGACCGCTTCGATCGCCGGCGCATGCTGCTTCTGACCCAGTCGCTGGCCTGCGTGGAATCTTTGGCGCTGGCGATACTCACGCTCACGCATTGGATCCAAGTGTGGGAAATCGTCGGCCTGGCGTTGTTCCAAGGGTTCATCAACGCCTTCGATGTGCCGATCCGTCAGGCCATGACGGTGGAGATGGTGGGCAGGCACGATCTGCGTCACGCCATCTCGCTAAACTCAATGATGTTCAACCTGGCGCGGGTCATCGGCCCCAGCATCGCCGGCATCCTGATCGCGCTGGTGGGCGTGGGCATCTGTTTTTCGATCGACGCCATCTCTTATGCCGCGGTGATCGTGAGCCTGCTCTTGATGCATTTTCCGCTCCGCCTTCCGGTCAAGCATGCCGCGCCGCTGCGCGCCGTGAAGGACGGATTTTTCTATGTGCTACGTGAACGCGAGATTCGTGCCGGCCTGATGCTGATCGCGTTTTGCTCGGCTTTCGGCGCGGCTTATCTCAGCTTGCTGCCGGCTTTTGCGCGTGACGTGCTGCACCAAGGCAGCGAAGGCTTGGGTTTTCTCTATACCGGCGTCGGCGCCGGCGCGTTTTTGGGCGCCTATGCGCTGGCGCGGGTACCGGATCGCCACCTGTTCGCGACGTCAGCGGTCGCCGCCCTGTCGCTGGGCGTGTCATTGATTCTGTTTTCCCAGTCGCACTGGTTTGGTGTGTCGTTGATTTTGCTGATGCCTGCGGCCTTCAGCCTGATGCTTTTGGGCGGATCGATCAATTCCATCATCCAGCTTCTGTCACGCGACGACATGCGCGGGCGTGTGGTGGCGTTTTATGCCATGGGCTTCCTGGGCATGGTGCCTTGGGGGTCGTTGATGCTGGGCTTTGTGGCGGAGCATTTCGGCACCAGCCGCGCCATCGCCATGGGCGGCGCGGTCTGCATCCTGGCCGCGATTCTCGCCTGGCGCGACCGCCGCGGCGAGAGCCTGAAGTTGAAGACGGCGGAGTGAGCTCCGACCGCGAAACGATCCGGTGGATCGTTTCGAGTGGCGAACGCCGCGAGCTCGGGCGAGCGGCAGTGGGGAGCTTCTGTTGCCCGGTGCTCCCCGAACCGCGCTTACCTAATCAATTAGGCAGCGAGTACCATTTCGTTATCGTTGGCACTTGTACGATTAGCCCGATAACGGCGGAACCATACCGAGCGAAAGGACAGCCTTTACACGTCCGTCGATCCTGTTTCGCCCCCACAGAAACCCACTCGTTAGAATGGGCTTATGGTGGAGGCGCCGGGTACCGCCCCCGGGTCCGGGCCGCTTATTACGAAGCCGTTTATCGCCATAGCCGGTTGCCCGGCTCTTTCAATATAAGGGCTGCGGACTTAATTTTCAAAGTAGCGCGAGTCCACGCTGGAACCTGAATAAATGCTTCAATATCTTGATTTAATGGAAAAAGCGCTGCGCCAAGGGGTGGAGAAGCGCGACCGCACCGGCACCGGCACACGTTCCATTTTCGGCCACCAGATGCGATTCGACTTGGCCGACGGTTTTCCCCTGGTCACCACCAAGAAGCTGCATGTCAAATCCATCATCTATGAATTGCTGTGGTTCCTGCGCGGCGAGACCAATGTGCATTGGCTGCAGGAGCATGGCGTCACCATCTGGGACGAGTGGGCCGATGCCAATGGCGAACTAGGACCCGTCTATGGCTATCAATGGCGCAGCTGGCCGACACGCACCGACGGCACCATCGACCAGATTTCCAATCTGATCCGCGACATCAAAGCCAATCCAGATTCGCGCCGGTTGATCGTGACGGCCTGGAATCCCGCCGACGTACCCAAGATGGCGTTGCCACCATGCCATTGCCTGTTCCAATTCTATGTCGCGAACGGCAAACTTTCCTGCCAGCTTTATCAGCGCTCGGCGGATATCTTCTTAGGCGTGCCCTTCAACATCGCCTCCTATGCACTCCTGACTTTGATGGTGGCGCAGGGGACGGGGCTGAAGCCGGGCGAATTCGTGCACAGCCTGGGCGATGCACATCTCTATCTCAATCATATTACGCAGGCGGAAGAGCAGCTTTCGCGCAAGCCCTATGCCTTGCCCACCATGCGGCTCAATCCGGCGGTGGCGGACATCTTCGCCTTCCAATATGCCGATTTCACGCTGGAGAATTACCAGGCCCATCCCGGCATCAAAGCCGCAATTGCTGTCTAATTAAAGCGCGTCCAGCAACTTGAGGATCGCGGCGGCGGCATAGAGATCCTGCCCCGCATTGCCCACCGCTTTGTAGACTGTGCGGCCCGAAGGACGCTCCGCCAACGGCTTGGCCACCAACTCACCGATGGCCCGAATGTGCTGCGTCGCTTCTTCCGTCGCGCCGAAGGCCTTCAGAAGATCACCCGCCTCCCGCGCCGACGGCGCGATGCTATCCACGAAGATCGTGGCTTCCCGCAGCAGATCTGGCGGCAATTCGCACATATCGGGCCGGTAAGCGCCGATGGCGTTGATATGAACATCGACCCGCACATCGCTCACTTCAAACAGAGGTGCATGTGCGTTCGTGGCGGTGCATATGATGGCGGCTTGTCGCAACTTTTCGGGATCGGAGCCAATGTCGGTTTCCAGGTCAAAGCGGGATTGCAACGCGTCCGCCAGCGTCTCCATCCGTTTTCGGTCACGGCCGCAGATCAGCACACGTTTGATGGGCCTGACCGCCAGCATAGCTTCGGCATGATGCAATGCTTGGGGGCCTGAGCCGAACAACGCCAAGCTATCGGCGTCTTGCGGCGCCAGAAGATCAGTGGCGATGGCGCTGCAGGCGGCCGTGCGGAGCAGGGTCACCTCTTCAGCGGGCAGCCGCGCCTTGGCTTCGCCGGTCGTCGCATCCAGCAAGGTCAGTTCGCCCATCACCCCGGGAATGCCCAGCGCACGATTGCCGTCCACCAGAGTCAGCATTTTGAAGACGGCAAAATTCAGTGCTGCCGACCGCGCCGGCATCGCCAGCATGCCGAATGCGCCGCCGCCCATCTGCCAGCCGGCCCGCAGCGGCACTTCTACCAGCTCTTCAGCGTCGGCGCGCAAGGCCTCGCGCATCGCGGGCAGGATCATGGCAAGGCCGATACGCGCCGCGATGTCCCGCCCGCTTATCTCGCGCATGTCACCAGCCGACAGCGATGCCGTCCTTGCGGTGGTCGGTGCCGGCGCGATAGGTGCCGTTGACCGGCTGCTGCGAGTCTTTGCGGCCGTCAGGCGCGCGCTCTTTGGGATCAGGCGTGAACAGGAGCGCTTCATAACCGCCCATGGCGCCGCCATTGGAGGGCACGACTTTGTGTCCCATCGCCAGAAGCTGCGGGCCTACAAGCTTATAGGCTTCGGATTCCAGTCCCACCGTGTCGGTCACCTGATCGTGATGAAAGCGCGCCATATCAGACGCCGCCTGCAGATTGGCGCCCAGATCCACCATGTCCACCACCACCTGGGCATGGCCTTGGGACTGCATGTCGCCGCCCATCAGCTGCAGCGCCATGATCTGCCCATCCGTGCGGCCGCCTTGCAGCACAAAGGCGGCGGCCAGGGTGTTGTAAGGCCGCTTATGCGGCGCGATCACATTCGGGCTGCCCGGATCGAGCGTGAAGAGCCCGCCGCGATTGTGCAGGATAAAGCCATAGCCCGGCACGGTGATGCCCGAACCGAAATTGGAATAGTTGGAATTGACCCAGGACACCATGTTGCCCCAACGGTCGGCGGTGGAAAGGACGATGGTGTCGCCGCCGGTGGGAACGGTCGGACCGGGCGCCGGCATGGCTTTGTCCGGACTGATCTTGCCGCACAATTCCTGCGCATGGGCAGGCGAGGTGAGCGATTGCACCTGCGCGCGCAATCCGGGATTCATGTTCGGATCGCCATTGACGCGATTGAGATCGGCATAAGCCAGGGTCTTGGCTTCGATCAGAAGATGCCAATAGCGCGCATCCGTCGGTCCCAGCGAGGCCAGCGTCTGGCCGGGATAGACGTTGCCCGTACAACTCGCCAGGATGTTCAGCATCTCGTTGGCGGCAAAGCCCTGGCTCGGCGGCGGCAATTCCGCCAGCGTAAAGCCGTGATAATCGGTCATCACCGGTTCTTGCCATTCGCCTTTGTAGCTGGCGAGGTCGTCCATGGTCATGGTGCCGCCCAGCGCACGTACCTTGTTCACCAGAGCTTGCGCCACCGGACCTTTGTAGAAACCGTCGCGGCCTTTCTCTTCCAGGATGCGGAAGGTCTTGGCGAGATCCGGATTTTTGTAGATCTGGCCCGCCACCGGCTGCTTGCCGTCGATGTACCAGGCGGCGACGGAATCCGGATCCATTTCGCTGCAGCAATTCTCGACCTGCCCGCGGCTGGTGTTCACAGCTTTGGGCAGATGCCAGTCAAACGCGATGCGTTCGGAAACCGGAAAACCTTTTTCCGCATATTGCGCCGCTGGCTCCAGCACCTGCTTGAATTTCAGGGTGCCGTATTTGTCCAGCGCTTCCTGCCAGCCCCAGGCCGCGCCCGGCACCGTCACCGACAGCACGCCATGCGCCATGCCCGAACCCGGGCCGATATTGCGCGGGTCGAATTTGTAGCCATGGGCATTCATGAAGGCCAAGGTCTGGCCCGATGCCGCCATGCCCGAGGCATTCAGCACACGAAATTTGTGATCCTTGGCGGTGTAGATGATGGCGAACATATCGCCCGCCATGCCCACATTCATGGGCTCGACCACATTGAGCACCGCCGCCGCTGCCACCGCGGCATCGACGGCATTGCCGCCTTTGCGCAAAATCTCGAGTCCGGCCTCCGCCGCCAGCGGCTGGCTGGTGGTGACCATGCCGTTGCGGGCCATCACTTCGGAGCGGCCTTGCGCCATCCAGCCTTCGGCCCGGTCGCCGCCCACGGCGTGGCAGAAGGGCGGATTCTGGGCGTCCTTGGCGTTGGAACAGGTGGAGGTGGCCAGGTCGGCCGTTGATCCGGATGCAAGCCCCAGAGCCGAAATTGCCGCGGCCAACGCCAGCGCGCGCGATGCCCGTGCCCGAATATGTGCCTTCATGAACGTCTCCTGGTCCCGATGTTAGCCATCACTGGCTCTCCGGTTCGGAGACGACCGGCTACGCTTTTGTCCCCACCCCTGAAGCGCCATTTTGCGGGGGATGCTTGCGTCCGTCCAGCAGCCGTCGGGCCGCAGCCAGCGGTCTTCCGTCGATGGCGGCCAGGCCAAGCCCGATCAGGGCCATGCCGGCCAAGGCCGTCCCCGTCACAACCTCCCCGAGAAAGGCTGCACCCAGGACGAGCGCGCTGCCGGGCAGCAGGAACGTGACCAGCACGATATTGGTGGCGCCTGCCACCGCCAGGATGCGGAAATAAAGCAGGTAGGCGACGGCGGTGGAGAGTAACGCCAGGGCCAGCAGCGCCATCCAGGCGCCGGCTGTGGGCATAGGTAACATCCAGGGCCGGTCCACCAGAGTGGCCAGCGGCACCAGAATCACCGTCGCGGCGGTGACCTGGCCGGTGGCGATCTTGAGCGGCTTCATGCCCTTGAAGCGGCGGCCATAGATGGCGCCCAGGCCATACACCGCCGCCGCCAGCAGACAGGCACCATCGCCCACAAGATTGCCGCGCCCAAAGCTTGAGAGTGCCTCCGGCCCGATCAGCACGGCGGCGCCCAGAAAGCCGAACACCACGCCCAGGCTGCGCGCCGGGGTGAGCTTCTCATCGAGGGTGGCGAAATGCGCCACCAGAATGGTGAAGATCGGTGTGGTGGCGTTGAGGATGGCGGCCTCGCCGCTGCTGATGCGGATTTCCCCGAAAGCGATCAGGCTGAAGGGAATGACATTGTTGATCAGCGCCAGGAACAGGAATGGGCCCCATTGCGAGGCGGTCAATCGCAAGGGATCGCGCCGGATCCACAGCAGCAGGTTGAGCGCCAAGGCGGCGATCCCCACCCGTCCCAGCACCACGGTGAAAGGCGGCAGCTCTGCCACCAGAACTTTGAAGAAGAAGAACGAGCCGCCCCAAAGCCCCGACAAAGCGAACAGCGCGAGCCATTCCGGCGCGCCCATGCGCGGCGTGTCGGCCGCCCTTTGAGAATCCCTGGCGAGCATGGCGCACGATATCAGCGTCCCGGATGGGACAGCCATCCCGCTCTTGCGCCCAAATCGGGAAGCTGCCGCGCCTTGCCGGCATGACCGAATCGACAGGCGTCAATGGTTTGGCTATCGTCAAACAATGAAAACCGGGCCGGACATCTCCCGTGTCGCCAGCCTGATCGGCGATCCGGCGCGGGCCAATATGGTGTTGGCGCTGATGTCCGGCGCCTCGCTCTCGGCCGCCGATCTGGCGCGCGAGGCCGGCATAACGCCCTCGACCGCCACCGGTCATTTGAGCAAATTGGTGGGGGCCGGTTTGCTCAACGTCCGCAAACAGGGACGCAATCGCTATTTCACACTGGCCGAACCCGATGTGGCGCAGGCGATTGAAGCTTTGATAGCGGTGGCGGCCCGCGCCGGACACCTGCGCACTCGCCCGGGCCCCAAGGACGAAGCGATGCGCCACGCCCGCTCCTGTTACGATCATCTGGCAGGCCGGCTGGCGGTGAATTTGTTCGGCCATTGGTTGTCGTCGGGTCTGATCGTCTGGCGCCAGGGTGCGATCCATCTCACGCGCAAAGGCCGCGAATTTCTGATTGGCCGCGGTGTCGCGCTGGATACGATGGAAGGGCAAAAGCGCCCCTTGTGCAGGAGTTGCATGGATTGGAGCGAACGGCGGCATCATTTGGCGGGATTGCTCGGCGCGGAGATTTTGGCCTTGGCGGTGGCCAAAGGCTGGGCGGTGCGCGAGCCGCGCCTGCGCACAGTCGCTTTCAGCAAGCGCGGCGAAGAGAATTTTGTGCGCTGGTATTCTTGAGGCGCCTAACCCTTATGCCGTCGCCTTGGCGGTTTCCGCGCGCCGGGCGGCGCGCCCCAGGATCAGCACGATGCCAGCTGTCAACAGCGGGCCAACGGCAAGCGCTATCATGCCGGCCGCATAACCGCCGGTCGCCTGTTTGATCAGCCCCAGAATATAAGGCCCCGCGAATCCGCCCGCCGCCGTACCCATGGTGTTGATCAGCGCGATCCCACCCGCCGCCGCCGCGCCGCCCAGGAAGGAGGAGGGCAGCACCCAGAAAGGGCCTTGCAGCGCCATCGAGCCCACCAGCACCAGCGACAGCATCAAATAGACGATGAAATTATTCTGGACCGCGCTTCCCACCAGGAAAGCCGTCATCATCAGGAGCGCGGGCAGGGCCACATGCCAGACGCGCTCGCCGCGCCTGTCGCTGGAACGGCCCCACAGGATCATGGCGATCACAGCAACGAAATAGGCGGGCGCGATCGCAAAGCCGGTCATAAGATTGGAAACGCCCATGCCTTGCACGATCTGCGGCATCCACAGGCCCACACCGTAAAAAGCGATGGAATAGCCGAAATAGACCACACCCAGGGCATAGACGCGTGGATCGCGCAGCGCCGGCCAAAAGGAGCGATGCTCCGACGTATCGTCGCTCTTGAGCCGGGCGGTGATGATGCTGCGTTCCTGATCGTCAAGCCAGGGCGCGTCGGCCGGCCCATCGGGCAGGAATTTCAGCACCACGAAAGCCAGCAACATGGTGGGCACGCCTTCGATGACGAACAGCCATTGCCAGCCAGTGAGGCCGCCCGTGCCGCTGAGGCCCAGGATCAGGCTTGAAAGCGGTGCGCCCACCATATTGGCCAAGGGTACCGCCGCCATGAACAGCGCCACCAGTCGTCCACGGAAGGATTTGGTGAACCAGTAGGTGAGATAGAGGATCATGCCGGGAAAGAAGCCGGCCTCCACGATGCCTAGCAGGATGCGCACCGTGTAGAATTGCGATGCATTGTGAACCGCGGCATTGGAGGCGGAGAGTGCGCCCCACACCAACAGGATCAGGAAAATCCAGCGCCGGGCACCCACGCGTTCCAAAATGGCGTTGGCGGGCACTTGGAACAGCGCATAGCCGAGAAAGAAAGCGCCAGCGCCAAAGCCATAGACCGCCGGATTGAAATTAAGGTCGCGATTCATGGTGAGCGCCGCAAAGCCCACATTCACCCGGTCGGTGATGTTGAAGAAATAGAGCAGCATCATGAGCGGCAACAGCCGCCAGGCGCATTTCAGGAAGACAGGTTCTTGATCGGCCATGATGGGTGCCCCCGGGATGGGAACAGCCTATCGGCTGCGGGGAATTTGGCATAGAGCGCGGTTCGGCGCCGCGTTAATTCTTTGCGATCCATTTCAGAATAAGGGCGCGCCACTCCTCGATCATGGCTGGGAATGCCGCGCCTGCGAAGGTGCGCACGGTTTCATTTCCCGCTTCATTGTGCCCGGTCAGCGCGTAGCGTACGTCGATTTCGGTTTCCTGAGGATTTGTTGGCGTGCATTGAATTTCGACCAGGACCGATCGCGACCCGGGCGTGATCCGGACATAGCGCGCATAGTGCCGATCCTCGTCGAAATCGGTCACCGTCCAGAATGTTTCTTCGGCGCCTTCTCCGGTGAGGAACACCATGCCTTTCTGCGCGCGTCCATCCGGCGGCCACAGGAAGCGCGGCTCCCATCCAGGCACCCATTCCATTTCGCCGATGGGCGTGAACAGGGGGAAGCAGCGCGCAACGGGCAAGGGGAGCGAGATTTTATGCGCTACTTCGCTGTGAAGGGCATCTGTCACGATATCTTTCTCCCCGTCAGCACGCGTGCTAATCAAGCCAAACGTGGGCGTAGGTCAATGGGTGAGCAACGGTCGGCCGAAGGCCGACGAAATGGTCCAGTGGACCATTTCGCGTTGCGAACGCCGCGAGCCCAGCGAGCGGCCGGGCGAAAACGCCGACTTTCTTAGCCACAGTTTGCATGTTAATGAAAGCGCGCGCGGGTGTAGTCCAATGGGTGAGCAACGGTCGGCTGAAGGCCGACGAAATGGTCCAGTGGACCATTTCGCGTTGTGAACGCCGCGAGCCC
>Ga0105240_10003382_pt1 | contig 24803 bp, 17 predicted proteins | sample KBSC54metaG_FD_80426 | JGI IMG/M metagenome (GOLD analysis project Ga0105240, IMG submission 80426) | Corn rhizosphere microbial communities from Kellogg Biological Station, Michigan, USA - KBS C5-4 metaG | ecosystem: Host-associated > Plants > Roots > Rhizosphere > Soil | place: Michigan, USA...
GCAACGTTCCAGCCGTCGACCTGTACGGTTGGCGTGTTGGTATCGCCGGCGGGTAGTTGCGCAGTCAAAGTGGTGGATTCGCCGGGCTTGAGTTCGATCCAGTTGTCTGACCAGAGCACTGGAGCGATGAGTCCGCCGGATGGGGTGCGCACTGCCGCGCGCAGCTGGAATGCGAGGGCATGGGACTTGTTGGCGAGGTGCACGCGGATTTCGCGGCCATGTGCGGAGGTCGCTATTTCGGCATGAGTGTCGACCTGGGCTGCGGGAAGATGTGCAAGTGCGGTCAGGTCTGGCTGGCGAGAGGCCGGTGTGTGGGTGTAGTCGGTTGCTTCCCAATCGAACGTGGTCAGGGTGGTTGGGACCCAGTAGAAGTTGCGGCTCACGACGCGACCGGAAGGGTCTGTGAGTGAAAGGTCGATGAAGAGGATTCGCTCGGGGCCGGAGTAGAGTGCAGCAGGAATTGTGAAGATCCGCTGCGAGCTGTCAGAAATTGCGTTTACGCCAGCATGAGCATTGTAGAGCTCGTTCCATGCGAGGCCATAGACGTGGACTTCGGCACGAAGAGCTTCGGCGTCGACATAGGTGCTGTTGACCAGGTCGATGGCGCGATCGTCGTAGGCGTATTGAATGTGGAGTGGCTCGCAGGCTTTTTTGGCTCCGAAGTAACCGCCGCCGGCATCGAGGTAGTAGTCGTACAGGTGCCAGATCATGGAAGGCCAGGCGTTGTTCAGCATCCACTGGATAACGCCGGTGGAGGTGTACTTGTTTTTGCTGTAGGCCTCGTACATGGCACGCTCGGAATCGTACTCCATGGTGTGGGCCATGCGCTCGTAGTCGGCTGCGGATTGGGGCTTGGCGTAGACGGCCTCCATGGCGGCATCGAAGACTTTGAGGTCTTTGAATTCGCCACCGCCGTAGTGAAGACTCCAGGTTGCGCTGGGCGGCCATGCTTCCGGATCGGGCAGGAAGAGCTTGCGGCTGGCGAGGGATGAGATCGCGGGTCCGGGACTGGTCTCGGTGTTGTAGCCGATTGCGCCGCCGTAGTGGGTGGCGTAGTACCAGTAGCTGGGCGCCACGTAGTCGTACGGGCCGGTCATTTTGACGCCGCTCTCGCCGGTGACTGGGGTGACAGCCCCGGTTGCGGAGGAGAGGATCGGGTTGGGCCAGTGGGTATCGGACTCGACCTGGAGGTAGGCTTTTTCAACTTCAGGAATGGGCGGGTTGTCGCTGCCGTTGAGCCAGACGAGGAGGCTGGCGTGGTGGCGAAGGCGGAGCATCTGCGAGCGCAGGGATTGAGTTGCGATGGTGAGGTCCTGCGGAGTCCAGTCTTTCCAGTGCTCCCAGTGATCGCAGCAGCACCAGCCGAGCATGACGAGGATGCCCCGCTGGTCGGCGAGGCGGAAGAAGTCTTCGGTCTCGAGTTTGCCTTCGAGGCGGATGGTGTTGAGATTCATGTCCTGCACGAGATCGAACTGGCTGCGGAGACGGTTTTCATCGGTGCGCAACAGCATGTCTTGCGACCAGCCTGCGCCGCGGATGAGGATGGGCTTGCCGTTCACGCGAAAGAGGCGGCTTCCGTTTGCGGTGAGTTCGGAAGTGACTTCACGAATGCCGAAGTCGACGCTTTGTTCGTCGGTCGCGTGGCCTTGGGTGGAGAAGGTGACCGTGAGGCGTTCGAGGTGCGGATCGCCCATCTGGCGCGGCCACCACGGTCTTGGATTCTGAATGCGGAGGGCGGGGAACTGCTCGGGGCTGAAGACGACGGTCTGATCTTCGTGCGCGGCTAATTCAACCGGTTTTTCGAACTTCGCGCCGGCGGCAGTGCCGGAGAGGATGCCTTTGATGGGGTTGGCGGTGGAGTTGTGGAGTTCGGCGTAGACGGTGAGGTCGGCGCGATTCAGCGAACCATCAGCGAAGTGAGTGATAGCGAGTGGAGAGCGGACGGTGACGGGGCCGGTTTCGACGAGTTCGACTGCACCCCACAGACCCATGTCTTTGTCTGGAGGGCAAGGATTCCAGTCGACCCAGTTGATGCCGAGGTCTTTTTCGGTGGGGGCGGTGGTCTTTACGGCGAGGACGTTTGGTTTGCCGGGAATGACGGCGTCGGTCACGTCGAAGTCGTAGGTGCGGTAGGCGCCAGCGACCTGGCTGGAGTCGGCGATCTTTTTGCCATTGATCCAGATCTCGCCTCGGTAGTTGATGCCTCCGAAGTGCAACCAGAGGCGGTTGTCTTTTGCGACGAGTGCGGGACCGGCGAACTGTTTGCGATACCACCACGCGCAGGCGTAGGGGCTGTCGGGAGACATGGAGAGGTTTGCGAAGTTCTGGCCGACGGGGTAGGTGGTTCCGGGAATCTGGCGCAGATTGCTGCCGAAGTAGGGATCGGGCAGGACTCCAGCCTTGACCTGGGCGGCGAGGACGGTGCTTGGGACGGAAATCTTCAACCAGCCTTCAGCCGCAAATTGCGCTGCTGAGATTGACGCGCCATCCGCGGTTGTCTTGCATCCGGATTGAAGCTGCCAGTCCTCGTGAAGGGGGGTGCGGGTTTCCGCCGCGATCGAAAATGGCAGAGAGATAAGAACGAAGAAAGGCAGAACGTTCAATTTCATAGTTCACCTGCGGTGTCGGTTCGGAAGCATGATCGGGTTTGGAGCTGCCGGGATGTTCTTGATTCAATCGTTTGAATAAGGAATATCTCCCGCGGCGAAAGGAATGTCAAGATGCTTGTTCAGCTTCTGGTTTTTCGGATTGAGGCGGGGCAGCGGGCCGTTGACATGCGCACGATCAGCTCGGGCGGTGCGTTGTAGAGCTGAACGGGCTTGGCTGATTGCTGCTCGCGTGCATTGATCGCCTGGAGAGTCCACTCGGAAGCGAGAATTCCCATTTCTTTCAGGGGCTGATGCACTGTGGTGATGCCCGGAGTGGAGACCGCGGCTGGAAGCACATCGTCGAATCCGACGACCGAGCAATCGTCTGGAACCTTAAGACCGGCACCACTGAGGCCCCGCACTACTCCAAGTGCTGTGAGGTCGTCGAAGGCAAGAACAGCGGTAAATGGGCGCTCGGATGCAAGCATCTCGTTGGCAAAATGAAGACCTCCTTCGAAGCCGGAGGTGGACTCGGTGATGTTGGGAAGCTGGAAGACGAGCCTCGGGTCAATTTTGATATCGGCCTCCGCGGCGGCGCGCTGCACGCCGGCCCAGCGGAGTTCCGTATCGAACAGTTCTTCGGGTCCGCGAACGATGGCGATGCGACGATGGCCGAGTTCGATGAGATGACGCATGGCGAGAGCGCCGCCTGCCTCGTTATCGACGAGCAAGGAGCTGACGTTTCTGTTGGTGAGATCGCGGCCGACGATGACGATGGGGACCCGATTTTTCTCGATGTCGTCGAGGAGGTTGGTTTCCTGAAAGATCCAGCTTGCGATGACGATCACGCCTTCTGCGCGGCGCTCGAGGATCATGCGGAGATAATTATCGAAGAGTTTGCGCTGGGTTTGCGCATCGACGAGGAGGGGCATGTAGCTGGCGGGCTGAAGGCCAGCCTGGATTCCGTGGACGATGGGGATGCAGAACGGGTCGGACAGGTCGTAGGCAAGTACGGCGACGGTCTGGCTGCGTCGCCGGCGCAACGATCGGGCGTAAGCATCGGGGTGATAGCCGAGGTGGCGCGCCATTTTGCGGATCTGTTCGCGAGTGGAAGCGGCGACGTTCTGGGAGAGCGGGGCCTCGCTGAGCACGATGGAGACGGTGGAAACGGAGAATCCGCAGGCTTGCGCTATGTCGAGCAGGGTGACGTGGCCAGACTTGCGTTGCACGATGCTGCCTCCTTGTCGCGGTGCGCCGACGGAATTCAGCGCCTATTCTGCCACAGATAACTGGTTTGCCAAATCCCTTTACTGCCGTGGCGGCAGAGGGCGGAAGTGGGTTAATCACTTTCCGCTTGACAGCTGAACGGAACAATCTTACATTCACTTGTCAAGAGATTCAAACGTTTGAATAACGGCGTTTGATCCCCGGGGGTTCAGTATGGCTTGCCCGCTCGCGCGATCGCGATTCGCGCTGTCGATTGCTCTTGCTGTCGTCTTCGTTCTCACTGGATTCGCTTCCATGTCGTTTGCCCAGGGCGGCAGAGGATCGATTAGCGGGCTGGTGACGGATCAATCGGGGGCCATTGTCCCGGGAGCAAAGGTGGTGGCCGACAGCCAGGCTACTGGCCTCAAGCTCTCTACGGTATCGACAGACGCCGGGTTGTATTCATTTGTGTCGCTGGCACCGGGCGTATATCGGGTGACCGCCACGGCAAAGGGTTTCGATACCATCGTGGCGAATAACGTCAGAGTCTCCGTCGATCAGGGGACGACTGCAAACCTTTCGCTGAAGATTGGCAGCGTGAGCGAAGTGGTCACGGTGAACGAGTCGACTGCGCTGGTGGAAGCGAGCAACTCGACAGTTGGCCAGCTGATCGGCGCGGATACGATCGATCGCGTGCCATTGCTGACCCGAAACGTCTTTGACCTGGTGCAGCTGAGCGCGGGTGTGACTCCGGCGAATGGCACTCCGAACTCATCGACTTCGCAGCAGATCTCAAGCATCACGAGCGGGCGACCTGGGGTGGACGTTTCCTCGTACACGATCAACGGCGCGATTATCGGATCTGTGTATTACATGGTGGACGGCAGTCCACTGGGTATCGCAGAGAACAATGCCGGTGCGATCATTCCTGCACTCGAGGTTCCAGAAGACGGCGTCGAGGAGACACGCGTAGAAACCCAGAACACGCCGGCCTCGTACCAGAGCGGCGGAGCGGGCGTGATCAGCCTGGTTACGAAGTCGGGCACCAACGCGTTCCATGGAGACGCATTTGGAGTGTTCCGCCCGAATGTTCTGGCGGCAAATGAATACTTCAACAAGCGGAGCGGGTTCGGCACGCCGGATTATCACCGTTATCAAGAAGGCGGCGCGATTGGAGGTCCGATCGTCAAGGACAAGCTCTTCTTCTTCGGCGATTATGAGGACACGCAGCAACAGCAGTTCGACGGCTCGAACTGGTTCACCGTGCCGACCACGGCGGAGCGCACCGGCGATTTTTCGGCCGACTCGTTCACGATCTACAACCCGCTTGTGCCGGAAAAGGCGGACGGAACGCGGCAGCCTTTCGCGAACAATATCATTCCGAATCCGAATCCGATCGCGGTTGAAATGCTCTCCCATTTCCCCAAGTGCAACTGGAATCCGGATACCAATCAACCCGGCGATTCTTGCGACTCGTTGACCGACGGCGCGACCCGGAATCTGTACATCCCCGGACTTGACCCGCTGAAGGCGCATAAGTTTGACGTGCGCATTGACTGGGCCCAGAGTCAGAAACAGCGAATCTATGGACGATTTTCATATGACAAGCTGTTTTTCTCTCTGGTGAACGCATTCAACAGCATGTGGGATCCGTATTACGCGCAGAATGCAACGAACGGACGCAACATTCTGCTGGCTGACGATCTGACATTGAGTCCGACCACGGTTCTGCAATTGCGCTACTCGTTCACGCGCCATTACGAAAATCAGGGGGGCGACCCGCGCCAGAACGGATTCGATATTACGACGCTGGGATTTCCCGCTTCGCTGGCCGCTGAGCAGGTGTACAAAACTTTGCCGCTGGCGGATTTCTGGGATGTGGGCGGCGGTATAGGGGGCACGTCCAACTGGAATACGTTCATCTACGCGAGCGAGAACAGTGATGCCAACGTTGCGCTGACGAAGACGCTCGGAAAACATGAGCTGAGTGCCGGGTTTGAATACATGAAGCGGTTCCTGAATGTCGGCCAGCCACCGGCCTCGTCGGGCTGGTACAGTTTTGATACTTCGGCGACCGATAAATCGGTAGATTCCGGCGAAGATGGAAGCGATTTTGCATCGTTTCTGATCGGGATGGGGTCGGTGCCCGGTGCCGAGAGCTACAACTTTACGAAGGATCTATTTGTCGCCGAAGCGAATCCGTATTACGCGGCGTTTGTGGAGGACACTTTCCACCCGAACAAGTCGTGGACGCTGACTGCGGGACTACGCTGGGATATCTTCGGCGGGCGAACCGAACGGCATAACCGCCTTGAGTATTTCAATCCCTCCATCTCCAACACCACTGGCGCCGTGCAATACACGGGCGCGGAGGTCTACGTAGACAAGAACAATCGTTCGCCGTTTGATGCGAACCTGAAGGACTTTGGTCCGAGATTAGGATTTGCATGGCAGGTGGTGCCCAAGATGGTTGTGCGCGGCGGCGCCGGGTTCTATTACGGACCCAGCCCTCACATGGTGGGAGGCGCGTCGCAGAACAGTGACGGATTCGCATCGGTCACGAATTGGGATTCTACATGCTATACGGCGGGGGGCAACACGACGTACAACGGTACTTCGCTGTGCGCCGGTGCGGCGCCCGGCAGCCCGGCGCCAAGCACGACGGGAATCTACTCGCTGAGTAATCCATTCCCGAACGGGGTTGTGGGCCTCGTCAGTTCGCCCACGGGATTAGCCAACAACCTGGGTTCGACGCTCTACACGATGCTGCGCTCGCAGCGTACGCCGACCACGTACAACTTCAACTTCGGAATCGAATACGAATTCCCGCACCAGGTGATCTTCAGTGCCGCTTATGTTGGCAGTCGCGGGCTGTTCCTGCCTCTGGGGTCGCTCGATCTGAATCAACTTGATCTCAACACGATTGCAAGCCACGGCGCGGCCTTATGCGTGGATAATTCTGACCCCGCATGCGAGACGGTGCCCAACCAATGGGCGTCGATCCTGCCATCTACGAATGCAAACAGCGGTGCAGACGAAGTGCCGCTCTGGGTATCGCTGCAGAAGTATCCACAGTTTGGCAACGGCAACTACGGCGCCGGCAATGGAGTGAACGTTGCGGGCTATCCGGGAGGCGACTCAGACTATAGCTCTCTGCAAACGAAGCTGCAGAAGAGGCTCACGCATCATTTCACTTCGCTGGCAACGTTCACCTGGGCGAAGCTGATGACGGATGATGCCCAGCCGCCGCTGGCATTTGTCGGATCGCACGGCGGAGGGGCCCAGGATGCGCGAAATCTGGGCCTTGAACATTCGGTGAGCCCGCAGGACGTGAAGTATCAGTTCACCGGACAAGCATCCTACGATCTGCCAATCGGTCCGGGACGTGCGGTCAATATGAATGGCGTGGGCAACGCGATTCTTGGCGGATGGACGCTGAATGGAATCCTCTACCTGAGCACAGGTGTTCCGATCCCATCGCCGTCGTCGGGAGTGGAGCCCTCCTACTTCAATCAGCGCGCGGATTTGACGTGCGATCCGAGCAAGGGAGCGCTGCATACCGCGGATGAGTGGTTCAAGATGGACTGCTTCCAAATTCCGTCGAGCCCATTCGTTGCGGGGAATGCACCAGCGTATCTCGATCATGTGCGTACTGCAGGTGCGAGAGATTTGGATCTGTCACTCTATAAACACTTCACGTTTGGGCGGGAGAAAGATCTCAGGTTCGAAATCTCTTCCTACAATGTGGGGAACTATGCACAGCTTGGAATGCCGAACGTGCCTAGCCTGACGGTGCCGACAGACTGGGGACTCATTGGAAACACGGTGAACAGCCCACGTCAGTTCCAGTTCGGTTCGCGATTCACTTTCTGACAAGTAACAGGATTAAGCTGTCGAATGGAAAGAGCCAATCCGCAGGGTGATTGGCTCTTTTCATTTTGGTAGTTGTCAGAGCCCGGTGTAGATCTGCAGGGGAGCCCAATAGAAGGGCTTGAGGAATTGTTTGTCAGAATGAAGGAGAACGAGCTTTGCGCGGCGAAGAGCTTGCCCCGGAGACAAGCCCTGCTCCAGTCCTTGGTACAGATCGCCCATTAACTGAGGAGTGGATTCGTCGCTGACCTCCCAGAGAGCTCCGATAGCGTTGTGCGCACCGGCACGCACGAAAGCCCAGGCGAGTCCGACCGTGCCTTCGCCGGCATAGGATCGCGACCCGCTGCCATAGCATGCGGAGACCGTGACAAGCCGGGCGTGAATGGGATGCTGGATGATGTCGCGGGCGTGAAGTTTGAAGGAATCTTCCGCGGCTGATGAGCGCGACAGGATGATAGCTGAGTCGAGCGGATCCGTGCGGCTGGCAACGCCATGGGCGACGAAGTGAATGTATGCAAATCTTTGCGGGTGGGAGTCAAGATAGGCTGCCGGAGTGGCCTGTTCGCGGCTGAAGACAGACTCAGTTTGAGCGGTGAAGTGCTGCTCGATCTGTTTCATCTCTGTCGCAGCCATGGGCAGGACAGGGTAGTCGGGATTGGGCGAGATTGCATCTCCGACGAGGAGCAGCTTGTTGCCGGCAGGCACAGCGGAGTTCGCTGAGCCGAGAAGGTGAAGCGATGGCGCGGAGATGATGGTTGCGTCTTCGATCCAGTAGTGGGGATGGGACCCAGGCACGATCAACGTCTCGAAATTGAGTTGGCTCAAATCGCCATCGGTCAGCACGACAACGTTGGCGTTTGGCTGAATCAGTGATGCGGCAGGGTCGACAAGCATGCGATAGAGAGCGAGGCCATCGGAGTTCGAATCCGCGGCGGGGTCGCCCAGGCCGAGGAGAGCCCTGCGATAGCGTTTGATGGATTGCGAGATGTCGCGCTCAGGGGGCAATCGGAAGAGAGAAGTTCTGTTCGGTGTAATCGCCCAAAGGTAAGACTGTTCTCTTCCAAGCCAGTAGAACAAGAGAGTCATTCCGGTTTTGCGGGCGATCGATGCCGGCTGGAGTTGGGGTGTGGTGGTCGACTCATCTCTGGGGTCGAGACCGAGGCCCTGAGCAAGCGTACGGGCGCGGCTTTGATCCGCTAGTCGCAAGGCTTCATCAATTTTGTTCTGCCCTACCAGGAGGTGGATGTAGTCGTTGTAGATATCTGTGGCATTTGTCAGGAAAGGGAGTTTCGAGTCTTCGTTTTTGAGCTCGCCCCGGGCTGATTCAAACGTGGTGAGTGCGGTCCGGTACATGCGGTCGGCTGCTGGGATGTCGCCTGACGATTCATAGAGCTGTGCGATTGCGTGCTCTGCACCCAAGCGCATCGAGGTCTGGCTGTCAGGATCTTTCTCCACCTTCGTGAAGCGTGCTTCTGCATCCTGCAATTGATGTCGTGAGGCTGCGATTCTGGCACGTGCGAATTCGATGTCTGAGGCGTCGAGGCGATTCCCGCTTGCGCGCACCAGAGGCTCAAGCTCTCGAATGCATTCGTCGGCGTCGTCGAGTTTTCCGGCATCGATGGAGGTGTGAGCAAGATCCTCCAGTGCGTTGACGATGTATTCCTGGTTGTTCGTATGCCGGGCCAGAACGAGAGCCCGCTTGAAAGAATCTGTCGCGCGCGTCCAATCCTTCTTCGCCTGATAGACGTTTGCTGCTGTGGTGGCCCAATTGATCTCGAGCCTGAGGTTTCCCAGCTTCTCTGCGCGATTCTCTGCGTCGAGGGTCAGTTCGAGGGCCCGGTCCAAATCGCCGAGGCGGAAATAAGCCCACCCAAGATTGCCGAGAGCAAGCTGCATCAGATCTTCGTCCTGAAGTTCGAGCGCAGCCCGATAGCCGGCGGTAATCCAGTCGACGGCTTCGTCGTAGTGTTCTTCCTGCAGCGCTGTTGTGCCGAGATTCTGCAGGTCGGTTCCTTCTTCGGATTTGTCGTGATGCTCGCGCGCAAAAGCCAGGCTTTGCAGGAAGAAGGTTCTTGCTTCTTGAGGGTTACCGCGCTCGAGTGAAAGGATTCCGCGCGCCCTGAGAACGCTTCCGCATGAACGCAGGTTCAGGTTCGCGCAGAGACGCTCAGCTCGCGCGATTGTCACATCGGCAGCCGGAAAGCGTTGGAGGTACGTCAGGGCGACGCCGGTGAGCGCGAGGCGTGCAATTTCATTGTCCGGGTTGGTGGCAGGAGCAGGATCATGAAGGATGGAGAGGGCGGAGTCGTACATGCCGCGCGAAACCATGGACTCGGCCTGGAGAAGGCGAAACTTTGACTGCCACAGCGGAGAGTCGGCGAACCGGCGAGATCCTCGGTCAGCCTCCCATTGTGCTTCCGCAAAATGCCCGTGCAGAAACTGGAGGTGCGCGTTCTCGTAGTCTGTGCTGGGATCGCCGCGGCCCGTATCGGCGAGAGGAGCGAGCAGAATGAAAAGCAGAATCCAAAGGAGCCAGCCCGGGCGGAGCGGAGCCGTCACCGTTGACGGTCCGCCCGGAATTTTCGGTCGTGGTGGGTGGTTGCTCGCAACCTCTACGGCAGTTTCTGCTAAGGCCGCGTTGCCCCGTTGGTCTTGCCGGAATCCAGGGAAATGGTACCGCCTCCAATGCAGCCCATCTCCAATCGGAGCATGGTTAGGCAGATAAGCGTTTGGGTCGGTATTTCCTTTTGGTTGAAGTCTGAATGGCAGACCTGCAACGTGGCGAGATGAATTTTGCCGAAGTCGGGAACGTAGATGATGTGCCCATAGGAGTCCCCCGGAAAGGATCCCTCCACCTGGTTGACCAGTGAGCACTCGATGCACTCCCGATTTGCAGAAGCTGACGGAAGTTGATTGTATCGCGTGGCCAGATCTTCCGGGAGATTCTGCTGACCCCGGATGTGCTTGTACTGGCGCCCAACGCGTTCAATGAATGCGGAATCGCTGGTATACGATGCATCATTCGCAGGTTTGTCGCCAAGGATCCTGGAATCGAAATCAACCTTTACAGGATGGCCCGCAATGCGGAGGTTTTCGAAACGCGTGCCGAGGAATGTGACCCGTGGGACGTAGCCATCCAGCGGATGATCGGTAGAGATCTGGGCGACAACGCGATCGGCCGTTACGACCTCCATCACATTGAGGCCTTCAATGACCGCCGTTGTGATGGTGTTCCAGCCGTGATCGGGCTTGGTGTCGCGATTGCCGCCGACATGGGTGTAGGAGGAGCGGAACGTGATAACGCCTCCAAGATGGAAGCGATCAGCACTCTGTGTGACATACCCGCCGTGTTCATTGAGTTTTGAGGCGGTGTGGGAGCAGGTTTTCTGCTCAAAGGGCAAGTGCAACTCGCCTTCAAGAGTGGTTGCTTCAGCGTGATACAAGTGATACCGCTCGATTTTGTCTGCCATGTGGGATTTTCACTTTCTCGAGACGTGTTCTACTTCATTTGTCCAATTGGACATCGAGAACGCGCCGGTCAATCTCAACCCGCTGGTTCTGCGAGGTCACCCCGGAAATTGCGAGAGTGTACGAACCGGGTAGCAGTCCAGAACCCGGGATGACGAGCGAGACGATGCCGCCGTCGTCCTCCACCGAGTTTGATCGGCTTAGAGTTCTCGTCCAGAATTGCTTTCCGTTTGGATCGTACAGTTCGAACAAATATGACGAATAGCTGGAAGACTGAGGCAATTCCATTGAAAGTGCAAGGCCCTGACTGCGATTCGCCTGCACTGCGGTATGCACGGATCCTCGTGTGCCGATATGAATAGGGTTGGAGTAGGCAATCTGCGGCTCGGTTGCGGCTCTGCGCAGGGAGGGAATGGCGGAGAAATTCTGGTAAGCGATGACGCCGAGCATCACGGCGAATGCGGGCACGGCAAAGGCCGGCTGCCAGAGCCAGGACCAGGATGTCTTCTTCGTTTGAAGCTTGGTATTGGAAGGCAGAGCAGAAGGGGACGGGGCAGGTTCTGTGGCCATCTTTGAGAGCTGGCTCTTGGCCTCGCTCATGAAAGCAGCGCCTGCTCGCAGATCGAGGGCGCACTCTTCGCAACCGAATAAGTGTTGTTCGAATGAATCGCGCTCGTCGGCTGTGAGCTCATCGAGCAGGTAACGCTCCGCCGCCATCATTTGTATTGCTTCTCCGTGATCCATCGTCTTTTCCAGGCTGAACTCATCAATTGGATGGTGATTCAGCACTCCAACCCGTTTCAACTTTTGCCTTGATAGAGTTCTCCACCGAGCTTTTTTAGGTACTCGGCCTTGAAATCCTGTTTTGCGCGGTGGAGCAGAACTCGAAGGTATTCGCGCTCGACGCCGAACTCGCGGCAGATCTCATCCCGGTCACGTTCGTCAAAAAAGATGGCTTTGAGGAGCGATCGGTCTCTAACCGGCATACCAAGGAGGATTTGCCCGACTTTGACCTTGATCTGGCTGGCAGCCGCAATGCTGTGGGCGTCGGCGTAGGTCGAGGGCAGCTCGCGGGCGCCCTCTTCATCGAGAGATTCGCTGCGTGAGGCGGCCCGGTAATGTTCGAAGAGGACGTTATTGCAAACTGTGTTTACGAAGGCGCCGAGGCTTTCGGGCTGGCGCAGGGCGCCGGGCTTTCTCAAGCCTGCAAAAACTCGGGCAAATGTCTCCTGACGCACGTCTTCAATCGCATGGGGGGAGTGGAGCCGCGAGCGAAGCTTCAGATGAAGCAATTCGGTGAAGTACGCAACGAAATGCTCCTGAGTGCGGGGTTCCCCAGCGCGGAGATTTTCGATGTAAGCCGCATCGAATGCATGAAATTGCAAAGCAGTCCCCGAAAAGCTAAGAGGACGTAAGTATAACATCCCAAACGTTTGGCGAGAGTTACGAGAGTATTGTATTTGCCGCTTTTCAGGCTGAGAACAGCGATGGGAAGACTTGGGCACAATCAGAACCTCGGCGGCGCTTACGCGGCCACCCCGGGAAAGGCGATGTTTCTTCTCCAAGGGGCAGGCTGCCTCGGGGAAAGCGCCTGCCACTGGAGAAGCTGGTCGATCCGGCTCCTTGCCAGGACCAGATCGACAAGACTGGAGAGAACCAAGGCAAAAACAAAGTTGCTGCAATCAGACCTGAGGTTCCATCGAACTGCGCGACAGTGAACTACCGCGCGAATACCCCGGAATCCTCGGTCTGGAGTTTGGTTGCCGAAGGGAGCCCGGCTGGAGCGGGGACTCCGGCCGGGCCCGAGTCGGATAAATCGGAGGCACGTCCCACACGTCCCTCCGAACCGGACCGCTCTGCAAGATGAACCCAGGACCCGGTTTGCAGGCGATCCGTCCGACAAGCATCTGGTCGTACGGTGTGAATTCGAGTGTCCAGGACGTTGCCCCATAAGGGGGTCCAATCGGGCGCGTCCGGTGGCGGAGGCGAGTTCCAGGAGAGAATTGCGCGAACGACGGGCGTATGTTCAGCGGACTGGAGCCGCTCGCGAAGTTCGATCCGTTTGGTCACAAGGTGGATGCGGGGTCTGGCTCCAGGCTCATCGGAGACGTTGCTGGCAGTAAGACCCTCGTTGTGCCAGGTGACGCCGTGATCGAAGGAAAGATAGAACCGGACGTATTCGCGGGAACACGAATCGTGCAGGTTGAGCGAGTAGCCCCAATCGCGTTTGAGCTGAACGGAGGCGTAAAGCTGATCGAGAAGCGGGATGTAGCTGACGCAACCCAGGCCTTCGAATGCTGTGTCCCCGTTCATATTGAGGACGACTTTGAAGGAGCTCTCGGGAAGGTTCTCGAAGTAGTTGGGATTTGCGAGTAGTAGCTTTCGCAGGCTTTGGCTGGCGAGCTCGGGCTGGAGTTTAGCCAGATATATGAGCTCCAGGGCCGGCTGCAACGTTGTGGGGGAGGTCGTGCCGACGGGGGAGGGCATATCCATTCCTCAGGTTGCAATTGATAGGGGCCAAGTCTTGCTTGGCACGTGGCAAGGAAATTCTCAGGGGTGCTCTGAAGCGCTGAGAATGGAGTGGCGGATCAGGCCACATCCTGGTGGTTTGCAGATCGTGCTTTCAGCGGAATAGTGAATCGGGGAGGGCGGGCGTTTCAGTGTTTCGAAAAAAAGTTCTGGACGTCACGGGGCTATCCACCTGCGGGCGGGTGCAGGGATGGGCAAGAGGTGCGGGGGCGGATCGGAATTCGGGTCGGCTATGTCCTAATTGCCCGGGGAGAAAGCTGGTGCTCCCTCCCCGGGACAATGAGGCGGTGTTGAAGTACGGGGTTATGCAGCGGCGGCGGTTTCCCAAGGTTTGAGAACCACTTTGGTGCACCGCTCGCGCTTGTCACGGAACGTGCGATAGGCTTCCGGCGCCTGGTCAATCGGCAGTACATGGCTGATGACAAAGGACGGGTCGATATCGCCGCGTTCGATGCGTTCCAGCAGGGGCTGCATGTAGCGCATCATGTGAGTCTGTCCGGTCTTCATGGTCAGGCCCTTGTTCATGTACGCACCGAAGGGGACCTTATCGATGAAGCTGGCATAGACGCCGGGCACGGATACCGTTCCGCCTTTTTTGCAGGCGATGATTGCCTGACGGAGAACGACGGGGCGGTCCATCTGCGTGCGCATCATCTGCTTGGCGCGATCCATCATGAAGACCACGCCGTGTCCCGAGGCTTCCATGCCGACCACGTCCATGCAGGCGTCGGGTCCTTGATTGCCGGTCATGTCGCGCAATGCTTCGAGCACGTCGACCTTGCTGAAATCGAGTGTTTCTGCTCCGGCGGCACGCGCCATTTCGAGCCGCTCGGGGACGCAGTCAATGGCGATGACTCGGCCCGCTCCCAGCATGAAGCAACTGCGGATGGCGAACTGCCCGACAGGGCCGCAGCCCCAAAGCGCAATGGTGTCGCCGGGGCGGATGTTGCAGTTCTCGGCGCCCATGTAGCCGGTGGGGAAAATATCGGAGAGGAAGATTACTTTCTCGTCGGGGATGCCGTCGGGAATTTTGATGGGGCCTACGTCTGCAAACGGTACGCGGGCGAATTGCGCCTGCCCGCCGGCGTAGCCGCCCAACATGTGGGTGTAGCCGAAGAGACCGGAGGGTGAGTAGCCCATCATCTTTTCGGCAATCCAGGCGTTTGGGTTGGAATTGTCGCAGCAGGACCAGAGCTTGTCTTCGCAGGACTGGCACTTGCCGCAGGCGATTGTGAAGGGGACGACGACGCGATCGCCAACCTTGAGTTTGTCTCTGCTGATACCGGGGCCGACCTCGACAACTTCACCCATGAACTCGTGACCAACCACGTCGCCCTGCTCCATGGTCGGGATAAAGCCGTCGTAGAGATGCAGATCGGATCCGCAGATGCAGGTGCTGGTGATGCGAACGATCGCATCCCGCGGGTTGAGAATTGTGGGGTCAGGAACATTGTGGACCTGCATGTTTTCCTTACCCATCCAGCAAACCGCTTTCATAGAAGTCTCCTTATAAGTTAGAGGTTCGTTTTAGGCAGTCTTGCTGTAGGCGTGAGCAGCCTGAGGCTCCGCCAGATTTCCGGTTTCGCGGAAGAGCACCTGCTCCACGGAGCCGTGGACGCCGCGCGGACCATGTGTCTGGCCGAGCGTGGTGGGAACCTCGCCAGTTTCGAGCAGTGCTTTGAAACGGCGAAGGTCTTCGCGAACCATGAACTGAGGATGTTTGCCCAGCATGGTGGCGATTGCTTTCGAGAGCTGACCACCGGGTGTGTACCTTACCGTTGCCGACACGTATGTTCCACGACCGATGCGGTCGGGCTGGAACTCCACGGAACCGCTCGTCTGCACGATCGAATCAGGCCGTGATCTCCAGGAGATTCGCTCATTCTTTACGTCTTCAGTGATTTCGGCATACCAGCGGATTTCAGCATCCATGGGGCCGAGAATTATCCATTCTGAATGAGTGTCATCGAGAACCTGGACGGATTTTACGTGGCGCATAAAGCGAGCAATATTGGCGAAGTCGCGCCAGAGTTCGTAAGCCTGTTCAGGCGAAGCGTTGACGAGAAATCTGGCGCGCGTATGAGACTGGGTCTCTTTGCGAGAACGCGATGCGTTCAGGGCCAGCAGACTGCCTGCTGTGGCAAGAGCCAAACCGGTTTTCGAGCGGCGAGTTACTCCGTAGGCCATGAGCGCCGTGATTCCGACCAGTACGCCTTTGGATTTCAAGAGGTCTTTTGGACCTTTTTTCGACGAGAGTTTCGAGTTGCCTGGTGTCATAAGTCGCTCCTTTGTCATTGGGGCGTTCGTTTCTGTATGCGGAACTTTCTGTCGTGTGCGGGGGAGGGTTGAACTTACGGATCTGCTTTGAAGGTTCGCAATTTCGGCACACACGGTGGATGACGTCTGGCGGGGATTGAGTTGCCGATGGACGGGCGAATTCTTCTGGATATGTGGCGGTTTGCTGTAGCAGGATTCGAGGTACTTACCAGAGGAACTTTGTCGCTGGGTTCTACTCGGAATATCTATGCAAAAAGAAAGCGGCGGGCCAGAGAAGCCCGCCGCCATCGTTTTTGGAACAGCTAGAAGTTGAAGTTTACTTGCAAATCAATGCTTCGGTTTGAGGCTGGGGAGGAGAAGAATCCACCGGCCAGCGAATTTGATTTGCCGAAGAGCGGGGACTGAAGAACGCCCACCGGCTGCGCGAGGTTGACGTTGTTGAAGATGTTGCGCGCCATTGCCGCGAACGTCAGCGAGTACCTGCGCGGGACAACCTGATCCATGCGTGGCGGTCCGCCGCTGCTGCTCAAACCGCCGGGGCCGAGGCCGCCACCCGGGGGGCCACCTCCGCCAGGACCGCCGCCCGAAGGAGGCCCACCACCGCCGGGGCCGCCGAAGCCGCGGGCGACCGTTCCGCCCTCGACTCTGGGCCCGATCCCGAAGGACTTGCTTATTCTGGCGTTCATGCTGAACTGGCCCGGGCCGGTTCCGTAGTTGTAAGGAATGCGTGCAGCATCTGCTGAGGGATTGAGGTCGAAATTCCCGTAGCTCGTCTGGATTGCATTTGTGCTTGCGGCAGTGGCGAACGCAGGACGATCGTTGAACACATTGTCGCCGTTCAGATCCTGGCCAACGACGATGTTGTAGGGCGAGCCTGAATTCGCCACCAGCATGGGGCTGAACGAAACTCCGTAGGGGCCTTGCAGGTTGCCGCCGAGGAGGAAGCGGTTGCGAACGTCGAAGTTGGCGCGTCCGTAGTCGGCGCGGGGATTGAACTGGTTGGAAGGGAAGTAATTTGCTCCGGAGGTGTCGGCGTTCGCGAAACCAAGCATATAGAACCCGAACAGAGAGACGCGCTTGGCGCGAACTGAGTAGTTGACCGTGAGCTGATTCTGGTTGTATACGCCGCCCGATTGGAACTGATAGATGTTTTCGTTGATTCCGTTGGGGCGAGTACCGGTTCCGGTTGCGGCATCGAATGTGCCGGGAAGAAATGCATTCACGTTGTCGGTCAGGAACTGGTGGATGCCGCGGGAGTTTACGTAGGTCACCGATGTGGTGGCAATTTTGCCGAACTGATGCTCGACGCCGATTGCCGCTTGCATGTTGAGGCCCGCCCGCAGATTCGGTGCGATCTGGTAAATCGTGGGGGCTACGGTGCTCAGGGAGGAAAGGTCGCTGGCTGACGGGGCATTCTGATAGAAGGCCGGATTCTTGACGACGTACTGCTGTTGATTCACTCCGTTTTGCCGGATCGCATTGAGGACGTAGTTGGAGCCGAAGCGGTCAAAGAACCAGCCGTATCCAGCGCGGACTACTGTTTTAGCTGGGCCGGAGCCGCGCTTTGGAGCCCATGCGACGCCAATGCGAGGCGCCCAGTCCATGTAATCGCCGATCTGATTCTGCGCTTCATAACGGAGTCCGTAGCTTAGGGTGAGATTCGGACGAAGCTTGTAGTCGTCCTGGAAGAAGAGGCCTGCGTCGAACACAGAAACGCTGGTGTGCGCGTTCCCGACCGTGATGTCATATTCGGACGGAATTTTGGCCGCGTAGCTGGCGAGAGATGTGTAAATGTAGTTGCCATTGAACCCTGAGGTGGATGAGCTGGCATCGTGCGTGAGGCGGAGGCGCCCGCCGAATTCGATTGCGTGCGGTCCTTTAACTTCGGTTGTGTGATTCTCCAGCTCAAACCGGTCCTGGTTGTCGCGAATCACGCCGGCGTTGCTGCCGCCGCCGGTAAACGCGCCTGCGACTGTAATGGTGGGATCGGTGCTGTGCGGAGTCTGATTGTTGTGCGCACGGATGTACTGGAAACGGGTCTCGTTGACGGCATTCGCGCTGAGCACCTGCGTATCGCTGACTTGCAGGCTGTTCTCGTAATTCGAAACGTCGTATGCCTGCGACTCGAGTGCAAACAGCGACGCTCCGCTGTTGGTCTGCTTCTGGCGGTCAAACATGTAACGAACGGTCAGGGTGTTCTTGTCGCTAAGTTGAAAATCGAAGCGTGGGCTGATGTCGAGGCGCGACTGAGGATTGGCAACAGCGGCTTTATAGTTCGATACATTTGAATTCGCATCGAGCACTTCAGCGTTAATGATGGAGTTTGAGGCGTTGTTGCGGTTGAAGACGCTGCCGAACCAGGAGGCCTTCTTTCCGAGTGGGCCGCCGATACTGCCGTTCATGAATGTGGTGTAGTACGACGGCTCCTCTCTGACGAACGGATTCAGCGAGTTGAATGCTGAGTCATTGCCCATGATCATTACATTGCCGTGCAGCTTGTCCGTGCCCGGCTTGGTGAGAATCTCAATACGGCCGTAACCGAGCCTGTCATAGTGCGCTGAAAACGGATTTTGATTGATGCGGATTTCGCGAATCGACGATTTGGGGGGAAGCTGGCCGCCGGTGAATCCGTCGATAAAGATTTGCGCGCCGTTGGGTCCGGCCGCTGGACCGGCGAGTGCGGTCAATTCGCTCTGAAGCTCATCAGGATCGTCGGAGAGGGCATCGAGATCCTTGCCCTTGATCACGGTGGCGCTGGCGTTGTTGTCGGCGCTTGTGCTGACGCCAAGAGTATCTCCTTTGACCTCCACCTGCTGCTCCTCGACAGGCAGCTGCATCTTTGCCGATTCCTGCACGAGCTTGCCCGGCTCAACATCGATGCTGTCAATGGTCGTTGTGGCAAAGCCCTTTGCCTCGATGACAAGGATGTAGGTGCCCGGCTTCACAGCAGAGAACTGAAAGGCGCCATCGCGGCCACTCGCGGTTTTGCTGGTCACGCCGTCGCTGGACGCGAGGACGACGCTGGCCGAAGCGATCACTGCTCCGGTTGGGTCAGTAACAACGCCGCGGATTTCACCTGTCGCTGATTGGGCCATTGCCAGGTTTCCTGCGGACATTCCGAAAAGCAATGCTGTGACACAGGCGAGGGAAAGTAGAGTTTGCTTGAGCATGATGGTTCACTCCAAATGGGCTGATACCAGAACAACTCAAGCGGCACTCACGTGCTGTCACGATGAGTAAAGCCGTGTAACGATCTGTAACGAACTCGTGACGATTTGTTACATTTCTGCTGTGTTTCGCGGTGGATAAGGGCGTAGCCTTTTAAGAAAGCGGGAGTTCTGGTGGAAGACGTTCTTCTCATCGACGACGATGTTGAGCTTTGCTCCATGCTCACCGAGTACCTGGGCAAGAACGATTTTCGCGTCAAAACTGCGCATCGCGGCGATCTTGGGCTCAGGGCTGCACAACAGCGGCCGTGGGCGCTGATCCTTCTGGACGTGATGCTTCCCGGCATGGATGGATTTGAAGTGCTGAAGCGGATTCGGGCCGAGTCCTCTGTCAATGTGCTTCTGCTCACCGCTCGTGGAGAAGATGTGGATCGCATTGTGGGGCTGGAGATTGGCGCAGATGATTACCTGCCCAAGCCATTTAACCCGCGCAAACTGCTCGCGCGTATGCGAGCGATTCTCCGCCGCAATAGTTCAGCACCGGCGACATCCCCTGCGGTGCTGCGCGTGGGAGATCTTGAGCTGGATACGGCGGCGCGGCGGGTGTTGAGAGCTGGCGCGAGGGTCGAGCTTACAGACGTAGAGTTCAGCCTGCTTGAGGCACTCATGCAATCGCCGGGAAAAGTTGTCAGCCGCGAGGACCTGTCGCAATCGGTACTTCGCCGCCCGTTCGATCCCTTCGATCGCAGTCTCGATATGCACGTAAGCCGGCTGCGCAGGAAGCTGAGCCAGAGTGGGTCGGATGAGAATCAGGTGAAGACGATTCGCGGCGCAGGCTATCAGCTGGTGGTGGATCGCGACGCGATAGAGGCGGGGGACTGACGCATGCGGAGCCTGTTCTTCAAGATCTTCATCATCTTCTGGATTGCTCAGACATTGATCTTTCTGATCTCGACGGCTTTGATTCTTGCGCGCCGGTTTCCGCGGCCAGCGTCTATGCTCGATCCGGCATTCTCCAGCTTGCGCACGGAGGCTTCGCAGGCGATGCAGGCATTCGATGCCAGGGGATGTACAGGGTTTGAAGGATCTGCGCAGCAGCGCGGGAATGCATTTGCGCTTGTTGACGAGAACGGCAAAACGGTGTGTGGGAGCCGGTCGTTCGCGGTTGAGGCGCAGGTTCCCACCACAACCGAGATATATGGCAGGCAACTCGGTCAGGAAACTGTCTGGACGCTTCCAGTCACTTCTGCGAGTGGCCAGCGGTTTCGGTTTATGGTTTCTGTTCATCGCGAGCGGCACACGTGGTATGGCGATCTGCTGCATTTTGCGTTCCCGCAATTGCTGGTGGCAGTGGCGGTGGGAGGACTCACCACGTTTGTTCTGGTAATGATTTTCACGCGCCCGGTGATCAACCTGCGTGAGGCCGCCCGCCAGCTTGCTTTGGGACGTCTAAGTGCGAGGGTAAAGGAGAATCGGAAGCGTTCAATTCTTCATGGGGACGAATTTGATGCTCTCGTACACGATTTCAATCACATGGCTGAACGCCTCGAGTCACTCGTGAACGCGCAGAAGATGCTGCTTCGCGATGTGTCCCATGAGTTGCGATCGCCACTGGCGCGTGCGAGTGTGGCTCTCGAACTCGCGCGAGATGATGCTGACTCGACAATGGTGACGCATCTCGATCGCATCCAGCGAGAGACGGAGCGGCTCAACCAGCTCATTGGGCAATTGCTGACCCTCTCTTCAATGGAGGCGAACGAAGACGGGGTGGGATTCGAGCGAGTTGCACTGAACGATCTGGTTTTGGAGATTGTGTCTGACGCGAACTATGAGGCGCACCAGCGGAATTGCTCTGTCAGTTTCGAACCTGGGGAAAGGCTCGAGATTGTCGGCCGCAGAGAGCTGATCTATCGCTCGGTTGAGAATGTAGTTCGCAATGCCATCCGTTTCACCGAAGAGGGAACTGCGGTCGAGATCCGGACTGCGTCGGTTCTGGATGGTTCGCGGAAGATGGCCAGCATACAGGTCAGCGACCACGGGCCGGGAATTCCGGACGAGGAGATCGAGTCGATTTTCAGGCCGTTCTACAAGGTTGACCAGGCCCGCAGTCCGCAGACAGGTGGATTCGGCGTGGGACTTGCGATTGCCGACCGGTCAGTGAAACTCCACAAAGGGGATCTTCGCGCTTTCAATCGCAAGTCCGGCGGTCTAACAATCGAGATGCGCTTTCCAATCGGATGAATCTCGGCGATCTTCAGTGTTAGCCCTTCGTGTCGGCGACGGCTCGGAGAATTGCATCCGAGACTGACGTTCGCAAAAGAGGCTCCTGAGTGGCGGGTACTTCTCCCTGGGCGAGATCGGGTGAACCTCCGCCGCGCAGGCCAAGGCTTGCGAGCGCTTCGCGCAGGATTACACCGCAGTTGAATTTCAGGTCCGGGCTGCGGGCGAGAAAGACGCGCACCGGGTCGGCTTCTTCGGCACAGAAAAAGACTGCCGTTGAATGAGCAGCCGCAGCGGCGCGGGACGCAAGCAGCCGAACGAAATCGCGATCGCGGTCTTTCCAGCCGCGCACGATCAGACGCAACCCATTTTCAAGCGGCACTTTCGTGACTAACTCTGCGGCCTGATATGTCGCGAGTTCTTCGCGAAGTCTTTGACGCTCTTTGGCGCCGGCCTTGTTTTCGGCTAGCATCTGCTTCAGCAGGCCCGGCAGTTCCGATGCGCCGGTGGATAGCAGGCCCGCAGTCTCGGTCAGGATTGCTGCATCGGCACGGGCAGCGCGAACCGCCCGCAACCCGCAGACGAACTCGATGCGGACGCCGCGGCTGACTTTCTCGACTCCGCGAATCAGGAGGCCGCCGATCTGCCCGGTGGCACGGACGTGGGTCCCTCCACAGGCGTTCCGGTCCAGGTCGGCGATGGTGATCACGCGAATGGCGCCCTGACGATCGGGAAGTTTGCGCAGATCTCCGGCAGCGAGCATTGCTTCAGCATCGGAACGCGATAGGAAGGATGCAGTGACTGGACGGTCTTCGCCGATGATTTCGTTGGCGATTGTCTCTACTCGTTCGAGAGAGTGATGCGCGATAGAGGCGCTGGTCAGGTCGATGGTGGACGTGCTCTCGCCGAGGTGGAAGGAGACTGTTGGGGCCTGAAGTTCCCGCATGAAGACGGCGGAAAGCAGATGCTGGCCTGTGTGCTGCTGCATGTGGTCGAAGCGGCGCGGCCAGTCGATGTGGCCCCGAACTTGCGTACCCGCGGAGAAAGGTTGGCGCACGAAATGCCAGACTGTGCCTTCTTCTTCCTCGACCTGTTCGACGGGAATTTCGGCCGGTGAGCTTGCAGGCGAAGTGGTGCTCAGCAGACCTGTGTCGAAAGGCTGGCCACCGCTGGTTGGATAGAAGGCGGAGCGGTCGAGCGAAATCTGCCAGATGGTCTGGCCGTCGCTGCCGCCGGGCAGTTCTCGAACCTTGTCGACTGTTGCGGTGAAAGCTTTTAGAAACGAGTCTGAGTAATACAGACGATCAGAGTCAGGCAAAGTTGAATCTCCAGCAGGCGCGGTAACACCGGCAATCATTTCAATACAGTGTAGTTTGTGCTGTGTGATTGCGGGGTGAACTGCGCGGGAATCACCGAGAGGAGCATTTCAGGTTCCCGGGTTCGTCTCGAGGAAATTTGCGATCCTGCGGGCATCCGGATCATTCACGCCCATCTCGGGCATGGCTGTGCCTGGGCGGAAGTGCTGCGGATGCATGATCCACTGGACGAGGTTCTCAGGCGTGTTGGGGAGCGAGCCGGCGAGATAGGAGCGCTGGGACAGAGACGCGAGCGACGGGCCTACTTTGCCGACCGCGCCGGGCACATTTGGTACAACGTGGCAGGTTGGGCAGCCGTACTGGATCATCAAATTGGGTGCGCTGCGCTCGGAACCCGCCTTCTGCTCTGGGGAGCCGGAGGTTGAGCAGGCTGTCGCGATTGTGAGGGCAGCGAGCATTGCGAGTGGTATGAGAGTCTTCATGGCTCCTGCTCCTTTTCTAGCAGCGCAGCGAGCGAGCCGAATTTCAAGCGGCGATCCGATTCGGAAATCCAGCGACTCATAAGCACCATGGCCACAGCGATGAACACGACGCCAGAAGGAACCCACATGATGGCGCCTCCAAGCTGTTGGTCTTCAAGAGGGGTGAGGCCCCAGGCTGCAGTTGTTCCGGCGTAGGCCGGATACCACAACACTTGTGAGAACGTGAGAAGCGCGCCCAGCGCGCTGCAATGGACGGCAGTCCCGAAGACGTAGAGGGTGGCCGCGCCATAGCTCATTGCAGAACGACCCACTCCATACAACGCAGACCAGAAGAGCACGGCCGTGGTGAGGAAGGTGATGTGTTGCGCGGCGTGCACCCAGTCCGACTGGAGCGTTGCCTGGTAGAGAAATGGGATATGCCATATCCAGAGAGCAGCAGCTTCCATGATCCATGCATTTAGAGGAGCGGTGAAGAATTGGGTAGGGCCTGAGCTTTCAATGCGGTGCATCCAGCCGCCGATCTCGCTGCGATGACGAGGCGCGAAGGCCCACAGCAGGGTGGCTCCAGGATGCGATGCAGAGATGAGCGGCGCGGAAACGAGAATGAGGATTTCGTGCTGGAGCATGTGGGCGCTGAAGAGCTGCTCGCCGAGTTCGTGAATTGGCGAGGTAAGAGCGAGGAATAACGTGGCCCAGCCGCCGAGAAAGCTTGTGTGCCGCCACCCTAGCAATCCCACGCTGCCACGGCGCAAGGCTCCCAACGTGTAGACAACCAGCAGGGCAGCGAGAGGAAGCACGATGGCCGGTTCCCAACTCCACGGGACAGTCCAGAGGAATGTCGCAGGTCCTGCCAAGGTAAAAACTCCGAGATGGGTGGGGTCAGGATGCATATCTAATCGGTGGGATGCAGCATCAGGACTGCGATGGTGCCCGCAATCACCAGCAGCGCGGAGAGCACCGATAGCAGCATGGACAACTTCGCCATGAAGTATCGGCGTCCGTCGATAGGCTCGACTTCGTCAGCTTCGCGGAACTGGCGATAGAACGAGAGCGAGATGAAAAACGCGCATACGCAGAGTGCGAAATCGAGCGCTGAGACAATGTAGGGAAGCTTCTTTTGTGCGGTGTCGGTCGTCCAGTGCGCAACGGTGAAGCCCACGATGGTGTTGATTCCCATCGCGATTGGACCCAGGAACAGGGCAGTCCAAAGCAAACCGTCCTTGCGTTTCTCGGCGGGAGCGGGTTCAGTATTCTGCAGGGAATCACGCATGCAGCCACCTCGGCGCCCAATAGATCACGAGGTAAATGGGAATCCAGAAAGCCACGACAAAGTACCAGTACGCGGCGTTTTCTTCAGCATCCTGGAATCGCTTTCCTTCGACCAGTGGCGTGAAGAACAGGACTGTGAGCACGATGGTGTCGACCAGGTCGGTGACGAGGTGAAGGACGTGCAATCCCATCAGCGTCCAGACTGCGGAGCCGTAGGCATCGATGCTCCAATCGGTGTTCAGGTGCCACAGTTCGAAGTAGCGAACGACGACGTTGGCGATTCCGAATAGCGACAGAGTGACGAGCCCGATGCGCACAGCGCGGAGATCGGCTTTGCGGGCGCGGCGGCGATACCACTCGTTTGGAATTGTGCTGATAAGGAAAATGCAGAGGTTGACTGTGCCCCAAAGC
>Ga0105240_10003384_pt1 | contig 24800 bp, 26 predicted proteins | sample KBSC54metaG_FD_80426 | JGI IMG/M metagenome (GOLD analysis project Ga0105240, IMG submission 80426) | Corn rhizosphere microbial communities from Kellogg Biological Station, Michigan, USA - KBS C5-4 metaG | ecosystem: Host-associated > Plants > Roots > Rhizosphere > Soil | place: Michigan, USA...
CACGCGGCTGACGGAGGAGCTCGCGCGCCGCGCCGCCGCCCCGACGCGCAAGAGCGCGCCCGAGATCGCGAAGTCGTGCGAGAACTGGATCCGCGGTCATGCGTGGGACGAGACGTTCACCCTGGAGATGGTCGAGGACGAGCTCGCCGTGCACGAGCGCAAGCTCGGTCAGGAGCTGCAACCACTCGAGCGCGAACGGCTCGTCCAGCTCTGGCACGCGCTGTACGCCGAGCGCTATCAGGCCGCGGCTTGACGTCAGGCGACTGCCTCGAGTCGGTCGCGAGCCTTGCTGTCGTTGCGAGGCCTCGCCCCACGCAAGCTAACGCGAAGCGTTAGCGAGCGGCCCCGAGAGCACGGGCGCGGCCCCCGCCGCCCGCGCGACGTTGGCCTGTCCTCCGACGACGAGCCTGAGAGCACGAAGCGCACCGGAGACCACGCTCTCCGGTGCGCGAAGTTCCTTCGCTAGCGCCCGCCTCGGCGGGCGTTCTTCTGCGCCTTCTCGAGGCGCCGGCGCATCTCCCGGTTCGTCGCCTCGGGCGCGACGCCCGCGCCCTGCTGCTCCTGCATCTCGAGCAGTGCGCGCCGCTCGTCGCGCGTCAGCTGCGACATCGCAGCCTGCGCCTTCATCGGGTCGCGCAGGGCGCCGGTGCGCTGCATCTTCTTCATGGCCGACGCGAGCTCCGGGTTCGAGCGCTCGATCGCGGCGTTCGACGCCTTCTCGATCCACTTCTTGAGCAGCGGCACCTTCATCAGGAGGAGCAGGACGGGGCGCAGGTAGCGGCCGTTCTGCACGCGCCCGAGCAGCGCCACGACGCCGAGGAGCACGACGAGGAAGAGCAGGATCCAGACCGGGATGAGGAGGGTGGCGAGCGAAGCGAGCATCGAGGCGGTCATGGTAGGGAAACTCCGGCGCCGGTGACGCGCACCAGGCCGTCTTTGGCGAGCGCGGCCACCGCTTCGTCGTCGACAGGCTCCTCGCCGGCGATCACCGCGCGGAGCGCGCGCGACCGGCGCTGGCGGAAGGAGCCTTCGAAGGCGCCCTGCTTGCGGAGCGGCTCGTAGCGCCGGCCGCGGCTCGGGCAGCCGTCGGCGAGCGGACAGGCGTCGCAGCGGGGAATGCGTGCCAGACAGACGGTCGCACCGAGATCCATCAACGCCTGCGCCGCCGCGCTCGTGAACGACGCCCCGGTGCGTTCCCGGATGCGTCGAACGTTCACGTCGACGGGGAGGACGTCCCGGCCGAACGCGAAGCATGCGACGGCGTCCGCGGTGTAGCGCCCGACGCCGGGCAGCTCGGTCAGGTCGTCGGGCCACCCGTGCGCGGCGACGTGCTGCGCGGCGCGGTGGAGATTGAGCGCGCGGCGGTTGTAGCCGAGCCCTTGCCATTCGGCGATGACGTCTGCGGCGCTCGCACCCGCGAGCGCGTCCACCGTCGGCCAGCGCTCGAGCCACTGCTGCCACCGTCGCACGACGCGCTCGACCTGTGTCTGCTGCGCCATCACCTCGCTGACGAGGATCGCGTAGGGATCGCGCATGCCGCGCCACGGCAGCTCGCGGCCGTTCGTGTCGAACCACGCGAGGAGCCGCGCTTCCACGCGTAGAAGCCTAGTTCTGCCCTTACAAGCTCGTAATCCGACGGTCGTTACCGTGGACGTCGTGAAGGTCGCGCTCGTCGCAACACTCGCCGCAGCGTTCGTCGCTCTGGTCGCCGTTCAGCCGTCGACCGCCTCGTCGTATGCCCAGTTCGGCGTTCAGGACGATGCGTGGCTGATGTACGGGCCCGGCACGCTCGACGACCGGCTCGACACCCTCGATCGACTCGGCGTCAAGATCGTCCGTTTGACGGTTCGCTGGGATCAGGTTGCGCCGACGAAGCCTTCGAACGAACGGGACCCGTCGGATCCTGCCTATGTCTGGGGTGCATACGGCACGACGCTCGACGGCTTGCACGCGCGGGGCATTCCGGTCGTGTTGACGCTGTGGGCGGCTCCGCGCTGGGCGAACGGGGGACGCTCGCCGAACGTGCTTCCGCGCGCCGGTTTCGGGAACTTCGCCTACGCCGCCGCGAAGCGGTTCCCGTGGGTCCGTCAGTGGACGATCTGGAACGAGCCGAACACGCACATGTTCGCGAGCCCCGTCTCGCCGAAGCTGTACACGCAGCGCTTGCTGAACCCGGCGTACGTGCTGCTGCACCGTGCGAACCGCGCGAATCGCGTCGCGGGCGGCGTGACGTCGCCGCGCCGCACGCCGAGCGGCATGTCGCCGCTGGACTTCATGCAAGGGATGAGGCGCTACCACGCGCGACTCGATGCGTACGCCCAGAATCCATATCCGGCCTCACCGCGCGAGACACCGTTCTCGACCCCCTGCTCGTGGTGCACCACGTTGACGATGGCAAAGCTGCCGCAGATCCGCGCGCACGTGACGGCGCTCTTCGGGGCGAAGCCGCTCTGGCTGACCGAGTACGGCTACCAGACCAACCCGCCGGACCGGCTGCTCGGAGTGTCGCCGGCGCTGCAGGCGCGGTACGTCGGCCAGGCGGCGCTGCGCGTGTGGGAGCAGCCCGGCGTCACGCTCTTGATCCATTTTCTCGTGCGCGACGAGCCCACGCTCGGCGGCTGGCAGAGTGGGCTCTTCACGAGCCACGGCTCGGCGAAGCCGGCGGAGCGCGCGTTCGCGCTCCCGTTCGTCGAGCGCTCGCGGCGGGGCTCGCGCGTCGTCCTGTGGGGACAAGTTCGACCCGGGTCCGGCCACCGCCGCTATCGGCTCGAGCGCTGGACCGGTCGAAGCTGGGCGTCCGTCGGCGGCACGCGCAGCACCGATCGCCACGGGACGTTCACGCGCGTCGTTCGCGGCGTCCAGGGAAGTCGCTTTCGTGTTCGGTCGCTGTCGCCGGCCATGGTGAGCCCGTTGCTTAAGATCGACTGACGATGGCCGACTTCAACCAGGAGATCATCGAGGAGTTCCGCGCGAACGGCGGCAGGGTCGGCGGCAGGTTCGAGGGAGCACCGCTGTTGCTCCTCCACCACCGCGGCGCGAAGAGCGGCAAGGAGTACGTCAACCCGCTCATGTACCAGGATCTCGGCGGCGGATCGCTCGCGATCTTCGCGTCGAAGGGCGGCGCGCCGACGAATCCGGACTGGTTCCACAACCTGCGCGCGAACCCGAACACGAAGATCGAGCTCGGCGCGGACACCGTCGACGTCGTCGCACGCGTTGCGTCAAACGAGGATCGCGACCGGATCTGGGAAGCCCAGAAGCGGGCGTACCCGAACTTCGCCGAGTACGAGCGGTCGGCGGGCGGGCGCACGATCCCGGTCGTGGTGCTCGACCGCGCCTGATCGGGCGGCCGACCGATGAGTTTCCGTCCCGGCGGCGGTCTCAATGGGCAACCACGACGAGCAGGAGGCTCAGATGTCCAAAGTGCAGTCGCAGCTCAAGCTCACGAAGGTCGGGCGCGTGGCCGTGCCCACCGCCGACGTCGACGCGGCGCTCGAGTTCTACGTCGGCACGCTCGGCTTCGAGAAGATCGTCGACCTCCCGATGGGCGACTCGGCCCGCTGGGTCGAGGTGAAGGTCGCCGACGGCGAGACGACGATCGCGCTCGCCCCGCCGCCGCCGGGCAAGCCTGCCGGGGGCGCCGACACGGGGATCATCATCGACACGACCGACATCGAGGCGGACCACGCTGCGCTGAAGGCTGCAGGTGCGGACGTCGACGAGGAGATCAGCCGCTACGGCGGGCCCGTGCCGCCGATGTTCTGGGTGCGGGACCCGGAGGGCAATGCGTTGATCGTCGTCCAGCCGAACGACTAGTCGCACGCCGCCGGCGAGCCGGCCGGCGCGCGGCTCCAGACGAGCGGGAAGCGGCGGTCGTCGTCGATCGGATCGCCGATGCGCAACGACGCGACGTACTCCGGCGCGAGCATGTCATGCGGCCGCCCGTTGTACGTCGCGCCGTCGGGCATGAATGCACACGTCATCGCGCGCCTGGGGCGCGGCGTCATGTTGGCGCCGGCGCCGTGCGCAACGAGGCCGTTGTGGAAGATCGCGCCGCCCGCGGGACACGGGACGGCGATCGGCTCGCGCTCGAGCCACTGCGGATACTGGTCGAACAGGGCGCCGAAGTTCTCGCCGATCGGCGTCAACTCATAGCGCGCTTCGCGTTGCGTCCCGGGGAGATACCAGAGGCAGCCGTTCTCGATCGTCGCGTCGTCGAGCGCGACCCAGACCGAGACGGCGTCGCCCGAGTCGAACGACCAGAACGGGTCGTCGAGATGCCACGCGGTCGGATTGCCGTAGTGCGGCTTGATCAACGCCTGGTCGTGCCAGACCCGAACTCCGTCGACCCCGGCGAGCAGTGCCGCCGCCTGGCCGAGGCGAGCGTCGAGGATCAGCTCGGCCATCCCGGCGTGGGTGTCGGCGAGACGTTGACACTGCGTGAAGACACGTGAATAGAAGCCGTCGTCGTCGGACGTGCCGGCGACACGTTCCCGCACCGCATCGTCGGTGACGTCGCGCCAGCGCCGAAGCTCTGCCTCGTCGAGAAAGTTCGGTATTCGGACGAAACCGTCACGGCGGTATGCGGTGATCTGAGCGGCGTTCGGAAGCTTCATTCGTCGATCGCTTCGCCGCTCTCGAGATCGAAGAAGTGCAGCCGCCGGGGATCGAGCGCGAGCTCGATCGTGTCGCCGACCGCGACCGCGTCGTCGGGCTCGAGCGTTGCGATCGCCGGCACGCGGGTGTCGTCCGTGCGGCCGAGCACGACGTCCGGGCCGTCGCTCATCGCCTCGATCACCGCGTCCGTCACGACCGCCCGCCCCTGCACCTCCACGTGCGCCAGCATCGTCGGCCCGAGCGACTCGGTCAGCACCACGCGCGCCGGCAACCGCAGCTCCGAGCCGGTGCCTGCGCGGCGGAGATGCTCTGGGCGGATCCCCAATGCGACCGCCCGGCCGCGGTAGGCCGCGAGCTTCTCGCGGCCGCGCGGTACGGACAGCGTCGTTTCCCCGACGCGAACGCTGTCCTCGTGCACGTCGGCTTGCACGAAATTCATCGCAGGACTGCCGATGAAGCTCGCGACGAAGAGGTTCAAAGGACGGTCGTAGAGCGCCTGTGGAGGCGCGCATTGCTGCAGCATCCCCCGGCGCATCACCGCGACGCGGTCGCCCATCGTCATCGCCTCGACCTGGTCGTGCGTGACGTAGATCGTCGTTGCGTTCAGCTGGCGCTGAAGCCGCGAGATCTCCGCGCGCATCTGCACCCGCAGCTTTGCGTCGAGGTTCGACAGCGGCTCGTCCATCAGGAATGCGTGAGGCTCGCGCACGATCGCGCGCCCCATCGCGACCCGCTGCCGCTGTCCGCCGGACAGCTGCCCGGGTCGACGCTTCATCAGCTCGCTCAGGTCGAGGACGCGCCCAGCCTCGTCCACGCGCTCGGTCGCCTTGCGCTTCTCGATCCCGCGCGACCGCAACCCGAACATCATGTTCTCGAAGACGTTCATGTGGGGGTAGAGCGCGTAGTTCTGGAACACCATCGCGACGTCGCGCCGTCGCGGCGGCAGATCCTGCACCGGCCGCCGGCCGATGCGGATCTCGCCCGCGCTCAGATCCTCGAGCCCCGCGACGAGCCGCAACGCGGTCGTCTTCCCGCAGCCGGAGGGGCCGACGAGCACCATGAACTCGCCGTCGGCGATGTCGAGCGACAGCGCGTCCACGGCGCGCGTGCCGTCGCCGAAGCTCTTGTCGACGCGGTCGAAGGTGACGCTGGCCACTGGTCCTCCTCGGTGAAGTTACGCGGGCGGCGGTGCGGTGCTCTGGCGGACGACGAGCGATGCGGGCAGGAGATGCGGGCCCGAATCCGGCTCGTTGCCGGCGATGCGCTCGAGGATCAATCCCGCGGCGTACTCGCCGACCTCGCGCATCGGCTGGTGCACCGTCGTCAGCGGCGGGTCGACGTAGGCCGCGATCGGCACGTCGTCGTAGCCCACGATCGAGACGTCGTTCGGGACGCTCAAGCCTTCGAGGCGCAGGCGGCGGATCGCGCCGAGGGCGATCAGGTCGCTCTGCGCGAAGATTGCGGTGAACGGCACACCGCTCGCGAGCAGGCGGTCGGTGGCGGCCCGACCGCTCTCGAGGCCCCAGTCGACACCGCGCTCGACGAGCTCCGGCGTGCCGGCGATGCCCGCCTCGAGCAGCGCGTCGCGGTAGCCGGAGAGACGCGCATCGGCCGACGGCCAGTCGCGCGGACCGACGATCGTCGCGATCGACCGGTGGCCGAGCTCGAGCAGATGCGTCGTCGCATCGAAGCCACCGCGGCGGTTGTCGACGTCGACGCTCGTGAAGCCGTCGAGCGCCAGGGAGCCGATCGAGACGAGCGGGATGCCGGCGCTCGCCGCCCCGCGTAGATGCTCGCCCTCGAAGACGACACCCGGACGAGCGAGGATCAGCCCCTCGACACGGCGTTCGAGCATCAGCCGGAGATAACCGGTCCCCTCGCCGTCGTCGGGCGTCTCTTCGACGCTGCCGACGATCAAGTAGTAGTTGCGCCGCCGCGCCTCGAGCTCGGCGCCGGCGACGGCGCGGGCGAAGAACCCGTCGGAGACGTCGGCGGTCACCATCCCGAGCGTGTGCGTGCGGTTCGAGATCAGGCCCCGCGCCATCGGGCTCGGCACATACCCCAGCTGCTCGATCGCGTCGAGGACTCGCCGGCGCGTGTCGTCGGCGACGCTCGTCTGGCCGTTGATGACGCGCGAGACGGTCTGGTGGGAGACTGCGGCCAGGGCGGCCACGTCCCGGATCGTGGCGCGTCTAGCGACCATCGAGCCCAGCATTCCTCCGACGCCACCGTGACCGGTCACAATTCCCCTTGACGGATCGACTCCCAATCGTCATGTTACCGGTCAACCGGTCATGTGACCAGTCACATTTCTGCAGTGTCGGATACTCCACGAGGAGGCGCAGCATGGACGGGAGACGAACCATTCGGCGCGTCAGCAGGGTCGCCGTGGCGGTCACGGCGCTGGCGGCGCTGCTCGTGGTCGCAGCGGGAGCGAATGCGGCCCATCGCACGACGACGCTCACGGTCTGGTGCTGGACACCGAGCGACGACGCACTCAAGACCGCCGATGCGGGCTTCACCAAAGCGCATCCGGACATCACCCTCAATTACGTCCAGATCAAGCCGCAGGACGTCTACCAGAAGCTTCAGCTCGACGCGGCCGCCGGCAGCGGCTTCCCGGACGTGAGCTGCATCGAGGATTCGCATCTCGCGCAGTTCACGAAGCTCGGCATCCTCGCCGACATCACGAAGCAGGCGGCGCCCTACAAGAAGCAGATCCAGGCGTACAAGTGGACGCAGGAGACGCTGAACGGGCACGTCTACGCCTTCCCATGGGACGCGGGCCCGATGGGCCTCTTCTATCGGCGCAGCGTCTTCAAGTCCGCCGGCATCAACCCGAGCTCGATCCGCACGTGGAACGACTTCTACAAGGCCGGGCTCAAGCTGAAGAAGCTCGGCACCCCGATCTGGCTGCAGTCGAAGGCGCAGAACGACGCGCGCTTCTTCGAGGACCTGCTGTGGCAGCAGGGGCTCGGTTACGTCGACGCGAAGGGCCACGTCGTTCTGGACAAGAGCCCGAAGGTCCTCGCGACCCTGCAGTTCCTCGGCAAGATGTGGAACGCGGGCATCCTTGGCGACCAGGCCGAATGGACCGACCCGTGGTACGCGGCGATCAGCGGCGGCAAGGTGGCGACGCTCCCCATGGCCGTGTGGATGGGCACGTTCCTCAAGAGCTGGCTCGCGCCGAAGACGAGCGGCGATTGGGGCGTCATCCCGCTGCCGTCCTGGACGGCGAAGGGTGCTCACACCGCGAACGACGGCGGCTCGGCGCTCGCGATCTTCAAGTCGAGCTCGAACTTCAACGCCGCCTGGCAGTACGTGCAGTGGCATCTCGGCCGCGCCGACGTTCAGGCGCACATGTATCAGCAGACGGACATCTTCCCCTCCCTCGAGTCGGCGTGGCGGAGCCCCTACATGCGGCAGACCGACGCCTACTACGGCGGCGAGAAGCAACGGCAGATCTTCGAGACGCTGGCGAAGCAGATCCCGGTTGCATACATCTACTCGAGTGACTACGAGCAGATGGACAGCCTGATGTCGACGGAGCTGCAGAAGTTCGCACTCGGAAAAGAGACTGCGCAGCAGGCGCTGAAGAACGCGGCGAACGCGATTCGCTCGAGAACGGGCAGGTCGTAGCGCGGCCTTGGCCGTCCTCGACTCGCCGAGCGAGCGTATGGGCCCGGCCGGCCGCCCCGCGCGGGCGGCCGGGCTTTCTCGCGCGCGTCGCGCGCTGCGGCGGGCCGGCTGGCCGCTGCTCTTCGTCTCGCCGTTCTTCGTCCTCTTCGGGATCTTCAGCCTCTACCCGATCGGGTTCTCGGCCTGGCTTTCGCTGCGCGATTGGTCGCTGACGGGACCGGCGCGCTGGGTCGGCCTCGCGAACTACCGGGCGCTCATCCACGACGCGCTGTTCTGGCAGTCGATGCTGAACGCCGCGCTGTTGTTTCTCATCTACGTCCCGGCGATGACGCTGATCGCGCTCGTGCTCGCGTCCCTCTTGAACAGCCGGTACGTCCGGTTGCAGGGATTCTGGCGAACGCTCATCTTCCTGCCCTACATCATGTCGGGGACGGTCGCGGCGGCGTTCACGTTCCAGCTCTTGCTCGACAGGAACGCGGGCTACGCGAACAAGTTCCTGTCGTTTCTCGGAGTCTCACCGGTCCCGTGGCTCGACAGCACATGGTGGGCCCGCATCTCGCTGGGCATGCTCGTCCTCTGGGCATGGCTCGGCTACAACATGCTGATCATGCTCGCGGGGTTGCAGGCGATCCCGCCCGAGCTCAGCGAGGCTGCGCGCGTGGACGGCGCGGGGCCGGTGCGGATCTTTTGTCGCATCACCGTGCCCTTGCTGCGGCCCGTGATCGTCTTCTCGGTGACGCTGTCGATCATCGGGACGTTCTCGCTGTTCACCGAGCCGCTGCTCTTGTTCCCGGTCGCAGGCGGCCCGGCGAACGCGGCCTCGACGCCGGTGCTGCAGATCTGGCAGAACACGTTCTCGTTCCTTCGCGTCGGCTACAGCGCCGCGATGAGCTGGATCTACTTCGCCGTGATCGTCGTCATCGCGCTCACGCAGTACTTCCTCGTCAGCCGCGGCGACCGCTACCTCGTGGATCGCCGATGACGCTCCGCGGAGAACATGTCGCCAAGTTCGCCGTCTACCTCGTGCTCGCTGCGGTGTCCGCGTTCATGATCTTCCCGTTCGTCTGGATGGTCGTGTCGTCGCTGAAGCCGTTCACGGAGATCTTCGCGGACACGCATTTCCTGCCGCAGCACTGGACGCTGCACAACTTCTCCTCGTTCTTCCACCAGACGAATGCCGCGCGTGCGATCTGGAACAGCTTCTACATCGCGACGTCGCAGACGATCCTTTCGCTCTTCCTCTGCGCGCTCGGCGGCTACGGCTTCGCGAAGTTTCGCTTCCCCGGCCGAAACGTCCTGTTTGCGTTCGTGATCGCGACGCTCGCGGTCCCGTTTGCAGTGATCGTCGTGCCCCTGTTCGTGATGATGCGCAACACCTTCCACTGGATCGACACGCCGTGGCCGCTGATCGTCCCGTGGGCTGCGAACGCCTTCGGGATCTTCTTCATGCGGCAGTACATGCTGTCGATCCCCGACGAGATCCTCGACGCCGGACGTGTCGACGGCGCCTCGGAGCTCCGCATCTTCTTCCGAGTCGTGCTCCCGGTGTGCAAGCCGGCGCTGATCAGCCTCGGGATCATCGTCTTCATCGCCAGCTGGAACAACTTCCTCTGGCCGCTCGTCGTCCTGCCGTCGCAGAGCCACTGGACGCTGCCGCTCGTCCTGCGCTCGCTCCAGGGGCCGCCCGGACGGACGCCCTACGACGTGCTGATGGCCGGTTCCGTGATCAGCACGCTGCCGCTCGTCATCGGCTTTCTCGTCTTCCAGCGCCGGCTCGTCTCCGGGATCATGGCCGGGACGGTGAAGGGCTGATGCGCCCGCGGCTCGGCGTCGCGTATTACCCCGAGCAGTGGCCGCGCAGCCGCTGGGAGACCGATGCGCGTCTGATGGCGGAGGCCGGCCTCGCGGTCGTCCGCATCGGCGAGTTCGCCTGGGTCGAGCTCGAGCGCTCTGCCGGGACGTTCGACTTCGGCTGGCTCGACGACGCGATCGAGATCCTCGTGGCGAACGAGCTCGCCGTGATGCTCGGCACGCCGACCGCCGCACCGCCGGCGTGGCTGATCGAGGCGCATCCCGAGATCCTCCCGCGCCGCGCCGACGGCCGCGTGCACCCGTTCGGGCACCGTCGCCATTACTGCCCGAACCAGCCGGCGATGCAGGAGGCGTCGCGACGGATCGTCGCTGCGCTCGCCGACCGCTACGGGAACGACCCGCGTGTCGAGTCGTGGCAGATCGACAACGAGCTCATGGGGCGCTGCGTCTGCGACGTCTGCCGGGTGCGCTTCCAGGATTGGCTACGCGAGCGGTACGGGTCGATCGAGGCGCTCAACGAGAGCTGGGGCACGGCGTTTTGGAGCCAGCGGTACGACGACTTCGCGCAGATCCCGCCCCCTGAGCTCCGGACGGCGGCCGCGACGCTGTTCCGGACGCATGCTCCGAATCCCTCGCTCGCGCTCGACTTTCGCCGCTTCACCTCCGACTCGCACATCGCGTACTTGCGCCTGCAGGTCGACGAGCTGCGCTCGCGCGGCACGGCGCAGCCGATCACGACGAATCTGATGGGCTTCAAGTTCGCGGAGATCGACTACCACCGGCTCGCTGCCGAGCTGGACGTCGTCGCCTGGGACAACTATCCCGCGCTCGATCGCAGTGGGCACTGGAGCGGTTCCGCGCTCGCCGCCGACGCGATGCGCGGGCTGAAGAACAAACCCGTTTGGATCGTCGAGCAGCAGGTCGGCGCGCTCGGCTGGGAGATCCTGCACACGCCCCGGCGCGGGCAGATGCGGCTGCACACGTACCAGGCGATCGCGCACGGCGCCGAGCTCGTCGGGTACTTCCGCTGGCGCACGGCACGCCACGGCACCGAGCAGCACTGGTACGGCGTGATCGACGCGCACGGACGCGTCGGTCGCCGATACCGCGAGCTCGCGGAGCTCTCGAAGGAGGTCGACGCGCTCGGCGACGTGCTCGCCGACGCAACTGTCGTGTCACCGGCCGCGCTGCTGCACGACTACGACTCGCGCTTCGCGCTCCAGGTGCAGCCGACGAACCCGGCGCTCGCCTACGAAGAGACGGCCCAGCGCCACTACGAGGCGCTGCGCACGCTCGGCATCGGCGTCGACGTCATCTCGCCCGACGCAGACCTTTCGTCCTACCGGCTCGTGACCGCAGCGAACCTCTACGTCGTCGACGAGCCGGTCGTCGCGACACTTCGCGCATACGTCGAGGGTGGCGGCACCCTCGTGCTCGCACCGCGAGCAGGCGTCAAGGACCGCTCCAACGTCGTTCCCGAGCTGCCGTTCCCGACCCTGCTCGCCGACCTCGCCGGGGTAGAGGTCGCGGATGTCGCAAGCCTGCTGGACGACGACCCCGTGCGCATCTCCGGCGTCGACGGCGCACCCGACGGCGAGTTCCGCGGTTGGTTCGAGCAGATCGAGCCGAAGGGTGCCCATGTGCTCGCGCTCTACGCCGAAGGCGACTTCGCGGAGACGCCCGCGGTGACGATCCATTCCGTCGGCGACGGGCGCGTGGTCTACATCGCGGGCGCCGCCGATCTCGCCACGCTCCGCAACCTCTATCAGGCCGTCGCACCTGACGCGGGCCTCGTCACCGCCGTCCTGCCGGACGGGGTCGAGTGCGTGCAGCTGCGCGGTCAGGCGCCGCTGCTGATGTTCCTCAACCACGCCGACGGCGAGCGCCGCGTGTCGCTCGATGGCGCCAAGCGGGATCTGATCACCGGCGTCGAGCACGAGCAGAGCATCCGGCTCGCGCCCTTCGGAGTCGCGCTGCTCGCGCCCGTCCGCACAGCCGTCGAGACCGCATGAGCTTCCTCTACGGGGCGGCGACGGCCGCGTACCAGGTCGAGGGGGCGTGGGAGGCAGACGGCAAGGGGGCGTCGATCTGGGATGCGTTCGTGCGCGTTCCGGGCGCGATCGAGACAGGCGAGACGGGTGACGTCGCGTGCGATCACTACAACCGGTGGCCCGAGGATGTCGCACTGATGGCCGAGCTCGGGCTCGACGCATACCGCTTCTCGGTGTCATGGCCGCGCGTGCTTCCGGACGGTGTCGGCCGCGTCAACGCAGAGGGTCTCGCGTTCTACGACCGGCTCGTCGACGGGCTGCTCGAAGCAGGTATCCGCCCCTTCCTCACGCTCTACCACTGGGATCTCCCGCTCGCGCTCGGCCACTGGGGCGCCGACGGCGTCGACGACGCCTTCGCGGAGTACGCGCAGCTGTTGGGCGAGCGCCTCGGGGACCGCGTGCACGACTGGATCACGCTCAACGAGCCGGAGGTGGCCGCGTTCGCCGGCCATTACCGGGGCGTGCACGCTCCGGGCCTCCGGGACTTCCCGCTCGCGCTGCGCGCGGCAGACTCGATGCTGCGCGCGCATGCGAAGGCGGTCGAGGCGCTGCCGTCGACCGCGAACATCGGTGTCGCGCTGAACCTCTCGCCGTGCGAAGGCGACGAGATGGCCGCGCGACTCGCCGACGGCTATCTCAACCGTTGGTTCCTCGACGCAGTCTCCGGCCGCGGATACCCCACCGACATGGTGGAGTGGTACGGCGACGCGGCGCCCGACCCGTTGCCGCGAATGCCCGAGCTCGGCTTCATCGGCGTCAACTACTACTACCGGCGGGTCGTCCGCGACGCGCCTCGTCCGCTCGGCTGGGAGCAGATCACGCCGCCCGACGCCGAGCTCACGGAGATGGGGTGGGAGGTTCATCCCGACGGCCTGCGCGACATCCTGCTCCGCGTCGCGAGGGAGTATGCGCCGCGCGCGCTCTACGTGACCGAGAACGGCGTCGCGCTCCCCCGCGGGCTCGAGGACGAGCGTCGCGGGGGCTATCTCGACGCGCACCTCGCGGCGGTCGAGGAAGCCCGCGCCGCCGGTGCGCCCGTCGAGGGCTACTTCGTCTGGACGCTGCTCGACAACTTCGAGTGGTCGTTCGGCACGTCGATGCGGTTCGGGCTCGTCGAAGTCGACTTCGAAACGCTGACGAGGACGATCCGGAGCAGCGGCCGCCACTACGGCCGGCGGATCCTGGCGCGCCGCCGTGACCGGTAGCAGGCAGGACCACCGGTGACCCGTCCGGCTCCGCCCGAGCTCTGGTTCGTCGCCGGCACGCAGCATCTCTACGGGCCCGAGCCCTTGCGTGCGGTCGATGCACACGCCCGTGAGATCGCGGCTGCGCTGGACGGCGCCGCCGCGATCCCGCTCCCCGTCCGCCACCGAGGTGTCGTCACCACCGCGGACGAGATCACGACGCTCTGCCGTGCGGCTGACGCGGACGAGCGGTGCGCCGGCCTCGTCGTCTGGGCGCACACCTTCTCCCCGGCGAAGATGTGGATCGCCGGCCTCGCGTCGCTCCGCCGTCCACTCCTGCACCTGCACACGCAGTTCAACCGGGAGCTGCCGTGGTCGGAGATCGACATGGACTTCATGAATCTCAACCAGTCGGCGCATGGGGACCGCGAGCTCGCACACGTCATGACGCGGCTCGGCATCCGGCGCAAGACGGTCGTCGGTCACTGGTCCGACCCCGCCGTTCTGGCACGGGTGGGCCGGTGGGCGCGCGCGGCCTGGGGCCGGCACGAGGCGCAGTCGCTGTCAGTCGTTCGGTTCGGCGACAACATGCGCTCCGTCGCGGTCACCGAGGGCGACAAGGTCGAGGCGCAGCTGCGCCTCGGCTTCTCCGTCGACGGCTACGGCGTGGGCGACCTCGCGCGCGCCGTGCACGAGATCGCGGATGCCGACGTCGACGGCCTGGTCGCGGCCTACCACGAGCAGTACGAGGTCGTCGACGTGCCCGACGACGCGTTGCGCGATGCGGCGCGCATCGAGCTCGGCCTGCGCGGGTTCCTCGCGGCGGGCGGCTTCGGGGCGTTCACCGACACGTTCGAGGATCTCGCCGACCTGCCCCAGCTCCCGGGCATCGCGGTGCAGCGCCTGATGGCCGACGGCTACGGCTTCGGCGCCGAGGGCGACTGGAAGACCGCTGCGCTGACACGCATCGTCAAGGTCATGTGCGACGGGCTCCCCGGCGGCAGCTCGTTCATGGAGGACTACACGTACGACTTCTCCGCGAACGACCCGAAGGTGCTCGGCGCGCACATGCTCGAGGTGTGTCCGTCGATCGCGGCCGACACGCCGCGCTGCGAGATCCACCCGTTGTCGATCGGGGGCAAGGCCGATCCCGTGCGGCTCGTCTTCGACGCGCACTCCGGCTCGGCCGTCGTCGCCGCGCTGCTCGACCTCGGCGACCGGTTCCGGCTCCTCGTCAACGAGGTCGAGGTGGTCGACGCGCCGGAGCCGCTGCCGAAGCTCCCCGTCGCGCGCGCCGTGTGGCGGCCGAAGCCGGATCTCCCGCGCGCGGCAGAAGCGTGGTTGACGGCGGGCGGGCCGCACCACACGGTGCTGGCGTACCCGCTCGACGTCGAGACGCTCGCCGACTTCGCGGAGATGACGAGGATCGAGCTCGTCGTGATCGACGCCGACACCGAGCCGTACCGGTTCGCAAAGGAGCTGCGATGGAATCAGGCGTACTACAGCCGCCGCTAGCGCTGCGGGAGCTCCGCGAGCGCGTCGCCGACGCGAACGTGCGCCTCGTGCGCGAGGGGCTCGTCGAGCTCACGTTCGGGAACGCCAGCGCCGTCGACCGCGAGGCCGGCCTGGTCGCGATCAAGCCGAGCGGCGTTCCGTTCACGGCGCTGTGCGCAGACGACATCCCCGTGCTCGAGCTGGCGACGGGCGAGATCGTCGCCGGGGCCCTGCGCCCGTCGTCCGACACCCCGACGCATCTCGCGCTCTACCGCGCGTTCGCCGGCATCGGCGGCGTGGTGCACACACACTCGCCGTATGCGACGGCCTGGGCGCAGGCGCGGCTCGCGATCCCGTGCCTCGGCACGACGCACGCCGACCACTTCGCCGGGCCGGTGCCGGTGACGCGGGCGCTTCGCGAGGATGAGATCGCCGCAGGCTACGAGGAGGCGACGGGGGCGGTGATCGTGGAGACACTCGGCCCGACCGACCCGCTCGCGATGCCCGGCGTCCTCGTCTGTTCGCACGGCCCCTTCACCTGGGGCGCCGGGCCGGAAGAGGCGGTCGAAAACGCAGTTGCGCTGGAGGTCGTCGCTGCGAGCACATATCGAGCGCTTCGTCTGACCGCCGACGTAGAGCCGATCTCCGAGGAGCTGCTCGCGAAGCACTTCGGGCGCAAGCACGGGCCGGGCTCCTACTACGGTCAGCCGTCGTGACGTACGCCATCGGGATCGACTTCGGCACGGAGTCCGCACGCGCGCTCCTCGTCGACTGCGCCGACGGGACCGAGGTAGCCGTCGCGGTGCACACATACGAGAGCGGGGTCATCGACGAGCAACTGAACGGTGTGCCGCTCGAGCCCGAATGGGCGCTCCAGGATCCGGCCGACTATGTGTCGGCACTGCAGCACGCAGTGCCGCAGCTTCTCGCGGAGACCGGCGTCCCCCCTGAGTCGATCGCAGGCATCGGCGTCGACTTCACGTCGTGCACGATGCTGCCGACCCTCGCGGACGGGACGCCCCTGTGCATGGTCGATGAGCTGCGGTCGGAGCCGCACGCGTGGGTGAAGCTCTGGAAGCATCATGCAGCGCAGCCCGAGGCCGACCGGATCAACGCCGTCGCCGAGGAGCGCGCGGAGCCGTGGCTGCGGCGGTACGGCGGCCGCTACTCCTCCGAGTGGTTCTTCTCCAAGGCGCTGCAGATCCTCGACGAGGCGCCCGACGTCTACGCGCGCTCCGAGCGGATGCTCGAGGCGGCCGACTGGATCGTATGGCGCCTGACCGGCGTCGAGACCCGCAACATGTGCACGGCCGGCTACAAGGCGATGTGGTCGAAGCGCGACGGCTTCCCGGCTCGCGCGTTCTTCGCTGCGCTCGATCCCCGCTTCGCAGACATCGTCGACGAGAAGATGTCTCGTACACTCGCGCCGCTCGGCGGCCGAGCCGGCGGTGTCTGCGAGCGCGCGGCGTGGTGGACGGGACTGCCGTTGGGAACTCCCGTCGCCGTCGCCAACGTCGACGCGCACGTGTCGGTGCCCGCGGTGGGCGTCACGGGGCCAGGCCGTTTCGTCGCGATCATGGGCACGAGCACGTGCGACGTCCTGCTCGGTGACGAGCTCGCGGCGGTCGACGGCATGTGCGGCGTCGTCGAGGACGGCGTGCTGCCGGGGCTGTATGGGTACGAGGCGGGGCAGTCGGCGGTCGGCGACATCTTCGCGTGGTTCGTCGGCCACGTAGGCGGCACACACGTCGAGCTTGCGCGCGAGGCGGCGCGGCTACGGCCGGGCGAGAGCGGGCTGCTCGCACTCGACTGGTGGAACGGCAACCGCTCGGTGCTCGTCGACGCCGACCTGCGCGGCCTGATCGTCGGGCTGACGCTCGCGACCCGGCCGCCGGAGGTCTACCGCGCGCTCATCGAGGCGACGGCGTTCGGCACGCGCGTGATCATCGAGGCGTTCGAGCAGGCGGGCGTTCCGGTCGACGGCATGGTGGCCTGCGGTGGGTTGCCCGACCGCAACCCGTTGCTGATGCAGATCTATGCCGATGTCTGCGGGCGGGAGATCGAGGTCGCTTCGTCGGCGCAGGCGCCCGCACTCGGCGCGGCGATGTTCGGCGCGGTCGCGGCGGGAGAGCACGCGACCATCGTCGACGCGGTTCACGCGATGGCGGCGCCGCCCCGCGTGACGTACACACCGGATCCCGGCCACGTCGCGACGTACGACGCGCTCTACCGTGAGTACCTGCGGTTGCACGACCTCTTCGGGCGCGGAGGCGAGGACGTCATGCGCACGCTGAAGGCGCTGCAGCGGTCAAACCCCGTCGCGGTCTCGTAGCCACCGGTCGAGGGACGCGAGCGCCTCGTCGAGCCTCGACGTGTCGCCCCAGGCGCCGAGCACCGACAACGTCTTGGCCTTCTTGTCCCACAGCGGCTCGACCCGGCCGACGATGCGATCGCCGACGAGGATCGGCAGCACGTAGTAGCCGTACTCGCGCTTCGCCTTCGGCACGTACATCTCGAGCCGGTAGTAGAAGTCCCACAGCAGCTCGGTCCGTGCGCGATCGTGGATCAAGCGGTCGAACGGCGACAGCAGCGTCACACGATCCGGCACGGGCGAGTCGTCCGCATTCGGCGCGACTTCCAACCGACCGCGGTGGAGACGCACGCCGAGCGCGCGCAGCCGCTGTTCGTCGAGCAATCGATTCGCCTCTCGCAACGGCACGACGTCGGTCTCGGGATACCACCGTTCGGCGAGATCCCACAGCCGATGCCCGCCGCGCCGCCCGACGACGGCGATCTCGCCGCGCGCGGCGAGGATCTCGAGCATCACGCCGGTGCGCCGCGAGCCCCACCAGCGGTGCTTCTCCGCGCGCGGCTTCGGATCGTGGATCTCGCGGCCGAGCAACGGCCCACGCCGCTCGAGATCGCGCAGCACCGCGCGCCGAAACGAGGCATGCTCGCGCAGGAACTCCCTCCCGTTGGGGCTCAGCCCGTTGCGCGAGCGCATCCGTGCGCGCAGCAGCGGCAGCGTCTCGATCGGATAGATGAAGGCTCGCCACTCGATCAGCTTCCGCTCCTCCCACAGCAGCCGGTCGAGCTCGCTCGTGTCGTATGGGCCGAGACGGCTCCAGAGGACGAGCCGCTGCGGCGGCGCGACGCTCGAGATCGGGTCGATCTGGAGGTAGCCGAGCCGCCGGACCGTCTCCAGGACGCTCGTCGCAGAGCCGTCCAGCAGCTGCGCATGCACCGCGATTCGTCTGGCCGCCTCGTCCCCTACCATCCGGTGCCGGTAATCAATCAGACGGAAAGGTTTTCATGGCACTGACGCAATCTCAGCTCGTGGCGGAAATCGCGGATCGCGCGGAGGTCACGCGCGCCGATGCAAAGGCCGTCTTGCATGCGCTCGAGGACGTCGTCCTCGAGGAGCTCGGCAACGCCGAGAAGGTCAAGATCGGTGGGATCGTGCAGCTCGCAGTCCGCGTCCGCCCGGCGACGAAGGCGCGTCCGGGCCGTAATCCCGCGACGGGTGAGGAGATCACCATCTCCGCGAAGCCGGCCGCCGTCGCGCTGAAGGCGAGGCCGCTCGCGAAGGCGAAGGCCGCGCTGCCCTCGGTGCAGAAGGCGAAGCGCGCCCTCGGCGCCTAGCTGTTCAAACGCCGGGCGAGCTCGCGTTCTGTCGAGCTCGCCCAGCGGATCAACGCCTTCAACCACTCGAGCGTGTGCGTGTACGCGAGCTCGGCATACGCGTCGGGGCGGCCGGGATGCTCCTCGAGTCGTTTCTTCAGAATCGTTGCCTGCGTCTTCATGGCGTGCACGTGCTCGAGGAGCTTCTCCGGCGGCAGCAGGTCGCCGAAGTAGAGCTTCAGCAAGAGCGGCGCGCGCTCGGGCTCGAACACCGGCGGCTCTTCGAGCCACTCCTGCACGACGTCGCGTCCCTTCTTCGTGATCGTGTACAGCTGCTTGTTCGGGCGGCCCGTCTGGAGCACTTCGCGGCTCGTCGCATACCCACGCTCGACGAGCGTGGGTAGGACGGCGTAGATGCGGCTCTTCGTCGGCGCCCAGAAGAAACCGCCGACGGCCTCTGCTTCGCGCTGCAGGTCGTAACCCGACAGCTCGCCGCGCGTGAGCAGCCCGAGCACTGCAGCTTCCGTCGCCGAGATCTTCGACCCCATTAGTCCTCACGAGACTAAAGCAACGAGAGGGTCGAGGGAATCCGGCGCCGCGTTGTAGCGTCTTGCCCATGGTGCGCGTCCGTTTTGCGCCGAGCCCGACGGGCTCGCTCCACCTCGGCAACGCGCTGGGTGCGGTTGCGAACCGCCGCTTTGCCGATGAGCACGGCGGCACCCTGCAGCTCCGCATCGACGACACCGACGCATCGCGCAACGTGCCCGGGGGCGAGACGGCGATCCTCGACGATCTCGGCTGGCTCGGCGTCGTCTGGGACGAGGGGCCGCAGCGCCAGAGCGAGCGGCAGGTGCGGCACCGCGAGGCCGCCCATCTGATCGGTGAGCCGGACGCGGACGGCTCGTTCCGCTTCGGCCACGTGACGATGCTGCGCGCCGACGGCACCCCGACGTACCAGCTCGCCTCCGCCGTGGACGATCTCGACTTCGGCATCACACACGTCATCCGGGGCTCTGACCACCGACCGAACGAGGAGGTGCAGGCCGGAATCATCCGCGCGCTCGGCGCGGAACCGCCCGAGTACGTGCACCACGGACTGCTGCTCGGAGAAGACGGAACGAAGTTGTCGAAGCGCCACGGCGCCGCGTCGCTCGCAGATCTGCGGGAGGCCGGCTTTCCCGCCGAGGCCGTGCACGCGTACCTCGAGGAGCTGGGGCTGCCCCGTCACGACGTGCATCTCGACCTCGCGCGCCTGAGGCGGTTGTCGATCGAGGCGCTCGCCGCGCTCTCGGACGAGGAGCTCGCGCTGCGCGTCGGCGTCCCCCGGTCGGTCGTGCCGGCGATGCGCGGCGCCCGAGACTTGCGCGAGGCACGCGAGTATGCGCAGCAGATACTCGAGCCGGCTCGCGTCGCCGTCGACGCGCCCGAGACGATCGGCCGGATGCGCGAGCTCGTCGGCGGGGGGCTCGACGGGCGGGCGATCGTTCGCGAGCTGAAGGCCGTCGGCGGCAACCTGAAGGCCGTCCGCCTCGCCCTGACGGGGCGCGACCGCGGGCCCGAGCTCGCGGCGGTGATCGAATCGCTCTCGCGCGACGAGCTGCTGAATAGGCTGGACGCGTGCGGCTCTACAACACACTGACGCGCGGGCTCGAGGAACTGCCCGCACCGCCCGGCCCGATCCGGATGTACTTCTGCGGCCCGACGGTCTATGCGCGCGCACACATTGGCAACGCGCGGCCCTTCATCCTCGGGATGTGGTTGCGCAGCTGGCTGCGGCTGCGCGGATACGAGGCGACGCTCGTCCACAACATCACCGACGTCAACGACAAGATCTACGAGGCCGCGCCGGGCGCGAGCGCAGATCTCGCCGCGCGTGCAACGCAGTGGTACCTGGCCGACACGGGCGACCTCGGGCTCGGGATGCCGGACTCGTCGCCCAAGGCCACCGACGCAGTCCCGCACATCGTCGCGTTCATCGAGAAGCTGATCGAGCGGGGCAACGCGTATGCCGTCGACGGCGACGTCTACTTCAGCGTCGCGAGCGACCCGGAGTACGGCGTGCTGTCGCGCCAGCGGGTCGGCGACATGGAGCCGGAGGAGACGAATCCGCTCAAACGGGCGCCGCAGGACTTCGCGCTCTGGAAGGCGACGAAGCCGGGCGAGGACACGTCATGGGCCTCGCCGTGGGGGCAAGGCCGGCCCGGCTGGCACATCGAATGCTCGGCGATGGCGGAGGACGCCTTCGGGCCGGCGTTCGAGATCCACGGCGGTGGGCTCGACCTGCGCTTTCCGCATCACGAGAACGAGCTTGCGCAGTCGCGAGCGCTCGGCCACGATTTCGCGCGCATCTGGACGCACAACGGGATGCTCACCTTCGGCGACGAGAAGATGTCGAAGTCGCTCGGCAACGACGTCTCGATCCGCAACGTGCTCGACACGTGGGGGCGCGAGGTCGTGCTCCTCTTCTATCTGAACGGTCATTGGCGCAAGCCGATCGAGTTCACGGACGACACGCTTGCGCAGGCGAAGGCGCAGGTCGAGCGGTTCCGCAACGTCTTCCGCGCGCCGAGCGCGCCGGGCGCCGACTGGTCAGCTTTCGAGCGCGCTCTCGACGACGACTTCAACACGCCGCAGGCGCTCGCGATCATGCACGGCTGGCGCGATCACGAGCTGCTGCGTCGCGCGCTCGCGGTGTTCGGGCTCGCGTCGCTCGCGCAGGACGCGGAGGCGCCGGCCGAGCTGGTTGCGCTCGCCACGGCGCGGCAGCGCGCACGCGAGGCGGGCGACTTCACCGAGGCCGATCGCCTCCGCGACGAGATCGCCGCGGCCGGCTGGGACGTCCGCGACGTTCCGGGTGGTTTCGAGCTCGTGTCCCAGTCGTCCTTCGGGCCGGGCGTCGGCGGCTCCGCCGCCGACGCTTCCAGCCGCTCGTGAGCACGCGCGAGCAGGTCTACGGCCGGCGGTCGGTGCGGGAGGCGCTGCGCGGCCGGCGCGAGGTGCTGGAACTGTGGGCCACCGAGCGCGCCGTCAAGTCGGAGGACTGGCTGCGCGCGGTCGACCGTCCGAGGGTCCAGGTCAAGCTCGAGCGCGAGCTCAGCGAGGCCGCGACGACGCGCGACCATCAAGGCGTGCTCGCGTGGTGCGAGCCGTACAAGTACGCAGACGCGTACGAGCTTGCGCAGAGCGAGCGGCCGCTGCTCGCGTGCCTCGACCAGGTCAGCGACCCGCGCAACCTCGGCGCGGTCTGCCGCGCGGCGGAGGGCGCCGACGCGACCGGCGTCGTCGTCCCGGCGCACGGCTCGGCACGGGTGACGCCCGCCGTCTGCCGCTCCTCGGCCGGCGCCGTCGAGCACCTGCCGGTCGCCGTCGTGACGAACCTGGCCCGCTATCTCGAGGAGATCAAGGCCGGCGACCTGTGGGTGGCCGGCGCGGCGGGCGAGGAGGGAACGCCGATGTGGCAGGCCGACTTGAGCGGCGGGCTCGCGTTGGTCTTCGGCGCCGAGGGGAAGGGGCTCCGGCCGCTCGTCCGGCGGACGTGCGACCTCTTCGTGTCGATCCCGCAGCTGGGCCACGTCGAGTCGCTCAACGTCAGCGTCGCCGCCGCGGTGCTCCTCTACGAGGCCCGGCGGCAACGTGGCTGAGCCGACGCTCTACCTCTTCGACGGCTTCAACCTCCTGCACGCCGGCGGCTTCCGCTCGCCGGAGGTCTTGCGCGACGCGCTCGCGAGCTGGGTCGCCGGGAAGGGGGCGCGCGGCGTGCTCGTCTTCGACGGCCATGGGCCCGAGGAAGAGCACGGGCCGCTCGTCGTCCGCTGGGCCGAGGATGCCGACGCGGCGATCGAGCGCCTGGCCGCCGAGAACCGCACGCGCGAGCAGGTCGCCGTCGTCTCTTCCGACGAGGCGGTGCGCGGCACCGCCGGCCCGCTCGTCCGCAAGCTCTCGTCGCGGCGGTTCCTGGCCGAGCTGACGCCGACCGAGCACGAGGACCGTTCGCGCGGCGACTTGCGCGACAAGCTCGACGCCGACACGCTCGCGCGCCTCGAGCGGCTGCGCCGCGGCGGCCGCTGAGCGGCCTCGAACATACGTTCGTATCATATTGGGTCCATCGCAAGTGGGCTTGTATTTCGTTGGACCGCTTGCTATCTTGGCCCTCAACCTGAGGGTGAGAGTTGAGGCTCGCCCTTCCACGACACCCGGGGGAGAGCCGTGGCCGCTCGCACCGCACCAGCGTATTCGCCCCAGAAGGCTCAACGCGAGCTGGAGGATCTGCAGCTCGTGCTCAAGGCGCGCAACGGCGACGGCGCCGCGATGGACGTGCTGATTCGCCGCTACACCGGCTTCGTCCGGCTGAAGGCGAGCTCGTACTTCCTCGCCGGCGGCGACAACGACGACCTGCTGCAGGAGGGTCTGATCGGCCTCTACAAGGCGGTCCGCGACTTCCGCTCGGACAAGGAGACCTCGTTCCGGTCGTTCGCCGAGCTCTGCGTGACGCGTCAGATCATCACGGCGATCAAGACCGCGACGCGCTTCAAGCACACGCCCCTCAACCAGTACGTGTCGTTCTCGCACACGCCGGCCGGCCAGGACTCGGACGGTGAGTGCACGCTCGGCGATGCGCTGCCCGGGCCTGCGGTGCAGGAGCCCCCGGTGATGGTCATCTCGACCGAGGAGCTGCAGTCGCTCGTCTTCTCCCTCGGCACCGGCCTGTCGTCGCTTGAGGCCGATGCGCTGCGTCTCTACCTCGAGGGCTCGTCGTACGAGGAGATGGCGGAGGACCTCGGCTGCGACACGAAGACGATCGACAATGCCCTGCAGCGCGTGAAGCGCAAGATCATCACGCACCAGAAGGCACGCGAAGTCCTCCTCTGAGACGTGTCGCGCGCCTGCTTTGACGCACGCGCGAGTCGTCTACGATGGGCGCCGCGCCGGAGTAGCTCAGCTGGTAGAGCACCGCTCTTGTAAAGCGGACGCCGTCGGTTCGAGTCCGACCTCCGGCTCTTCGTTGTTCGTCAGCGTTGGCACCTCGGGCAGATGCCCTCGAGCTCGATCGAATGGTGGTCGATCAGGAAGCCCGTCGCCGCGCGCACCTTCTCTTCGCTGAACCCGAGATCGGCGTCGTCGATGTCGACGCTTCGGCCGCACAGCGAGCAGACGATGTGGTGGTGGTGCGGCAGCTCCGCCCATTCGTACCGCGACCCACGCTCGCGCCAGTCGACGCGGCGAACGCGGCCTTCCGCCTCGAGCCGGCCGACGATCCGGTAGACGGTCGAGTAGGCCGTCGAAGGCAGGCGCTCCTGCACGTGCTCGTGCAGCTCCTGCATCGTCAACGGCTTCGCATAGGCCCGCAGCAGGTCGCCGACGAGCCGGGCTGCGCGCGTGTTCCGCACCTATTGCAAGTTACTTGCAGAACCTGGCCGTCGCCAGCCACTATCGGGGCATGGCGCTCGTCCTCGGCTGCGCGGCCTTCCTCGCCACCCTCTGCGGCGGCGGCTTCGCGCTCAAGTATCGCGACAAGCTGCACCTGATCCTCGGCTTCAGCTCGGGTGCGGTGCTCGGCGTGGCGCTGTTCGACCTGCTGCCGGAGTCGCTCGACCTCGCAGGGCCCCGCTACTCGACGAAGACGGTCACCCTCGTCGTCGCCGTCGGCTTCTTCGCCTTCATGCTCCTGAGTCGCGTGCTCATGCTGCATCCGGAGAGCGATGAGGACGCCGCGCACGCGGTCGGAACGCTCGGGGCGGCGAGCCTGTCGCTGCACAGCTTCCTCGACGGCGTCGGTATCGGTCTTGCGTTCAAGGTGTCCACCGCGGTCGGCGCGATCGTCGCGGCGGCGGTGCTCGCGCACGACTTCTCGGACGGGATCAACACCGTGACGATGATCCTCAAGAACCGCGGCCGGGGATTGCGCGCATTCCAGTGGCTCGTGCTCGATGCGCTTGCCCCGATCGCCGGCGTGGCCGTCACGTTCGGCTTCTCGCTGAGCAACGAGCACCTCGGAATCGTGCTGTCGCTCTTCTGCGGCTTCTTCCTCTACCTCGGCGCGAGCGACTTGCTACCCGAGAGCCACCATCGCCACCCGAAGGTGCTGACCGGCGTGATGAACATCGCCGGCGCGGCGGCGATCTGGCTCACCGTGCACTTCGCGACGTTGTAGTTACCTCGAGGCACGTTCCTTCTCGTCGTGCATGCTCGGCACGATTGCGCGCGCCGTCGGCTCGTCCACGAGATTGAGGACGCGCATGCCGTGCACATACGTGATCGACCCGCCCATCGTCCCGCCTGCGAGCAGCAGCACGAAGCCGACGATCGTCAGGATCAGCGAGCTCGTGTGCACCGCGTGCCCCGTGTAGTCGTCGTGGCCGAACACGATCGCGACGACGAAGAA
>Ga0105240_10003387_pt1 | contig 24781 bp, 19 predicted proteins | sample KBSC54metaG_FD_80426 | JGI IMG/M metagenome (GOLD analysis project Ga0105240, IMG submission 80426) | Corn rhizosphere microbial communities from Kellogg Biological Station, Michigan, USA - KBS C5-4 metaG | ecosystem: Host-associated > Plants > Roots > Rhizosphere > Soil | place: Michigan, USA...
CACTTTCTTGATAAATACCCTGGCGTGAAATTATGGTTTGGGCGTGATTTTTGTGTGCTTGTGTTTAGTGTCGCGGAGCAAATCCAAAGTCATGGAGCAAAACACCAACTCTCTGTATGATGAGTGCTACACAGCCGAGGAGGACGAAAAGCAGTTGAAGGAATGGGAGCAAGGGAAGAAGCGACTGGTGCTTCGTCCTTGGCCCGGGTACATACTCAGCCCCCGTTTCGAAGAAGATGAAGTCGCCAGACTGGTGGCTTTACCCTTAGCCCTGGTGCGGCAGCCGGGAGTGCTGCGTGAGGGGCAATGTCCGCTGTGTGGGTATGTGGGATGTGGACAATAGATACTTTTTTTGTGCATTCTCTTACAATCGACACCACTCAATGGAAGCTCCTGTCTACACAACATTCCGAGTTTCAGCGCCAGATTTATGGCTGACCTTGGCAAGAGCGAGGCTGTCAGACCCCGGAGTGCAATCCGCGCAAGCGAGCCAGACAGACTGGAAGAGCAGCTGGTTCTCTCTCTCGTATGAAGAGAAGTGCCTGTGCGAGGCAGAGCACGACGACTTATCCCATCGCTGGCGGGCTCGTGCAAGTAGTGTTCTCCAGCTGTTTTTTCCCTGTTCTCTGGCCCACTTGGTCATGTCGATGTTCGAGGCAACGGGATGTGTGAATGATGGATGTGTAATGTGTTCATACTTTGTTTCTAAATGGGCGCCAATGACGCACATGGTTGCGGAACCCGCTGTAAAACACTTGCTTGAAGAAAGGCGCGAGAAGGACACCAAGCGCAGGAGGGAGGGGTGTGTGGTGAGGCGGTGGTTTGACGAGAACCACCCGGGCTGATTTTCTGCGACAAGAGTAACGCTAAACTCTCCCGCGATGCGCTGTACATTCTGGCTCCTCCCGCTTCTCTCCTTTGCTTTTCTCAACTGGCAGGATATCATTGCCCGGAAGGTGGTAGAGGCCAGGCATGTACCACCGTTCACCACGGTAATCAACTCGGTGCTATCCGGGCAGATTGCCTTCTCTGACACAGTGCAAATGAAAGTGTATATCGACGGATCCCGCCTGCGTTTCGCCCCGAACACATTCTTAAACGTCATGGTGCACGAATGCGGGCACCTACTCGGAGGACAGCACGGAGATGGTTCACTTGGCATGGCTTACATGGTCACCGAGCTCCCAAACGGCACCGTCGTAAACGATAAGACGTTGCTAATGGACATTGACTGTGGCGAGCCAAGCCATTGGTGTCCGGTGTGAATAAACGTTTTTTGTGCTGCAATAGACAATCGACACAGTGCCCCATGTGGGAAGAAGTTGTAGAAGAAATCAACAATGCCGCGCACGAGGAAGATCCAACTCGAATCCTCGAAGCACTGAAGGCTTACATCGACGAGAACTACAAGCGACCAGTCAATGTGTACAGCAGAGCAAGGCGTCTGGCCAAGCAACTGGGAGGAGAGGAATTCATGAAACGGGTCGCCGCCGTGCTGAAGCAGACGAAGGAAGAGTACAAGAGCACCATCGCCGAACAGAGAAAAGCAGTGGAGGCGAGAAATGAAAAAGTCGTCAGCATCAGCGAGAAGCGGTACCGCAAAGTGCTGTCGAGCTGTTACGACAGCTGTGATTATATCGACTGGATCATCGCGGCGCAGCTGGCTTGCGGGGCTCGCTTGCGAGAAATATTGGATCCGACGACATCACAATTCCACACAGTGTTGAACGGGAAGGACAAAGAGGAGTACTGTGTCGAGCAAAGAGGGGTCGCCAAAAGCAAGGGAGGGACGAAGATTCTCCGGAAGAAACTGATTGGGTTGTACGTAGACGCGTTCACTTCCTTAGTGGCTGATGTACGGGCGCAGATAGCAGAGGAACCGCTGTCCATGTCAGCGATAACGAGTCGCGTGAATCGGTATACGAAGCATTACTTCAGCTTAGAAGGAAAAATGAAAAGAGGAGGATCGCACACTAACCGCGCGCTCTACGCTGCCTTGATGCGCAAACAGGCAGAAGCGACTACGAGCGGCCCGAGGGCTGTGCAGCTGGCACTGGGGCACGACACCATGCACACGGCCCCTCATTACATGCACGTGAGAATCACAGATGATGAGTCTGACGACGAAGAGGCTCAACAACTTCTGCGGAGGTACTCCAGCGAGGAAGGGGGCGAGGGACAGGCGCGACAGCGAATGCTTGACATTCGGAAAGCCTTACTCGATCTCCATCCTCTCGTTCCTCCCTATCCATGCGGAATACTAGACAAGAAGAAAATATCACCGCGAATGGTGCGCCTGTACCGAACGTGGGAGAAGGATAACGTGCCCGAGGACGCGTGGATATTCAAAGAATCTCATTAAAGCTTTTTTTGTGTACTTCTTGATAATCGCTGGGTCCCCTGTGTGCTTCTCGAAAGAAACGAAATGGCTTTCTTCTCGCCTTTCACTGGGCCGTGGATGCCTTACCCCGCTCCTCTGGGCACAGTCCTCGAAGAACCCGCCACGGACAATACAATCGATATTGGTCGACCCACGAAGCGCTACCGCACAGTGTATGCCACTACAACAGAATCATCACAGCTGGAGCTAGTCAATCAAGGTGCGCCACCCGTCCCTGATGCCGGTACAACTGATCTGTACGCCACAAACGCAGGGAACCTGGTGGTCGTGCGCGTCGGATCGAGTGGCACGTGCGTCACTGACGACGGCAAAGTCCCCATGGCCGCTGATCTCAGCATGGGTTCTCACGACCTCACATCGGTGGGGAACTTGAATGGCACTGCCGTATCATCTCTCGTACATGCGACGGGTGCTTCCGTGAGTGGCAATCTTCCAAAGTACAACGACACAAGTGGTACGTCTGTCCAGGACAGTGGAGTCAACATCACGAATGTGGTCACAAGTAGTGGCACGCTCGCCTCTCCGAACGTCGTATCTGGATTCGGCGGCCACGCCGTGACTGACAGCGGAATCAGCATCAACAACCTGCTCTTGCGTGACGGAACACTGGGCATGACGGGCAATCTCAGTTTGGCCACGCACGATATTGGCAGTGTTGGGCTTATCAACGGAAACAATCCAAGCAATATGGTCACCACCGCCGGCACCCTTACAAGCGGCCACGTCGTCACTGGGAATGGGTCGAAGACCGTGCAAGATGGAACTATCGTCGCCTCCAACTTGCTACTCGCTGATGGTACAGTCGCCGCTACCGGGGATCTGAATTTGGCGACGCACAACCTCACCAACGTGGGGACCATAAACGGGACTTCCGCTGCGAATCTCGTCAATGCTCCGGGTACACTCACCATCGGCCAGATCATTGTTGGTGGTGGCATCAAGGCCGTCAACGCCTCGACAGTTGCCGCGAGTAATATTATGCTCGCGGATGGGACAGTTGCATGGACTGGCAATACTGACCACGGCACCCACAACCTGACCAATGTCGGAAGTCTCGCTTTTAGCCCTGTTACAAACGGAACAGTGGGAATCACTACCGCGGCGAACATCAGCGCTGGGTTCATCGGCGAATGCCTCGAGACGAAGCTCCTGTCCGGGAGTGCCGTTTCACTCACCAGTAACGCAACCTCCAACGTGATCAACTCCGGGTCTCTAACTGCTGGAGACTGGGAGGTGGAAGGAACTGTGACAATTGTACCCAGTGGCGCGAACGCCACCAACGTATCCGTGGGTGTAAACAACCAAACCGCGACGCTGCAATCCGCTCCGTCTGTGTGTCTGGTTGTCACCTCCGGAAGCTTTGGAGGTGGAAATAGCTTCTACACTGGTAGAGGTCGCTTCAACGCGAACTCCAGCCAGACATTTTATTTGCTGGTGAACGCCACGTTCGCTTCGACGTGCACAGCGTACGGCGCGTTGCGCTGCCGCCGCGTTCGGTGATTTCCTTTTTTCTGAATACACTATTAATTCGTGTACCCGGACAAAGAAATGAGCTTCGCAGCAGAAGCGACTGCGGCGCGGATGGCAGCTTCGAGAGGAGCAGCGAGTACAGCGGCACGAGGGGCGGCGGCGCGGGGGGCGTCTACTAAAGCAGCCCAGATCGCCGCAACAATTCGTGAGCGCGCGACACTGCAGCGTCAGGCGACTTTGGCTGGAAAATCGCGAGCGGCACGAGCGTTTGCAGTCGAGGCAGAGAGAGAGGGAGCAGCCGTCAGTCGAGCCACGGAAAAACTCCTGAAAAAAGGCCAGCAATTGCGATCGGGGAGACAGGTTGTCAGCAATAGCACCCTTAAGGAGTTCAGACAGGCAAAGGGGCAAAATCAGATCGAAACGGTTAGGCGCACTGTGAACTTCACTCGGAACGGTAGTGCGTTCGCGGAGCCCAGGGGGCCTTTGAGCGCGCCAATTAGCGGGCCTCAGGAACAGGCACTTCCCTTCCCAATGGGAGAAGAAGTCGGGGAAGCAAAAAACGCACAATTCAACAGAATAGTCGACAGTCTGAGTTCTGGGTACGAGCGCGCCGACACAGTCAAATTGGTGGAGCATCCAGAGTTCCAGGATATGTACAAGAAACTACAGGCGCTCGACGAGCTGTCGGAGAGGGAGCGCACCATGTACGAGTGGCTCAAAGATGACAGTGGGGAGTTTCTTACCAAAGATATGGATGAAATCTTCAACAAACCAGTTCCGCAAGTTACTCAAGCAGAAATCAACGAGGCAATGAGCCGATCGGAACGCGCGATTTTAGAACAAGACAAACTTCGCCGCGCGGTAGGTGGAACTGAAAGTGCACGCCCACCGGGAGCGAGCCCTGTGACTGGTGTCGGAAGCACCCCGTTCGTGGACAACCCACAATCTGTCGTCGAGAGGCTCGAACCTAGTAATGGAGGCTATGCGAGAAAGATAGCCGAGCTCAAGCCAGCGGGAGCTCAGGAGGGGTACCAAAAAAAGGTGGCTGACATAGGCGGCACGACCCCGGATGTCGAGGTCAAGCGGAAGCTTGACTTCAATACAGGCGGGGCCATGACCCCTCCCCAGCGACCGTTCGAGGATCCATACGCAGCGGCGCGCGCAGAGGCGCGAGCAGCCGAAGCAAAGGCCCAAGGGCCCGGTATGCGGGCCCGTATGTCTGATTTCTCGGATGAGAAGGGTAATCCACGCCTCCGTTGGCGAGGAATGAACGACACAGCGGAGGACATCAAGATGAAAAGAGACCTCGACAGAGGTTTGCCAGGTCTTTACGAAAAGGCAACCGAGAGATATCCAGGCAAACCACTCGTCGCAGTGAGCACAAGAACGGGTGTTGCGTGGCTTCCCGAGGAAAAAGTACCATTACCACCATCCTTTCGAGAGAAGCTGGTGGATGGTATCGTTAGAGCCGCGAACTCCTCCGGACGGTTCGTGAAGCGATTTACACCCGCGAATGTCAATAGGTTCATCGGCCAATTCCCCGGAGGCGAATCAGGGCTTCGAAACGTGATAGGCAGATTCGTCAGAGGGTCTGGAAGACTCTTGTACGAAAATCGCAAGATTACTGCTTCTCTCCTGACAACGGTCTTAGTAACGTGGTTTACACAACAGCAAACAGACGCGGAGGAAGAAGCCGACCGCCAAGCCACTGCGATCGCAGAGGCGCCCGCGTCGGAAGGTACCCCACAAGAAACGTCAGGAATCGAGCGCGTTGGAGAAAACGCACTCAACTACGCGGATGCCGTCGCGGATCCGATAAGCGCGACGAAAGAAACTCTCAAAGCGATTCCAGGCCTTGAGAGTATCATCCGAGGTTCGAGTAACATTCAAAATGTGAGAAAGATTGCGAATGAGGTAAAGAGGCGACAACTAGAAGAGAAGATGCAGAACGTTGTGTCCAATATGCCCAAGAAGGACGCTGATACTATTCTCGGAGAGCTAAATGCACTTCTAGACGAGGCCGCAGAGGTGAATGACCAGGGAAATTCCGAATTCGAGGGGACACGCGCCGGGGGGTTTCTTGAAGGAAGCACGAGGAGAATGATGATGACCCACAACCAGTTCGGGGCGAGAGATCCTATTTTGGTCAAGTCCCAGCCCGGTTTTCCTCGAATGAGTATGTCAATGGACGAGTTTATGTATCGAAAGGAATTGACAGACAACAACCCCGGGAGGCAGCTCGATGGCGACAAACTACTTACCGAGCGGCAAAATGACGGCCGAGCCAGCCAGCTGCGAACCAAAATCCCGTCAGACGAAGCGGTGTTGCACGCAGACCCGTCTCACCCCGACCGCGCGTATGATGATTTCACGAACACGGAGAACTACATCCGCACGGGTGTCTCGACGCTCGGTCTTATGGGGCTTGGTAGTGTATTCCGGGCGCCAAAAATCTCAAACAAAGAGCCTCTCACTGAGTACTGGACCGATACTCAGCTCCGGAAGGATACCAGGATGACCGAGGCTATTGCTCCCTTAGATTACGACACGAGACAAAACATGGCGGTGCCAGCCTCTACAGATGCTTTCACGGGAGTCGAGTGGGCTCCATACACACCATCACAGCCAATGGCTCCGGGGCATCTCTCTGCTTCGACTGAAGTGGTGGGCATAGGCTTCGACGAAAATACTCTGAGCTTAGAGGAACAGCCACGAGGCGAAGCAAAACCCCCCCTCAAACGTCAAGCCGAGCCAAACGATGCTAACGTCCAAGAGATCCCCAGAGCAACAGGGGTGGCCGAGAACAGAGGAGAAACTATTCGATTTCCACGCCGGCTGAATGACGAATTGAACGCGGCGAATGCGATGAACCCGCAGTTTGGCAAGCGGGCCAAGACATCTTCCGTGTTCGAGGACCCGCTTCCTTCCGGAATTATGTCGAACAGGCAGTGAGTTTTTTGTGCACCAATAAATAACTTTTACGTGGGATTCGCCGAGAGCGTATACGCAATGGACCAAGAAGTGAAGGATGCTCCCGAACCAGAGGCAAAGAAGGGCGTGAGTATCGCACTCCAAACGGCCCCGGTCCCTGTTGAGACTCCCGAGCAGTTCGAGGCATTTCTCACGCGGCAACGAACACTGTTTGCTGAAGTGGCTTTTGCTCTTCCCGATGAGCAGTTCGAGGTATTTGCGATGTTGCCACTTTCCGACATCCAGAAACGAGAAATGGTGATCAAACTGGCAAACGAGAGAGAGACATCACGGGGTAAGGCTATTATGCCACCGCGGAGCAAAACCAGGGTCAGACGCTCGCCCGACTCCGACAAAGAGAACGACCCCCCGGTGGACGACGCAAACATCCGATCGTCTGGATGGTTGCGTCCCGGGGTGGACGATGCGAACATTTGAGTTCTCGTTCAACCGTGTGCTTTTTGTGAACAAATAAATAACCTCTGTGCCTGTGAACTACTCTCGCCCAAACTGAATGAAGCGGCGTCCCCTGACACAGAACAAACGCTGTCCACTCCATGATATCAACCCGAGAAAGGCAGAAAAGGGTGATGACACTAGATTTCGCGAATCTACGGTACGATGCGGAGCGACGAAGAAAATGAAGGGAAATGCTGTCATTACAACAGATCCAAGTGTGGGGCTTGGGGGAAAGACAGTCCCCCAAAACGAACCCTCGCTCGGAAAACTGGACGCCTCTGCTCAACATCTACCCGAACAACGCTCTGAAGATGCCAGTGAGCTGGCGATGGGAGGAAGGCCCCGTCCTACTGACCCAGATGAAGTTGCTCACAGTCACGCCGATCTCAAGCACGACGCGGCTGTTTCATCAACGACCAGTTCAACCTCATCGGATGACATCAAGGTTGCGCCAGGGCTTGGCGCACTTGGAAATCGAAATGTCGAGAGCGAAGATATTCTAGGGGGAAGTGGATATAGTGGGTATAGCCCATCTGATATAGGAGATGCCATCAATCCAGAAAAAGGAGTTCAAAACACGAGAAGCGATACCATGCGCCCTATGTACGGGATGGCCAACCCAAAGGATGCAATCCCTTCACTCCGGCAACAACTCAAATCCGATCTCTTGTTTAGTGACTTCTCAGTGGTGGCTCCTGGCCATGGTCTCGGGGTCACGAACAAGATGTTTCTGATGGAAGAAAACCGGGAGAAGAAGATCGTCTGCCAAGAACCAATGGCATTTCCCCGGTCGTACCAAGGCCCTTCCGGGTGTACGCAAGCCCCTCCTTTAGAATTTCAAAACGAAATATCCAAAGCAGACCGTCGCTCTATCCAAAAGCAGGACGAGGATGCCCTAATTAGAATGGCGCTCGTTTTCGAGAAGGTAGGATCCGCTGCCACGAACGTACTCGGGAGCGACGTGGGATTCTTGAAGGCAAACTCTGACAAGGGCTTGAACCGCGCACCTGACATTGTTTTCGAGCCAATCATCAGGCGGCCACACGAAATGGAGAGAGACCGCATGCTCACCGGGCAGCAGCTCAGCGAGCGCTCTCTCCGGCGCCTGTGGGATCCCATGAGATTCCCCGAGCGATTCACGGTGACAACTGCAATGGAAGGAGGCCCTACCATGACAAAGCAAAAAGCCTTCGCCCTTCTTAGCTTTCCTATTGGAACTGCCTGACATTTTTTGTGACAATAAAGATAACATTCACCACCAAGGGCGATGAAGAAAAGAAAAGCGACAGACGATGGAGCAGAGACGGGCGACGGAGCCAAAGCTCAGTACCATTTCGAATCTACCGGTCTCGATTTGCAGATCAACAAAGTCGAGACCAGTAAAGATCAGATTCGGCAGCCCCCACTCGCAGCAGATCCAAGACGCATCATACCACCTCTCGGTTCCTCGATTATCATATGTGGCAAATCGGGGTCTGGGAAGTCGACGCTCCTTCAAAACCTCGTCACAGACGGTCGCTTTTACGGCCCGTGTGAAGAGAAACCCCATGGATGGTTCGACGAGATATTCCTCTTCTCTCCCACAGCTGGTACAGACGACGTGCTCAGAGCTTTAGGTATTCCAGAAAAGCACATTTTCACCGACTTGAAAGAAGCGCCATCACTACTCGACGTGATCCAGAAAACACAGACAGCCAAACTGAAAGGCGGAAACAAAGCACACAAGGAAAAACAGTTCCTCGTCATCTTCGAAGACGTGATCGGCGAAACGGTCTTCATGGGGACCAGTGAGTTCAAGAAAATGTTCTATATGGTCAGACACATCAATTGTACCACTGTTATTTGCACCCAGCATTTCACCCGAGTCCCGAAGGTATGCCGCTTGCAAGGATCTACAATCTACTTCTTCGCCGGTTCGTCAGCGGAGTGTGAAATCGTGTGTGAGGAGTACGCACCTCCGATGTACTCCAAAAAAGAATTCCTGTCTCTCATCAACGAATGCACGAAGAACGAGCACGACTTTCTTACCATTTGCATGAAAGTTGGGTGGAAGTACCGCTACAGGCGCTGTCTCTCGGACTTCGTCATACTCCCCCGTCTGATGGAAGGAGAAGAGCACGAAGAGGATGAGACACAAGACTCTGACGAAAAGAAAAAAGGAGAGAAGAAGCGCAAAGGGGTGCAAACTGGAGATGATACAGCGGATGAAATTTGTGAAGATCCTGGTAAGTTTCGCGACGGAGTGGACAAAATCGTGAGTCTGCGAAAAGGCCGACAGGATGTCAGGGGCTCGATCCAACAAGAGGATACAGTCCTCGGTGAGTGGGCGCACAAAGGCGCTCGAGGCAGAACTATCTGGTGAGATTATGCACCAGACATCCAAATTCTCAGTCGAGGCTGGACGAGATGTACAAACAGATCTGCTGCCATGGCAAAGACAGGCACTGGGTCAAACGGAGATGTTTGCCATACGCCAAGGATTTCGTCGTCATCATCCTTATAGAACACTTGGTGTCTACGGAAAGGGGCTTTTGAATTCGAAACACCCGCGCTACGGGTGGGAGAAAGCGATAGCAGACGAAACGGAACGGACAGAGATACCGGAAGCATACAAGGGCACATTCGACCCCATGCTAACGAATCAACTCGGACTCGTAGAGACAGCATTCAAAAACTTCCAGAAGAGCAAGGCAGCTCTATCTGCTGTAAATCTCGTTGGTGTCTAAATGAAATAAACGTTTTTTGTGCACGTTTCATTAATCTTGAGCGCGAAGCAGTGAACAAGAGAAGAAAAAGATGGCTCTTCAACCGGATTCGAAGGGGAGCGACGAGAAGGCAGCCTCGCGCATGGGAATCATCGAGATCAACGACCTTGTGTACAAGCTCGAACCAGATCTGTCCGTCGCGGTCAACCGCACACACAAACAGGGCTTCTTTCAGAACCAAGCCTACACCAACGACCAAACCTCTATTTGCATCTTCAACTCAGGGGCCGACTACATCGACCCGCGTCGCAGCTTCCTTACTCTGAGCATCCTGATCCCAAAAACCACCGTCACCACGGATCCAAACAACCCAGGCTACGCCTCGCTCATCTCTGCTTTCTTTGGGCAGAATGGCTCTGTACTCAACTTCATCGACTCAGTTCTGATCTCTTCAAGATCAGGCGACGAGCTGTCGCGCATCGTCGACTATGGCCAGCTGATGTACAATCTCATCCCCTGGACGTATGGAGAGGATTGGGCGCGCACAGTTGGACAGGAAATCGGGCTGGGTAGCTTCATCGGTGGATCCAACAACAACGGCGCCAAATCTGACATGCAACGAGTTCGCTTCAACATCCCCATGTATTTGCTCTCCCCTGTTTTTTTTTATGGCCGACTCTTGCCGTCCATGCTGATGAGTGGCCTGAGAGTGGAAATCAAATGGAAGACCCTGGACCAGGCAGTACAACAATTCTGGGAAAACACGCCCTATTACAACTCCCCTCTCCCCAATCCTTTCTCGACGTACCCTCCCACTGGATTCCCGACGAACGCGCCCCAGTACCTCATCGGAAACACGGCGGGTATGGATGCCAGTGTGATTGCTGCCATTGGAGCTGGTGGAATCGACGCGACAATGGGAACCGGTGTGAACTGGACGTACGACGCCACGGCAGGGACACTGGCGAAAGCAAGCGGCCTTGCGTTCACTGCGACAATTGCACAGACAGGCTATCCCAACCGCCCATACCTCATCCCTGGTGTGGATGCATTGGGATTCTTCGATGCGGCCGGGCAGTTTCGCTGGTTCAACGTGATGAAAATCGTGTCCGCAAACACACTCAATGTACAAGGCACAGGGCCATCCTTCGGCCCTGCAGTTATCCCGGACGAGGCAAAAACGGGCGGAATGTTTCGTTTTAGTCGCACCAACTTCAGCAATTCCCAACAGCGCGCGTTTGGTGCCCCTTTTGCCCAAGGGGCAGTTCTCACTGGCAACACACCCCTCGTCGGATATTCCATCGTCGACCCAGTGTTCAACCTGTGCTCTATCCAACTTTCCGACGCTGTCCAGCGACACCTCAACGAGTTCTCTGCTGTTAATGGGCTTGAAATTGTCTACGCGGACTGGGATCGAACGAGTGCGCCCATCTCGGGCTCCACGGTCGCCATCCACACGGAAGTGCGCAAGTCAGCCTCCCGAGCTCTGCAAGTGTTCGCCACAGTCATCAGCGCAACCCCTGGTGTTCAGTACACTCGCAACTCTTTTGCGAGTGTGAAAGGTGGAATCTGGAACAATTATCAGTGGCAACTAGGAAGTCTGTACTTCCCCCATCAAAAGGCGACCGACAACAACTCGGACCCTGCCATTCACGAGGACAACATGCTGGGACAGTGCTACGCATACACAGCCGATGCATTCGATCGATTCCATCCCAAAGCAGCCCCGACCATGATGACGCTTCATGGCGATGGCGTAGATTGGAGACGCATTGCTATTATTGGCGTCGAGACCTACACGGAGTACAACCCCGACACCTATTTGGTACCAAACTCCTTACGAGGCAAGCGCGGGTCATTCTCCAACGGAGCGTGGGTAGTTGGGACAACGCTCGAGAGATCTACAATGTTTGACCTCAGTGGTGTCCCAATCAACAACTCCCGCGTGCTGGCGCTGAACGGCGAATTCAACTTCGGTGGATCTGACACTGATGGCACCTTGATGGTATTTCTGAAGTATGTCAGGCTCGCTCGCGTCTTCCTCATCAACATCGAGGTGGAGCAGTGATGTCTTATTCTCATTAAAGCGATTTTTGTGACCTTTTGAACAACGCGAGAATCGGTGCAAAGAAAGGGAAACAACATGGGCGATCAGCGCGTGTCCTACCTCGATATTTCATCAACAGATGATGTCCAGTACAACAGCGTCCAGCACAACCCTGCCAACTTCACCATCAACATCAACAACCCAAACAAGACGAATAACGTGACGAGATTGTCGTACAATACAATCTCCATTCCACGCATGTTCAACACTATTTACGCCGGCAACAACACCCTCGTCTGGTACAAAAGGCAGGTGCTCGAGATTTTGCAACCCAATCAGCCACCCAACACATACCTTCGCACAGTGGCCACCAACTGGACCGAAACGCGGAGATTGGTGTTGCCAGATGGCCAGCTTAACATCAATGACGTCCTCACAGCTATTAACACCCTCACTGGCGCAAGCGAGGTGTGGTCCTACGACAGTACCAATCGCACCGTTGTCATAGTTGCAACTCCACCAGGGCCGACGATCACATTTGGCTTATTCGTAGATCCTGGTCACGTCACCCCTCCTGTGTCTTACGCGAACATGACCTTTCTATCCGCAGGGGGCACAGATATGTTCGAGACGCTCGGACTCCAGCGAGCATCTGACCTGTTCCTGTCACAAGAGGATAACGTCAGCTTCGACCAGTTCGACCCCAACAGCTTCGACACCACGAAAGGGTCCAACCTTGAGGGTATGGTTGTGTTCCCTTTGTTCGACAGAACGCTGCACAATTATCAGAAGTGGGCGACCCTAGTCTACACCACTCCCCGTATGCTCGCCCCCAACTTCGCCGGACCAACCATCATCAAAGTGCAGATTAGAGACTGCAGTGATAGTCAGACTATCTCTGCTGGTTCCGGCAAGTCGTACGACGTGATCAGCACTCTCAACATCGCAGATGTCCCATTCGGCGCGGAAGTGACAAGGCAAATTCGCGATGTCCAAGGGGAGGGCATCGGTTTCATCGCCCCGAGAGATATTCGCGCCATCAGTGTGCAGTTGCTTGACCGTAAATTTCGGCAACTCACCCTCCCACGGAACAACCCGGTGCACATTGTGCTCCAGCTCGTGTTCAAAGACCGCTGAAATCTCATCCAAAATAAACCGAGTTGTATTTTTTTCTGCGCCTCTTGGTAATCTGCTCGTCAAGGGACATAGCTGTGCACAAGATGTCGAGCGATTCGGAATCCACTGATTCGGCGACCAGGAGTGAATCCTCGTCTTCATCAAGCGATGAGTCTACCGCGAGCGAGTCAACCAAGCTCGAGAAGAAGAGCCCTGAGAAAAAGTCCACTATCAAGAAGTCAGCAGGGAAGAAGAGGGCCCTCGCGGAGTCCCACCCGGAGTGTCAACGATGCACACAAGCGAAGGCTCAGAAAACCGGAACCCCTGCCAGATGGACCCAGCACGTTGCAGAGTTCATCAAAGCCCACCCCGAGCTTCCGGAAGGAGAAGCCCGGATACGCGCACGAAAGGAGTACATTCCTTCAAACGGCCGCAAGAAGAGCTTCGAGCGTATTTACAAGGAAGCTTGGAAAGCGCGACACCCTGCTGAGATGTTAAAGAACTTAACCAAAGAAGAACTCGACGAGAAAATCCGACAGGACTTCCTCAAGCGAGATTTCTAAGGGTTGTTTTTTTGTGCTATTTAAAGCAACTTCCAGTCCTGATTTCTCGAGAACGCTACACGATGGCTCGAACGAAAATCACACCACGCAAGCAGTTTGACGACGAAGAGATCGGGGACGAAGGCAATCACTCTGAGTTAGAACGCATGGAACAAACGCAAAGAGAAGCAGCAGAAGACGCAAACGAAGCTCTTGAGGAGAAGGAGGACAGAGAGGCCGCGAAAGTATACACAGCCGCCGAAACAAGGCTCGTGAGCGAAGTTCCGCCTCCACCACCAGTTGACAGTGGTATTTCTATCGACCCCCTCAAACAGACTTTGATGTTCGCACTTTTTTTCCTCTTAAGAGTAGATGAACCTTTTGGCCATGGAAAGAGAGCCGGCCGTGAGCGCCACAACAGAACCAACATCCAAGATTCCGAAGAGTGGAAAGCGGTCAAACGAAAAGCAGCTGCGGCCATGGAAGTCTCGGTGGAAGAGTGGGATCTCGGGGTCTGCGTCGAAGCAGGAGACGGACCAGAGAAGAAGAAAAAAGCAAAAGCCGTGAAAGCAAACCGGGCGTCGGTCTACCAAAAATTCATGCGCGAATCACGGATGGAGGAGGCGCGGCGATTGATTAACTCATGGAGAGACAGTCCATCCCTCTGGCTCCATGTATCAGGACAAAACAGCGAAGCCTTGAGCCATGCTTACAACAATGCCATCAATGCCTTGATACCCGCGAATGACCGTGGCTCTGTCTGCTCGAAGTTATTTGCACTTTTCGCACCTGTGATTTTCGGCCAATTTACTCGCCAATCAAAGAGCGCACTCGCTGCCGCGAGGATGCGCACAGCCTGGTTTTCCTCCCTTTCCTATGCAATCAAAAGCTCGCTCATCAGAGCAGCAAAAGGTGGGCATGGGAACCTAGCGATCATATTTCGTCTGCAAGCCGATTTGCTTGCCATTAATGGGGCGGAAGACGATCCAGAGTCCCCCCATTCCGCGCCCTTCCGGGAAGGTAAAATAGCAGAACAGATCCTTGCACATGGCCTCATCCCCGCTACCAGAGCTGAACTGAAATTCACACTACTTGAAATACTCACAGTGACACTCTTGCGCGTCTTGAATTGCTGCAAAGAAAGCACTGCCGATCCGTGGCATTATTCCCGCGCCGATAACGTCACAACCAATGAGCCAGACACACTCTTATTCTATGCACAGTGCTCCTCTCTCTCTCTGTTTCGGGTTTATCATCTCTACGATCTGGGTGGTGATCTGGGTATCCCCGAGCGCCATTTTGAATGGATGGCAAAAATCTCCACATCGTCTCGCGAAACCGCCGATGCGGGTCTTGAGAGAGAGCTGAAGTGGGTCCCTGATCCCTCTAAAAGAGGCCTCTACGACGAGGAATGGAAAAAAGAGAGACCCAGGATAAAAGACAATGATTACGACGGCGTGGTCAATGACTGGTCGAAAAAGAATCGCCGTGTTGCACTCGTCTCCCTTGCGGATTTCGATTCAAGCGACGAGGAAGAACAGAGCTCCCCTCCTCCCCCACCGCGCTCTCCTCCCCCCACTCGACACACCCCACCACCATCAACTCCACCTACACCGCCCTTCCGATCTCGCACGTCAGAACAGCCAGCCAGTAAAGAGAGAAAATCAGATCGGGACTACTCGTCCACAGGGTTTGATTATCCTGTGGCAGACGCAGAGCGGAGCGAAGAAGCGAAAAGCGAACGCGCCAAATCACCAGAGCGAAAACGACCAGTAGCCGTGCGAAAACTTGAAGAGCCTTACACCCTTTCTCAGGGAAGCCAAATGCCATCAGAAGAAGAAGAACGGAGATTCCACGCAGACCGCACTCACTTCAACGCCCTTGAGTACGACTATGTCAACGGCAAATTGCGCAAGAAAAAGGAAGACGACCCGGAGATGGAGAGGGCAAAGCTGCGCAAGGAGAACTTACATCGTTGGTTTAAAACGCGAACATTCGCAAACGAGGAAGAGAAGAGCCATTACGAAGATCTGCTAGACGATATGATCGACGAAGGCCAAGTCCTGAGTGCCGATCAACTAGCATTTCTCGAGGAACGAAAATCGGCGCGTAAAAAAGGGAAGGATGGCAAAATGTACGAAGGAAGACTACGGCCAGCCAAATTGAAAGTTGAGGACGAGGATACACAACCAGTTAACCTTCTTTCCGATTTCGACGAGGCTAGCGAAGAGGAGGAGGAGGAAGAGAAGGAAGAGAAAGAAGAAAAGGAGGGGAAAGAACACGAACTGGACGAAAAACACGTAGACCTCCCAGAAAAAATACCAGGTAGCACCACGAGGATTGAACACGCGCGCGGCTCTCCGGATCGCGTGAGGGTCCCCAAATTCTCCCCTCGCAGATTTGAGACCATAGGAGAACACGGAGAAGAGGGGGTAGAAGAAAGCGACGACGACGAGGAAGAAGAAGACGAAGAAGAGCACAAGCACCCCCCTAGGCAGGCCCAGACCCCTGCCGATTCCCAGCCCCTTGTCATGACCCCACTACCCACGAGAAGAGAAATAGCAAGTGGGAAAGGAGTACCACCGCCACCAGATCGTGGAGTCTCCCCCTCTGAGTATTTTTTCCAGTACGGGCCCAGAGCACCCCGCCAACAAACCCCAAGAGCAAGGAAAGAGATTCGTCCCTTTTTTACTTCTCCTCGCCACACACGCAAACGCACTGCGGGAAAAGGCAAAGAGAGAGAAAGAAAGAAAATAAGACATTGAGTACATTCATTTTAAGTAACAATTAAAGCTTGTCGCTAAGAACCTCGATCATCAGTTCAGTTCTTCTCTGCACTTTTCTGGCCCTCAGGGGCGGGAACAGCTCGAGATACTGCGCGAGGTGCAGCTCTGCGAGAATTTTTCTTACCAGCACTCTGTACGACGGGAAGTAGCTCCTTCCCTGCTTGAAGCTTGCCGAACGATTGCTGTCCCATGCGTTTTCGTATTCTCTGAACCGCCGATAAATTCGTCGTTGATCCTTTTCGCTTAACTGGGACGCTAGGAGGGGGCACCGGAACAGCTGAGATGCTATTGTGTACGCATGCTTTCGGAGCCGGGCTGGTAGCTTGTGATGCCGCATGGCGAGCTTTACTCCTTCGCCTGATCGCATTGAGATGCTCTCGCAGTACGCTCGGATCTGCTCCATGTGTTGAGGACTCACCTCCACCGTTGTTTCCCCTTTCAACGATTGCCATAAAGATCTCAGGTAGACGAGCCTCGAATAGTGATGGACCGCAATGCGCGAAACGCCCTCGTGAAAGTGCACATCGGTGAACGCACTCTCCGTGACCGAGGAATTCTGAATGATTCCACATGCTGTACACACAACACGCCCCTCGTGCACATCCTCGATGACGTCGGCAGAGGAGTTGCATCTCGGGCACGGAGGCAACGGTACATATAGTGCGCGGTTGGGGCTGCAGCGCATTCTTTTTCTCGAAGAGGAGACAACCAGGGCATTGGACTGGGGGTGTAGTTCGCGCTGGAGGATCTCGGCGCAGTCCTAGCACAAAAACATGGGTGGTTTGGACGGTTTGGACGGTTTGGACGGTTTGAAACCAGTACGTTTAAAACAAGAGCAGACCTGGAGCTGGGAGCTGCTCTTGCACTGCTCCAGGGTCGTACTCAGGACTGCACGCGAAATCATCACACTCCACATCTGGCGAAAGGACAGCAGCCAGTTCTTCAAGCTCTCGGTACGCAAGCATTCGATCGACTCGAGTAAGTAGGTCATTTGTTCGGCCATAGACAGGGTCGCTAGCAGCTCCGCGTTGAGGTTGTTCAGGATCAGTGCTTGGCTCATCGATGAATATGTTCCAGAACGGGTTTCGTTCGTCCTCCATTGCCAAATGTCAGCCACCTACACAAAAAACGCATGCTTATTAGGCATAGAGCGCACACCGCCATTATGGTACACTTTAAATGCCAAGTGAACGCAAAGTGAACCCGTTTGTTGTTTTAAATGCACCGTGTTGGTATATGGAGATGTATGGCAACAAGCAAACATACAGTGTCTCGGTGTAACTGGCGGGTACGCTTGGCATGGGGGGAGTCAGGTATAATAGGAGAGAGGGAGAGGCTGTAAGGCAGCTATCAAGAGGACGCTGCGACCGAACCCCGCGTGTGCTCTCTTTCACGCGCGCAAGCGAGCGGATAGGAGGAAGGGCTGAACAAAGGTGCCCTGTTGACTGTTATCGTAGCAATGACAAGGAGGGGTGCTGGCTGAACCCCTGAATCCTATGATCGTTCTATTGCTCTCCGCAAAGAGGGAATCGTGAGGGAACGCAACGTTTAGTAGTGATCGACAGAAGGGGGTACGAAAGGCCGCCGACCTCCCAGTATGCGTGCAGCATGCTGGGGCCGAGTAAGCGACACCCTGGATACGCGATTGCGAATAATGGACCGTTTACCTCGCCCCGTCTTTTGCTCGGGACTGTGAGTATTTCTTGGGGAGCGCGGAGAAGGAGGAGATAGGCGCAGACGTGGTCGGCTGAAGACATCGCTCCTTTTCCTGCACTCAAGAAAACACACAGCGAGTGAGAGATGGGTCCCTATTAAGGTGGCGAAATGACAAAAACCCTAAACTCATCACCTACAGGAAGCTAGCAAAGGAATCCACGTGGAATCACTTGCTACTTTCACGGTGCCACTGTTAAGGTTGAACGTTCAACCGAGCCAAGATGAGAAGGGTCGGGGGATTTACAAGGCCTCTGAGGAGTTTACCGGGAGAATCGTATGGTGAAAATGAAAATTGTTAGGTGACTCAGCAATGTCTGACGAAAAGTGGAGCACTCCTGTGAAGCGAAAAGCACCAGACGAGGTGAAAGAGGCGATTCTTCGACGCCCCAAGAAACCAATTGCTCCGCCTTCCGAACCAGAAGAGGATTTGACTCTTCCTGACGAGGCGCGATTCAACCACGATCTGGAAATGGCACTGGCTGCCTCTGTAGGCGAAGAGGCACTCGACAAAAAGCACAACGAAGACGACCAATGGTGCCATAACCGTGAAATCAGCAAGAGTGCGGCGCTCGCAGCAGTGAATGCCGTGCTCGCAAGTGAAGCGCGAAGTGTAGAACCGAGTACAGATGAGATAGCAGACGCCCATCTCGTCCCAGCACACTCGGCGTTTATCGGACTCAATCAATCTGCTGCTCAGCTATCGATGGAAAGCGGGGCATCGCCCGCGCCTCCTTCTAGAAGGTTTTTTGACACATCCACATTCAGTGAATTGAGAGAAATTGGAGTGAATGCTAGATGGACATACACAAAGAAAGGGGTTATCACGACAAAGGGATCTTCACGTTACATCCCCGCCAGACTCTTCCAAATGGAAGTCTACCAAGGCGAGGTCGCCCATGCAATCACTGCCAAATTTCGTACATCTGTTCTTGATGAAAGAATGGAATCGGCGGTGGGGAGAATTGTGAGATCGAGAATATACCTTCCGCGAATCGAGAGACACAAATGCACCGAGAGATGTGTAGACGTCCAAAAGTCGAGGCTTCGGAGGGTTAAGTCGTGCTATCCTCAGTGTACGAGCTATATCATGTGCTGTGAGAACGGACTCAAGACAAAACATATCAGACCCCCTTGCTGTCACCCTTTCTCACTTACATATCTGCGCGACATCGAGACATCGATTTCAGATACAAATCTCGTTATCTACAACGAGCGAGAAATGGCAGACCGGGAGCTACAATTTACATCCGTGTCGTCGCACCACGCACAAGATTTTCTGTATGATAACGGGAAGCGTTATATTGCGTACCGCAAGTACCCTCCCATGGTGATGTGGCAGTACTGCGAATCTGCCCCAAAGGGCGTCACATACTCACAGGACGCGGGATGGGCCCCTTATGGAGATCAGACTTCGCACAGGGAACATTGCCACTTTAACCCTTCTGCGACATGCACGGCGTTTTCGGAAGTGCTCCTTGCGTTGCACAGCCGCATGCATGAAGAGGGAGATCTATTCATTCACAAATCATCGAACGAAGAGTTGAGTGAATTGTTTGCCTTTTTCATGAATCTACCAGACTTGTTTGACATTATCCTGGAATATCTCCCCCGAGTCGACTTAATTCTCCTTGCCAGCTTTCTTAGAAGCAGTTTCTCGTGTCTCGACAACAACTGCGAGGCGGCTTGGGGCCAACGAGTTTTGATGTCGTGCAGTGTGAGTACACAGGAAGTCCCACGAATGTACGTAACTCAATTTTCATTTAAGCCTCGCAAAGAAACCTTCACAGTAACACGGCGCACGCTTTTCGACCCACTGACACCAGATCCTTCAGCGTTCGAAATATTTGAGATGCAGGACGAGCTCACAAAACCACGTACGCACTATGTCTTAACAGCAAGAGCAAAGTACACCCCAGTTGGCTTTACTTTTAGGTACAAACGTCTGAGAGTGGGGCTTCTGACAAACATACTAAATGACCTCGTGATATCTAAACTTCAGGACATCGAATTCGTGATGAAAATGGATGAAGAAATTCGGATGCGAAACCTCGCAGCAATAGCAACAGCATTTGAATGGTCGTACGATTCCTTAGTACGATGGAAAGGAAGAAACCTGGGATCAGCGGAAGATGTAGGAGCGAGCCAATTCTCTCACACAGAAGAAGTTCAAAGACTCGCTACCGTACACACACGACATCGAAAATACATTCGCGCGTGGAAGCATCTCATTCGAATGCAGTGGAAGGTACCCGTCAAGGAGCAAGACATATACACACCAGAGGATTACAAGCAACTATATGTGCGCACCGTCGTCAATTCAAACAAATTCGAGCAACCACATCATATATCACACGTAAAAGCGGAAAATCTCGTTAACATAATCGCGTGTGAGTGCCTCCCTGACATACTGACATTCGCAGCAGACAATATCCAGGAAAGTCTGCTTAGCTACTCCCCGTTGGATTTAAAATGCACCGACGACTGCGGAGCTATGTACAGCCACATATACCCGGACATAGATGAGTTTATTCGCGAATGTCGCCGCCGTCGTTTCGGAAACGACTTCTTCGAAGAAACATCCACACACACAGTGAAGCATCACAGTGAGCCGGGGCGCGCAGTAAAGCATTGCAGCACATCTCAGATAGATGAATCGGACAATCTCCCTCCTGTCATTATCGACTTAACGGACGCACAGGAAGTGTTTGAGCCCCTTGCACAGTCACCGTGGGACTAACAAAGAAACTGTCGTCATAGCAAAAGAAACAGAAGCAAGCACGCGCACGCGCGGCTGTCGTGGACAATCATGAGGGGTTCAACTCCCCTCGCAGCCTTTCAGAAATACTCATACATTTCGTAGGTCTGCCCCGGTGAATGTCACGTTCGAGGAAACGGCACCACGAGCGAAAGTCCCAATCGATTTCGGGCCTTTTCACGAGAAGGGTATGCAGCCACTGGGCCTTAAGAGCGTGCTAGATACAGCCAATCTCAACGTCGCTGGCATGTGGATGACATCAGTCACGCTATTTCGTTATGGAGTTATAGCCCCAAGAACCACTGTGCCACAGAAAACAATAGAGCTTCGTATTGACACAATCGACCAGCGATATCCCATGGTCGCTGGTGGAAAAATGCTCGGAGTAGCAGTACACGAAACAGCTAAAGGAGGAGAGAGGGGGGCACAAGGCGAAACTACTATGAGGGGTTTGCACGTCATTGGCGACGACGACTGCATAGCCAGGCTATGGGCTGATATGTGGGAAGGCGCGGCTGGTATTCGAGGATTTGATATGACTTATCGCTCGATGTGCTGGACAGCTCTTGCCCCCTCGACCGTTTTTGTCCCGTATATCGACATCGACGAAAAGGGTACAGATGAACACGATTTGACAAGAGTTCTTGAAGAGCGCGTGTGCCCCACCATAGAAATCATCGAACGCGGGATGACAGGACCCAAAGACAGGCAAATTTTTTTCAACTTCAGGAAAACAGAGGATGGTTTGATGAAATTTAGCTTTCACGTCCACTGGTGGACATCTGGCATCGCCAATATTCACTCATGGAAAGCGTTTCTGAGCACTCTACACGAACTACCGAGAAAACTTGCATGGAAACAATCGGCTGAGAAATGGACCGTGCAAGCAGAAGAGCAAAAACCTATTGTCGACCTTGCGGTGTACGGCGGCAAAAGACAGCTATTTAGGGGCCCCTTCTGCGGAAAGCACAGCGCCACCAACACTGTTCTCCAGCCTGTTATCATCAAAAAAGCGGCAGCTGCGGAAGGGGGCACCCTGCGATGCTTCCCGGATCATTCCGCTTCTACCAGCGAGTTTATCATGCGTGCACGAATTGCCCGATCTCAAAAGGGCCTCCACATGATCAACAACCTCGGGTCTACCCATCCAACCTCACTGGCTCCCACAAACAGTCCTTCACAGCCCCTGGAATCAGCCGAGAATGCTGCGACGACCCATGCCCTCCTGAACTTCCTCACCCCTCTTCTTCAACACGACGTCCTCCCCGCATGGCAGAAATTCCGAGAAAAATCGCTCAGAGACAGCAAGCACGCACGGGGAGCAGTCGTCCCAACGACAAATTTGAAAATAATCAAGAACGAGAGCAATAAAAAAAAGCAGGGTGTTAGACACATTCAAATCGAAGGGGACACTTTCTGTGAAATGGACCCCAGCCACTGTCACACGAAAAGCAAAAACGCGATTGGGATTGTCGTCGATCTCATCAAATGCACAATCAAACAGAGCTGTTTCGCGTGTGGAACTCACGGGCAACTGTACTGCTTTCTCCACATAGGAAACAGAATCGAAATCAAGCTCGAAAAAATATCCCAATTCACTGCCATAGAGCATTTCGCACTCGCGTCTAACCCACATCAATTCCTTTTAGACTACTACCCCGACCGTTTTCGTCTTAACCGCATGACACAGCTAGTTTGGGTATTCGAAACAGAGACGTGTACTTGGAAAAACGAAACAAACGCGAATATCGTGGTCGGAAAGCTAATCGATTCGATGAACTTCGCGTACGCAGCGTACATCCAAGCGAAAAAAGCAGTCATATTCGAAAGAGAGATAGCCAGTTTTAGCAGAAAGCACCCCCACGCAGAGCAACTAGAAGCAGAGGAATTCACACTGAAAGCGGTTGAACGCGCGAGAAAGTTCGTGAAAGACCATCTAATGATATTAAAGATAGGAGCAACAGCCCGGGCAAAAATGATTACTGAATTGAAAAATTACGCAGTGCATCGCGAAGTGGAGGACTTCAATCCATTCACACACCTCGTCCCCATGAAGAACCGCATGTCGTTTAATGTTTTCACTGGAGAAACCATCGAATGTCACGCAGAACAATACCACACGTCCCTCCTCAACGCAGAAACTATTCCTCTTGCACACCCCGACATCAAAGATATAAACGAGTGGTTCATGGAAATCGCGTCAGGGGACGTTGACAAATGCACCTACCTCAAACGCTTAGCGGGGTATATGCTCACATTTCTTACACACGACCGCAAATTCTATGTCCTCAAAGGAATAGGGAAAAACGGAAAGGGTCTGTACAAAGCATTCCTCTGTTCCATTCTTGACGGGCCAACGGGGTCGGACCCGCGGTGGAAATCCCTCAAACCCAGCTTCTGGCACAGTGTTGGAAATCAGAACGAGAACCCAGAGGCATGTTCCCCGGAAGCATACGAACTTATGCACAAATGCATTTATTACACCGATGACATGGACAGAGGACAACTGGACTCGTGCAAAGTAAAAAGGTACGCGGGGGCAGAAGCAGTGTCTTCGAGAACAGCCTACGGAAGACCAATTCGCATGACCCCTCGAGGGAAAATCCTCTGGACCACTAACTTCTTCCCTGATGGCCCGGGCAGTGACAATGCTTACTGGGAACGCTTTTCAGTCATTCCAATGAACACCAAGTATATTGTCGGGGGACCTGCCAAGCCCGACATGTACCGCTTCCTCCAAAACGACCAAAAATACAGAGAACTCTTAAGCAAAAAAGACGCATTCTTCACCGTTGTAATGACCACCCTCAACAGCTACTATGCCTCCCTCCCATTCAACGACGCCACCCGCGAACCGGACATGCTAGTCCCATTCCCAGTCCCTGACAGCGTCAGGCAATGCTGCGAAGAAGCTCGCGACAATCAACTTCCCCTCGCCGCGTTTATGCGCAAGTACACCGATGAGGCGGCATTCCCCACTGACTGGGTCACCATTGAAACTCTCTTTTCCAACTACATTCAATTCCTCGACAATCTCAACGAAAAGCGCCTCAAAAACGAAACAACGCAAACAGGCTTCGTACGGTTGTTGACCAGCGCGCTCGACATCGAGTGCACTGCACAGCATGTTACGAAAAAACGCCTCGTGAAGGAAGTGCCACACAAACACAACACAGAACAACAACCAGCACGATATTCCGGCGACGCACACATCGCTCCCACTGCACAACGGGAGCGCTCGCGGGACCCCCAGCTCTCTGGCGATGCTCTCTTTTCTCACTGGAATCAGTAAGGCACGAACAAATGCACTTTACTGAGAAAACTACTGTGGTGCAACACCAGTGCGAAAGGACATCGCGCCTGCCTCAGTTCTCCTCTTCTTCATCAACGCCTCGCGAACTGAGGCAAGTTGATGGGCACTCAAGACGGGTGGACCAGCCGGTGCCACAGGACCAGGGCGAGTGAACTGAAAGCGCGCTCTCCCGCTCACAAGGCAATCCTTGCATGCTGGTGCGTCCCAGCGCTTGCGCAAATGCGTGGCTCGGTCCGGAGGGCAAAAAGGGCAGGTGGTGTGAGTCTTGCTCCTCTTTTTGAGCCAGCATTCCGTGCACGTTTTTTGCCATTGCTGTGCCGTCAAACGCAAATTGCTATCACACGTCGTGCACTTGCGAGCTACGGCCGTATAGCAATCAGAGCAGTGTGTTTTGTAGTCATGGCCATCCCAGGGGAACGGCACGTTGCACCGTTTGCACGCTCGATACTGAACTGGCACAGGCACGGCAGGGGGTGGTGGCGGGTAAGCCGACACGGGTGC
>Ga0105240_10003389_pt1 | contig 24780 bp, 25 predicted proteins | sample KBSC54metaG_FD_80426 | JGI IMG/M metagenome (GOLD analysis project Ga0105240, IMG submission 80426) | Corn rhizosphere microbial communities from Kellogg Biological Station, Michigan, USA - KBS C5-4 metaG | ecosystem: Host-associated > Plants > Roots > Rhizosphere > Soil | place: Michigan, USA...
CATAGCCGAAGCAAAAAACAACACGAATAGTTTGGTCGTCATAAGACGAGGTAACGCGCCTCCTTGACCAAGGCAGGTCTCCTGACTGACAGGTCATCGCAAACCGGCGGCCTTCCCATTTCCCTAAGAAACAGTGGCTACAACTTGCCGGTCCGCTCGCTGCTCACAGTGGCGCGACCGTGCGGGATTCACACCCGCTTCCCTTTTCACCCGCCCCCGAGAGGGCGAGAACCTTGGAATATTCTATGGGTAACATACCCTAGTCCCAATGGTCAACGGAATTTTCCGCCGCGTTGCTCCATCTTAAAGATTGACCGCAGCGAGCCGAAAAGAACCACGCAGCGGCAACATTGGCATCCGCTGAAGAGAGGGACTGTGACTCGCGATCCCTGCAAACTGCTGGTCGTTGACGACAACCCGGAAAATCGCGATTTGCTTTTGCACCGCCTGGCGCATCGCGGCTATGAAGTCGAAATCGCTGAAAACGGCGCGCAGGCGCTCTCCAAGATTACCCACGCGCACTACGACTTGGTCTTGCTCGACCAAATGATGTCCGGGGGGACGAATGCGATGAGCGGTCTTGACTTGCTGCGTTTGCTGCGCGCGACTTACTCACCTAGCCAACTGCCAGTCATCATGGTGAGCGCTGCCGGCGACAGCGAAGCCATCGTCGATGCGTTCAATCAGGGCGTCAATGACTATGTCGTCAAACCCGTAGACCTGCCGGTGATGGACGCCCGGATCCACACCCAGTTGCTGCGCTCCCAGGCCGACCGGCAAAGCCGCCTGCTGGACCCGCTTACCGGCCTCGGCAATCGGACTCTGTTTCTGAACGTTTTGGAGGAAGCCCTGGCCCGGCGCCGCCCCGCGGAATCCCTGGCTGTGCTGTTAATCGACCTCGACGGTTTCCAAAACTTGAATGATAGTCTGAGCCACCAGGTCGGAGATCAGGCACTGATAGAGTCCGCCTCGCGCTTCCGCCAGACGATGGCGGAAGCCGCGTTAGATCCGCCGCCGATGCTAGCGCGCGTAGGAGCCGACGAATTCGCGATCCTGCTCGAAGCTCCGGTTGTGGATCAAGCAGAGGCTATTGTTAAATCCCTTCTAACGTGTCTCCTGCGGCCTTTCTGGCTCGAAAGCTCGCGGGTTTCAATCAGCGCCTCTGGCGGAATCGCTGTCTGCGCCAGTCCGCAAGCCGTCGCGGCGGGACTCCTGCGCGATGCCCGGGTAGCCATGCTCCATGCGCGACGCCTAGGCCGGAACCGTTGGGAAAGATTCGATTCTCAGTCGCTCCAATATGCCCAATCGCGTACCGCCATGGCTGCCGACCTCTACCGAGCCCTGGAACGAAATCAGATGACCGTGTTTTACCAATCCAAAGTGGACCTGCGCAGCGGCAGCGTGATCGGTTTCGAGGCGCTGCTGCGCTGGCGGCACCCGCGGTATGGCATGGTGATGCCCTCGGTTTTCATTCCGATCGCCGAGGACACCGGCCTGATGATCCCCTTGGGAGCCTGGGTTCTCCGCCAGGCCGGCGCCCAGCTCAAGGCCTGGCAGACAAAGTTCCCCAGCACTCCTCCCCTATCTATGAATGTCAACGTGTCGGTCAAACAACTGGGGGATTTCCAGCTTGCCGAGGTCGTCGAAGGCGTGCTTGCCGAAACCGGAATCACGCCGGAAACTCTGAAACTGGAAATTACGGAAAGCGCGCTCATCCCGGAAATCAATTCGGTTTCCGAAGTTCTCGAACGGCTACGCGCCTTGGATGTCCGTCTCACGCTTGACGACTTCGGAACCGGCTACTCCTCGCTTAGTTGCCTGCGCATGCTACGCTTCGATTCGCTCAAAATCGACCGGTCCTTCGTCCAGCGCCTGGAATCGGATTCGGAAAGCCGCGCTATCGTCGAAACCATCCTGAATCTGGCGCGCAGCCTGCACATGACGGTGATCGCCGAAGGCGTCGAAACCGAGGATCAGCGGACCCGGCTGCTCGATCTCGGCTGCGACGCCGCTCAGGGTTTCTTATTTTCGAAGCCCGTCGCCGCTGATATCGCGGAGCGGCTTCTGGCATCGCGGCTCGCCGCCGCCTGCCTCGAAGGCGCCTGACGGTATTCCGGCTGAGAGTATCCTGAAGATGAACGATGCAGGATCTAACCGCGGAAATTCGTGCGCGCGCAACGGCGACTCCCGTTGCTCCACTCGAGGTGCCTCCGCACCGCCGCTTTGCCGGCTTCGCGTGGGGTGTACTTGCTTATAACGTTGCCGTGATCCTGTGGGGTGCTCTGGTGCGCGCCACCGGGTCCGGAGCCGGTTGCGGCGGCCACTGGCCGCTCTGTAACGGCGAAGTATTGCCCAACGTTTCGCAAATCGGCACGGTCATTGAATTTACGCACCGCATCATGAGCGGAGTGGCACTCGTCCTGGTTGCCGCAATGTTTGTCTGGGGCCGGAAAAATTTTCCCCCGGGCCACCCCGCGCGCCGCTGGGCCGTCTGGTCTTTGGTGTTCATTCTCACCGAAGCCCTGCTTGGCGCCTCTCTGGTTCTGCTCGGCCATGTCGCCAGGAATGAATCCGTGGGCCGGGTCTATTCGCTAGCGGCCCATCTGGTCAACACTTTCTTACTGCTGGCATCGCTGGCCCTAGCGGCCTGGTCGGCCACGCGGCCGCACCGCCGCCCGGCACTGCCGAGCAAGCCCGGGCTGTTCTCGCTCTCCGCGTCCGGCCCTTTGATCGCCTTGGTTCTGGTGGCGGTGGCCGGAGCTATTACCGCCCTCGGCGACACTCTCTTTCCGGCTCACACGTTGGCCCAAGGCATGCGCGACGATTTCTCCTCTACCGCCAGCTTCCTGATCCGGCTGCGCATTATCCACCCGTTTCTCGCGGTCGCCGCCGGCGGCCTGATCGCCCTGGTGGCCGTCCCGGAATTCCGGGCGCGCCGCACTGCGGCCCTGCAGGTACTGTCCGGCGGGCTTCTCGCGCTCTTCGCGGCCCAAATCGCCCTCGGAATAGCCAGCATCTTGCTGCAGGCTCCGCTCCCGCTACAGCTCCTGCATCTTCTGATCGCGGATGGCATCTGGATCACGCTGGTTCTGTTCACCGCAGAGCGCCTCGATGCACTCGCTGCTGTGCGAGAATAAGTCCAAACTATGCGCACACTCAGTCTTGTTGTCCTACTGGCTCTTGGCGTCGTCACGCTCCCGATCTCTGCGCAGGACCTTCCCGATGGCCCCGCTAAAGATACCTTCTCCAAGGTCTGCAGCCAATGCCACGGGTTGGACATCATCGTTGTCCTGAAGCACACCAAAGACGAATGGAAAACTGTGGTCGACACCATGGCCGGCTACGGCGCCACCGCCAAAGACGAGGAATTCGACGCCATCGTCGACTACCTCGCCAAGAACTTCGGAAAGGCCGATCCTCCCGCCAATTTGAATGCGGCGCCGAAGTAACCCGGCGGCCCTCCGCCGCACTGACCGGCCGGCCGTGGGCCTGCCATTCGGGCCTCGACTTTTCGGCCGTCTGTGCGATAATATCGCCGATAGACGTAGGAGGCCGAATCGATGAAACTGTGTTTCCAGAGTTGGATCATAGGCGGCGTTATGCCGCTGGTGAGTTTATTGGCTCTATCCGCGGTGACCGCCCGCGCTGACGATTTCCCGGAAGGCCCCGGTAAGGTCATCATCATGCGCGCCTGCGGCCAGTGCCACAGTACCGATCAAATCGCCCGCCAGCAGAAGTCGGAAGACGACTGGCAAGCCACCGTGGTCCGCATGGCCGGCCGCGGAGCCGCCGTCACCACCGACGAAGTTACTGTAGTCGTGAAATATCTGGCTACCAACTTTAAGAAGGTGGACGATGCCTCGAAAACCAACGTCAACAAGGCCACCGCGGCGCAACTTGTCAGCTTGGGCTTCACCGACACCGAAGCCGCCGCTATCATCGACTACAAGACCCGTCACGGCGATTTCCGCCAGTGGGCCGATATGTTGCAGATCTACGGCGTTGACGGTGAAAAGTGCGAGTCGCTAAAAGATAAAATGGAGTTCTAGGCCGGGCTCCGCCAATTCACTTGCGAGAGAGAAAATGAAGACCTTTGCAGGGATAACTGTGCTGATCTTGTGTGCGTCGCTGGCCCCTCTTTCCTGGGGTCAGGACCTTCCCGAGGGGGAGGGGCGCGATACGCTAAAAAGAGTTTGCACCCAGTGTCATGATATTGAATCGATTCCGCGCCTGCGCTACTCGCGCGCGGACTGGGCGAGCTTAGTCTTCTCCATGAAGGATATGGGTGCGGACGCTACGGGCGCCGAATTGGATCAGATCATCGACTATCTGGCGAAGAACTTCGGCAAAGGCGACGACGCTGTCAAAAAGACCAACGTCAACTCGGCCTCGGCAAAAGAAATCGAGACCGAACTGGGCTTCACCACCAAGGAATCCGAGCTCATCGTGCTCTACCGCATGAAGAACGGCAATTATAAGGATGTCGACTCGATGATGAAAGTGGATGGCGTCGACACCGGCAAGGTCCAGGCCGCAAAAGATAAAATGGAGTTTTAAAATGCGAGGTCTCACGACGAATCTAGCGCCGCTGTACTTGGCCGCGATTCTTGTGACTCCCCTATTGGCTGCCAGTGAGCTGCCCGAAGGCGCCGGTAAGCAGATCATTCAGCAACAGTGTTCCGGATGCCACCCCGGGAACGCGTTGGGCGGCTACCAAAAAACCCGCGAAGACTGGGAGGCGGTCGTCATCCGCATGGGTCAGCGCACTTCAGCTACCCGCGATGAACTCTCCACACTCACGGATTACCTAGCGACCAACTTCCCTAAGATTGACGATCCCACCAAGGTCAATATGAACAAAGCGGACGCGAAGGAAATCTCGGAGCGCCTGGGATTGAGCGCGGCCGAGGCCGAGGCTATCGTCAAGTACCGTGACCGCCGCGGCAATTTCCGCGCCTGGGGCGACCTGCTGGTTATCTACGGCGTCGATGGCACTAAAATCGAAGCGTTGCAGGACAAGATGTCTTTCTAAAACGGCATCCTCTTTTTTTAGGCCTGCCCTCACCCATATATCCCGCTCCGCGTACCGTGTGCGAAAATAATTAATTATGCAAGCAAGCGCTCGAACCTCGGCTCAGCCCTTGAGCCAAAACACCCATCTTCTCAACTGGGTTGACAAGATGGCCGCCCTCACCAAGCCTGCCGCTATCCACTGGGTGGATGGTTCCCAGGAAGAATACGACGACCTGTGCCAGCAAATGGTCGAAGGAGGCACCTTCATCAAGCTCAACCAGGATCTCTGGCCGGGCTGCTATTATTCACGCTCCGACCCCGGCGATGTGGCTCGCGTCGAAGGCCGCACTTTTATTTGTTCGCTTTCCAAAGACGGCGCTGGCCCCACCAACAATTGGGTCAACCCGTTTGAGATGCGCAAAAAGCTCAAAGAATTGTTCAGTGGCTGCATGCAAGGCCGCACCATGTACGTGCTCCCCTTCAGCATGGGCGCCGTAGGCGGACCCATGTCGCAAATCGGCGTGCAGTTGACCGATTCACCTTACGTGGTCGTCAACATGCGCATCATGGCCCGCATCGGCAAACCGGTATTTGAGGAAATCGACAAGGGCGAAAAGCGTGTGATCCCTTGCGTCCACAGCGTAGGCGCTCCACTTGCACCCGGTCAAAAGGATGTGCCGTGGCCCTGTAACACCGAAAAATATATTGTTCATTTCCCCGAAACCCGCGAGATCTGGTCTTACGGCTCGGGCTACGGCGGTAACGCCCTACTCGGCAAGAAGTGTTTCGCTCTGCGTATTGCCACGAACATCGCCCGCGATGAGGGTTGGATGGCCGAGCACATGCTGATCCTGGGGGTCGAGAACCCGCAAGGCGAGAAAACCTATGTCGCCGCGGCCTTCCCCAGCGCCTGCGGCAAAACTAATTTTTCCATGTTGATTCCGCCGGACGGCTTCGAGGGCTGGAAGGTCTGGACCGTCGGTGACGACATCGCCTGGATCAAGCCCGATGCCAACGGACGATTGCGCGCCATCAATCCAGAGGCCGGATTCTTTGGCGTGGCCCCCGGCACTTCGCGCCACACCAATCCGAATGCCATGGATACGCTTGCGCGCAATACCATCTTCACCAACGTTGCGCTGACTCCGGAAGGCGGCGTGTGGTGGGAGGGCATGACCGACGAACCACCTGCCGAATGTACTGACTGGCAGGGGAATCCCTGGACTCCGCAGATTGCCAAGGAGACCGGCGCAAAGGCCGCTCACCCCAACTCCCGATTCACCGCGCCCGCCTCGCAGTGCCCTACCATCGATCCCGCGTGGGAAGCTCCCGAGGGCGTTCCGATCAGCGCGTTCATCTTCGGCGGCCGCCGCGCGACGACGATGCCGCTGGTGTACCAGTCCTTTAATTGGAGCGCGGGCGTATACACCGGCGCCACCATGGGTTCCGAGATGACGGCCGCCGCAGTCGGCACGGTCGGCAAGGTGCGCCGCGACCCTATGGCTATGTTGCCGTTCTGCGGCTACCACATGGGTGACTACTTCCGGCACTGGATCAAGATGGCGCGCAGCTTGAGCGAGACTCCCCGGATCTTCCACGTGAATTGGTTCCGCAAGGATGCCGACGGCAAGTTCCTGTGGCCCGGATTCAGCGAGAACATGCGCGTGCTGAAGTGGATTGTTGATCGCGCTCATGGCCGTGCCCTAGGCCGCGAAACACCTATCGGCTGGATGCCGCGCTATGAGGATATCTATTGGGACGGCATGAGCTTCTCCCAGGAGAAATTCGATGAGCTACAGAAGTTCGACGCCGCCGCCTGGAAACAGGAGGTGGTGGGCCATGAAGAGCTGTTTATCACGCTTCACGACCACCTGCCGTCAGAAATGATCTACGAGCGCGAACTGCTCATCTGCCGGATCTAGCGTCCCATCGTTTTTAAGTCTCATAATGGGCGGGCCTTGAGGCTCGCCCTTTTTTGTATTTTGTAATCCAAATCTTTCCAGGGCGGAGTTTCGCGCAGGCGCTACAGGTCGTCGTGGGATTACGCACTCGATAGAATTCCGGCGATTCGCACCGCCGCGCGCAGCACACGCGCGTCTTGCCCCTCGGCTCCCGTGAGCTGCAATCCCAACGGCAATTGATTCCCCACCGCCATCGGAATGGAAATCGCGGGCGTCCCCAGCGCCGTCCATGGAGCATTCATCGCCGAATTTCCCGTGAACGCGAGTCCGAGCGGAGCGGGCCCAGTGGCAGCGGGAACCAGAATAATCGGAGTGCTTCGATACTGCGCCTCAATCTCCTGTTTGCTCTTTGCGATGAACGCCAATGCGTCGCGGTAGCGCTGGTCGGAAATCTTTAAGCCGTCACGCACCAGCTCCGCAATGGCCGCTAAACGATCTCCATACTTTTTGTACCGCTCCTGGTGAAAGCGAGCGCCCTCGTAATACATCACCACGCGGCTGGCTTCGATCAAGCGATCGAGCAGCGGCTTGAGCGGCACCGGCTGGAGCTTCCATCCACGTCTCCGTACCCGAGCCATCGTATCGTCAAAGGCTTTCGCCATGCCGGGCTCCACCTCGGGCCATCGTTCCGGAAAACCCTCCGGCACACCCAGCGTAAGCTCTTCGTTACGCCCGGTTGACTGCCCTAGCGCTCCCCACAGCGCCAGCATGCCGGTCGCCGTGTTGGTAAACAGGCCCAGCGTATCCAAGCTGCGCGCAAACGGAAGAACTCCTGCAAGCGGGAGAGTTCCGAATGTAGGCTTAAACCCGGTGATGCCGCAGTATGACGCCGGCCGTAAAATCGACCCTGCCGTTTGTGTGCCCAGCGCGAAAGGCACCATCCCGGCTGCCACCGCGGCGGCCGAACCGCTCGAACTGCCGCCCGGGGTATGCTCCAGGTTCCGCGGATTGCGCGTGGGCGCGGGAGTCCGGTGCGCGAATTGTGCAGTTTGGGTCTTGCCCATCAGGACGGCTCCCAGGCCCTCCAATCGCCGGATGATTGCGGCATCCTCGGTACCGTGACGTCCCTTGTAAATCGGCGAGCCATACTCGGTGACCAGGGCGCGCGTCTCCATGATGTCCTTGGCGCCAAAAGCAATCACCGCCAGGGGGCCGTCGGCGATTTGCGGCTGCGGCAGCACCTCGACCCAGGCGTGAATCGACTCATCCGTACGCTTGATGCGCTCCAGACTCGCGGCGAACGCCTGTTTTCTTTCGGCAGGCTTGGCTTGTAACCAATCTTCCAAAAGCTGTGGAGTAGCTGCCATGCCTTCTCCGCGCTTTGCGGCAATTAGAGCGCCGATCAAATGAAGTGCTTCCCGGCGGCGCAGGCGGTTGCGCCTCATGAATAGATCAGCGGTCACGTTTGCCCATCCCCTCATGGCATCTTAATGATGTGCTCTCCGTAAACTTCAAAGACCGACAGCAAATTCGTGACGCGAAATATTTCTCGCACCCGCTTGCTTAAGTTGATCAGCTTGAGTTCGCAGCCGGCGGCTTTGGCCGAAGCGTAAAGGCTGACAATCGCGCCCAGCCCCATGCTGTCCATCTGGGTCACATTGGTCAGATCCAAAACCACTCGCTTGGTTTTGGGAAACAGCGCCTTGACATCGCGGCGAAGCTCATCGGTAGCGCCCGAGATCAGCCTGCCGTTGCACTCGACCACTGTCGTGTCTTCCTGCGTATAAATACGAAAGCTAAGGGGAACAGTAGGAACATCCGGTTCGATCGGCATTCCATTACTCTAATACGGCGGCGCCCCTGAGTGAATCCGCGGACCGGGCATCTGTTCGGCCAGGATGCGCGCCTCCGCCGCCAGCATCTTCTGCCAGCGCGCTTCTACGATTTCCTTTGCGGCTACTTTGTTTGCCAGCTTGAGAAAAACTTTATAATGGCCCATCTCAGAGGAGTAAAGCGCTTTGTAGAACGCCGCCAGTTCCGCGTCCTCGGCAGCTGCCGCCAGCACCCAAAACCGCTCGCAGGACCGCGCCTCAATCAATGCCGAAACCAGTAACCGGTCGAGGGTTTCCTCGGTGCCGCCCTTGCGTACCAACAACCGCAGGGCTTTGGCGTATGCGCACCTATGCCCCCGCTCCATGCGCCCGCCCCGCCCCCCCAGCAGCCGCACCGTCTGCGCCAGATGCGACGCTTCATCGCGAGCCACCCCCGTCATAGTCTCGACCCACCCCGGCGCCCACTCCCCCGGCCAGCGCGTCATCAGTTCCAGGGCGTTGGCCGCAGCTTTCTTTTCGAGAAACGCGTGATCCCTCAGCAGCGCCACCGGATCCGCCAGCGCCGCGCGCGCCCATTCGAGCGGCGTGCGCGAATGCAGCGGCAATGTTTCGATGCCCGTCAAACCTGGACCACTACCTTGCCCATGAATTCGCCCGACGCCTGATGCCGGAATGCCGCGGCCGCGGCTTCAAACGGAAATACTTTGTCGACCACCGGCCGGATCTGCTTCGTCTCTAGTGCGCGGTTCATCTCCTCGAACATGGCCCGGTTCCCCACCGCGATTCCTTGCAGGCTTGCACCCTTGAGCATTAGCGGATGCGGTCCCGTATCGCCGGTCATCCCCGCCAGCACGCCGATCAGGGCAACTTTGCCTCCCGCAGCCACCGCTTGAAACGAGCGCGCCAATGATCCAGCTCCGCCCACTTCAACGATGTGGTCAGCGCCGCGCCCGTCGGTCAGCCGCAGGACTTCCTTTTCCCAATCCGGCGTCAGCCCGTAGTTGATGCCCTCGGCCGCGCCCATCGCGCGCGCCCGTTCGATTTTCTCATCGCTCGAGGACGTGATAATCACCCGCGCTCCCGCCGCCACGGCGAACTGCAGCGCGAATATAGAAACGCCGCCCGTGCCCATGCACAACACCGTATCGCCCGGCTTGACGGAGCTCCCCGCCACCATCAAAGCATTCCAGGCGGTGACGCCCGCGCACGTCAGCGTGGCCCCTTCTTCATAGGACAGATGCCGTGGAATCGCCACCACGCTTTCTTCCGGCAGCACCACGCACTCCGCCAACATGCCGTCGCGAGGATTACCCAGCGCGGTGTGCCAGCCGGGTTGCGGACCGTAAATCCACCCTTGAAAAAAGATGCCCGCGACGCGATCGCCCACTTTGAACCGGCTGACGCCGGGCCCCGTCGAGACTACTTCGCCCGCACCGTCGGATAACGGAATCAGGTCCCGAGTCACCGGTCCGCCGAAGTACCTGCCAAGAATAATCGCCTGATCGCGAAAGTTCAGCGAGGTGGCGCGTACCCGAATCAACACCTCGTGCGCACCCGGCTGCGGGTCGGGCCGCTCGGTCTGCCGCAAGCCCTCCAGGCTGGTGCTTCCTTTCGCGATTTCATACACCCTCATCGATGTTTTCTCCTCCCGGATTTGAGCGCCCAGCCCTTTATATTGACACGAACCATGAGCCGCGTTACTATCGTCCCGCTGTCATGAAACCCAAACTGTTTTTCGCCGCCGTGCTCGCTATGACTCTGGTGGCAGCCGAGCCGCCCTGGAATCCAGCCGCCGTACAAACTTGCGATCGCGCCTGCCTCACCGGCATTATGGATCGCTACACCCCCGCGCTCCTCCAGCATGACCGCTCTGCTTTGCCGCTCGCTGACGACGTCCACTTCACTGAGAATACCGCCCAGATCAATGTAGGCGAAGGGATTCTCTGGCGTGCCAAAACCGAGCCCACCGCGTTCAAGTATTATGTAGCCGATCCGGTTGCCGGACAGGTCGCCATCGGCACTCTCATCAAGGTGCAAGGCCGTCCCGCTCTGGTGGCGATACGTCTGAAGGTCGAGCGCGGACGTCTGCTCGAAATCGAACACTTGATCGACCGCAATGTGCAGGAGCGCCAGTTGCCCAACCTCCAAACTCCACGCCCCGCTCTGCTCAACGATATCGCAGCTTCCGAGCGAACTTCGCGGGAAGCTATGATCGCCGCGGCCAATTCCTACTTCGACGCCATCGAAGGCGACAGCGGCAAGATCGGCGCCTTTGCCGACGATTGCGAGCGTCATGAAAACGGCATTCAGACCACCCTCACTAAAGAGCCCACCACCGGCATGCTCGCCGGCGGCCCTCCGTCCAAGCTCTATATGATGACTTGCAGTAATCAGCTCGATACCAAACTGTTTGCTTATATCAAGCGCATCCGGCCGCGCCGCGTGCTCATTGTCGATGAGCAGAAGGGTCTGGTCGCCACCTTTCCGCTATTCGTTCACGACGGCACCCGCCGCGGAGATTCGAGTGGCAATGTGGGCCTGCTGATCAACATGGTATGTATGGAGACCTTTGGCATCCGCGGCGGCAAAATCCATGAAGTGGAAGCCTTTCCCTTCGTCCAGTTCCCGTATGGACTTGGCGACGGCTGGACTCCCGGCTCCGGGCATTGAAATATGCCCGGCCCTCTCTTCGCGCCTACTATGACGAAGTGATGTGTGCGTCGATTCGAGCTGCCCGTCTGAATCTTTTCAGCGCGGGCCACAACACTCGGTTCCACCACATCACCAGTGCGGAGCCCAAGAGCACCACCGGCGTCAATCCCAGCAGTACCCACAGGGTCTTCAGCGGCCAACCCAAGAAATTCCCATAATGCAATGACGAAAAATCGCGCAGGATTTTTCCGCCGAACGTCAATGGCCTGCGGCGGCGGGGTGGTGCGAACGTAAAGGTTGACGATCCTTGCGGCGCCCGCTGAATTTGCTGCGGCGGCAGTCGCGGCGGAACTGTCGGCGTAAATATTTCGATAGTCGCGCGGAAGGGCTGCGGAAACACAAAATAAAATCCGGTTGTGCCCCACATGAACAGGACCAGGAAGGTCCAGAATCCCACCGCGCTGTGCAGATCCCAGTTCATGCGCTTCCAGCCCACGCCCCGGCGGATCCCGAGGTTTCGCCGCCAGTTCGCAATGCCCGGCCACCACACCACCACGCCAGTCATGCATAACAAAGCCGTCAGCCCCCCGCCGATGGCGTTCGCGGTCATGCCATTCGCCCCCAGCAGCAGGTTGCCGTGCAGATCCGATACCCAGCGCATGATACGGAACCACCTCGAAATCGACGGCCCGCGATCTTCTCCGGTATACGGGTTCACCAGGCGCCGGACCTCGCTGCTGCCCCGCGCGAGCAATACTTCGGATGCCTCGTCGCCATCCCGCCCGGCCTTCACATCGCGGATCGCGTATCCCGGGTATACTCGCTGCAAAGCCTGTTCCAGTTCACTCTCACTGAGGGCGCGACCTTGCGGCTTGACGTGCAGCTTCTCCACCAGCACATCGTAAATGTCGTTGCGAAAAACCACAGCGCTTCCGCTGACGCACGCCACCGCCACGTAAACTCCTAAGATGAGGCCTGCCCACAAATGGATTTGGAAGATCGCCTTGCGAATCCAGGTGGTCTGCGGGCGGGTTAGCCATCGCTCCCACCCCATTCGCAGGCGCGGCCGCAGCGACATGCTACCGCCTTCCGGCGCCGAGAGCGGGCGTCCTTCGACCGTCGGAGTAGCGGATGGGATTCCGAACTTGGCCAACGTGCCATGCTAACAAAAATCGGAATACCTGCGGGTGCCGTGCCAGGTAGTGCAGCGCCCGATACTGCAGATTGGGCCGCCCGTCCAGCAGCAGCAATAAATCCGCCATGAACCTGGGCCGGCGCGCCAGTCTGCGGTGTGCGGTTTCATAGAGGTCCAGGTTTCCGGCCACTAGGGCATCCGCTAGCGCCAGTGCCTGCCGGAACGCCAGCCCGATGCCCTCGCCAGTGATCGCATCCACCGATCCCGATGCATCTCCCACCAGTGCCACGCTGCCTTGGGTCACCACCCATAGCCGGCGCGTCGCGGAGATCCCGCCGCGCTCCATAGTAACGCGAGGTGCGTCGCCCAGCCGCTCCCGCAATTCCGGAAAGAAATCCAGCGCCTCCTCCACGCGCACTCGCGGATCGTGGCATAGTACCGCCACCATCACCTCATCAGCCGCCACCGCCGCCACGTACATCTGGAATTCGGGATGCCAGTGCACCTCCACATGATCCGTCCACGGAGTCAGCCGGTAATGTACCCGAAATCCAAAGCGCTCACGCTGGCGCCGCCACCGTTCGAGCCCTGCCCACTTGCGCACTCGTGAAGCGTGCCCATCGGCGCCGATAATCCAGCGTGCATTCAAACCTGAAAGCTCGCCCGACGGTGTTCCCCAATGGAGTTGGACGCCAGCCTGCGCCGCCGCGTCGATCAGGATCTGATGCAGCACCGTGCGCCGCATAGCCAGCCCATAACCCGAGGGAAACTGAGCTTCCACCGAAACGTCTTCGCCCACGAAGCGAATGCCGCGAAATGTCACGCCCACGCCAGCCGGAATCTCGACGCCCAACTCGGAAAGCGCCCGGAGCGCGTCCGGCATCAGCCCTTCGCCACAGGCCTTATCGATGGGAGGAATCGCTGCGTCGACCAGCATCGCGCTGAAACCTTTTCGCCGCGCCGCGATGGCCGCGGCCAGCCCCGCGGGCCCTCCGCCCACCACTAGCACGTCTGTATCAGGCACAGCCCACCCTCACCACCGCAGCAACACAACCTCGGAACAGAATCCCGGACCCAGCGCCGCCATCACCCCCAGCGTTCCGGGTTGCGGCCGCCGATTTACCATGACGTCCTCGAGCACGCACAAAACCGACGCCGACGACAAGTTGCCCACCCGCCGCAGGCAATCCCAGGAAGCCTGGATCTCTCCATTCTTCAACCCTAGCGAATCCTGGGCGGCTTCGAGCACCTTCGGCCCTCCGGTGTGCAGCACCCATGAGCCTACGTCGCCGCGCGCGAATCCATGCGCACCGAGCAGCGCGTCCACATCCGGACCCAGATGTTCGCGAACCACTTCGGGAACTTCGCGCGAAAGTACGATGCGGAATCCCTTTTCTGAGATGTCCCAGCCCATCACGTCTTCGGTGTCGGGATAAAATACCGATCCGGTAGCGAGAATTTCAGGACCCTCCCGTGCGCCTGCGGGGCGCTTCACTTCGGCTCCGGCCACCACCACGGCCGCCGCGCCGTCGCCGAACAAGCCCGACGACACCAGATTCGCCAGCGAAAGATCCTCGCGCTGCAACGTGAGCGAACACAACTCTACCGATAGCAGCACCGCTACCTGATCCGGATATGCCCGCACATAATCCGCCGCCCGCGCTACGCCCGCCGCGCCAGCCACGCATCCCAAGCCGAAGATCGGCGTGCGCCGCAGATTCGTCGGTAGTTTCATGCGATTGATCAGGCGCGCGTCGATCGACGGGCTGGCGACGCCTGTCACCGAAACGAAAAATAACGCGCCGATTTGCGAAAGTTCCAGCCCCGCGCGTGTCATGGCACAACCAATGGCCCGCTCGCCCAGCTCCTGCGCCGCCTCGATCCAGATCCGGTTAAACTCACCGAAATTATTGAGGTCGTAATAGCGCTCGATGGGCAGCACTAAGTGCCGGCCGTCCACGCCGGCATGCGCGTGCAACTGGTCGAGCATGCGTGGATTCTCGATTTTGCCGCGCCAAAATTCGCGCAGCGCAGCCAAAAGCACCGCTTGAGGATAATAATATTTTGGAAAGGCGCTCCCCGCCCCTGCGATGCGCATAGTATGTCTATTAGACGACAAATGCGGGGCAAAAAACCCAGGCATCCTCTCGCGCGATGAGGAATTCCCCGCAACCTCGACGGAGCGCTGCCCAAATCCGGCAAACTTTCAGCGAAGATTATACTTCGCCATTTTGTAGCGCATACGGTCCCGGCTGATTCTAAGGATGCGCGCCGCTTCGGATTGGTTGCCTTCCGCGCGCTCCAGTGCATCCATTAGGAGTTCCTTCTCATGATCTTCGAAGGAGGGTGCGGAGTCCCCTCCGCCCTCCGCCGACGCCGCCAGCTTTCTCTCTTCTCCGTGGCGCGCGCTGGCAGGCAGATCCTCCACATCAATCACATCGGTCATGGTCATCATGCACGCGTGCCCCAGGGCGTTTTCCAGTTCCCGCACATTCCCCGGCCAGGAATGCCGCGACAGGGCGATTTGGGCCCGCCGCGTCAGGCCTTTAATATCCTTTTTAAACTGTTGCGAAAACCGCTCCAGGAAAAACTTTTCGAGCAACGGCAGATCCTCTTTGCGCTCCGCCAGGGATGGCGTCCGCAGCTCAACCATCGCCAGCCGACAGTACAAATCTTCGCGGAAGGCTTTCTGGGCGATCATGGTCGGTACGTCGCGATTCGTCGCCGCCACCACACGCACGTCCACCTTGCGCGCGGTCACCGATCCCACCCGGGTGACTTCCTGATTTTGCAGCACCCGCAACAGTTTCGCCTGCGTGCTGCCGCCGACGACAACCCCACCGGCCGCGAACTGATCCGCGAGGCGCTGGAAGACCAAGTCGCCTCCATTATCGAAGCCAGCGATGGGCGTGAAGCGCTGCGCAAGATGCGCGAGACGCCGGTCGATCTCGTCTTGTTGGGTATTCAAATGCCCGAGATGGATGGCTACCAGGTGGGACATGAGATCCGCGCCGATCCCGCGCTCAAAAACCTTCGGGTTGTGGCCCTCACTGCCTTCGCCATGCAGGGCGATCGCGAACGGGCCTTGGCCGCGGGCTTCGACGACTACATTACCAAGCCAGTGACGCTGGCAAAGTTGAAGGCGCAACTCGACGGCGGCAGCCGCCAGTAGGCCTACTTCGTTTTGATCATCGTGCGGCCTGCTATTTTGCCCGCCGCATTGCGCCTTCGATGTCGGGCAAGAACACGGCTAGCAAGCCCAGCATCGGCATAAAGGAGCAGGCGCGATATACGAAGTCGATGCTGGTATGATCCGCCAGTTGGCCGAGCAATGCCGCCGCAATTCCCGCGACGCCGAACGCCAGCCCGAAGAACAATCCCGATATCATTCCGAGTTTGCCCGGCAGCAATTCCTGCGCGTACACCACAATCGCCGGGAACGCGGATGCCAGAATCGTACCGATAATGGCGCTGAAGATGACAGTCCATAGCAAATTGGCGTAGGGCAGCACCAGTGTGAACGGCAGAACGCCTAGAATCGAACACCAGATTACGTACTTTCGTCCCACCCGGTCGCCGATCGGACCGCCCAGGATAGTGCCCAGCGCCACCGCGCCCAGGAATACGAACAGGTACACTTGCGCGCTCTTCACCGGCAGATGAAACTTGCTGATCAGGTAAAACGTGTAATAGCTGGTGAGGCTGGCCATATAAATGTATTTGGAAAAGACCAGCGCCACTAGAATCGCGATCGACCACGTCACTTGCTTCGGGGCGAGCCCATGGTCCAAGTGGTCGCTTACCCGCTTCGCCGCTTTCGCGCGGGCGGCGCGATAGGCTTTGGCCCACATGCCCACCTTGCCAAGCAGAGCCATGCCCAGCAGCGCCGCTACCGAAAACCATGCCAGGCTTCCCTGCCCGTGCGGAAGCACGATGAACGCAGCCAGCAGCGGACCGGTCGCCGAGCCGGCATTGCCGCCCACCTGAAAGATCGATTGCGCGAAGCCATGCTGCCCGCCCGACGCCATGCGCGCTACGCGCGAGGACTCAGGATGAAATACCGACGACCCGATTCCAACCATAGCCGCCGCCGCCAGAATAATCGGGAACGACGACGCCACCGACAACAGCACCAGCCCTATCAGCGTGAATCCCATGCCAATGCTGAGCGAGAAGGGCTGCGGCCTTTTGTCGGTATAAGATCCCACCACCGGTTGCAGCACCGACGCCGTCAACTGGTTGGTGAACGTGATCATACCCACTTGACCGAAATCCAAATGAAAATTGCCCTTGAGGATGGGATATATCGCCGGCAGCAGCGACTGAATCATGTCGTTCAGAAAGTGGCAGAAGCTGATCATCACCAGCACCGCATACGAGGTCCTCTCGCGCAGGGTCTGACCCGGGGTGCTGGCCTGAATCGTACTCATTCCCTCCAGGATAGCCGCTTGAAGCGGGTCTACGCTTTGTCGATAGGGGTTAGCTTTCTTGATATTCGCCGAATACCTTGCGCAGGCAATCGGAGATCTCACCCACAGTTGCCTTGGCCTCGCAGGCTGCCAGAATGTGTGGCATCAGATTGTCGGAGCAGCGCGCGGCCCTTTCCAGGGCATCTAGACGCGCGGCATGGGCCCGCGAGTCACGCGAGGCACGCAGTTGACGAACGCGCTCCACCTGCCGCTGCTCAATGGCCGGGTCTATCTTAAAGACGATTGGCGACGTGGGTTCCGCCTCTTGAAACCGGTTGACCCCCACCACCACGGTTTCGCCGCTTTCGACTCGCTTCTGGTATTCGTAGGCCGCATTCTGGATCTCGCGCTGGATGAATCCGTCTTCGATTGCGCGCAGAGTTCCGCCCCTTTTGTCGATCCGCGCGATATAGTCTTCGGCCCCGCGCTCGATGTCGTCCGTCAATTTTTCGATATACTCGCTGCCGCCCAAGGGATCGGGCGCCGCCGTCACGCCGCTCTCATAGGCAATAACTTGCTGGGTGCGCAAGGCCAACTTGGCCGCTTCGGCAGTGGGCAGACCGAGCGCCTCGTCGCGCGAATTGGTGTGCAGCGATTGGGCGCCTCCCAACACCGCCGCGAGCGCTTGCAGCGCCACGCGGACTACGTTGACGTCGGGTTGCTGCGCGGTAAGCGTGGAGCCGGCGGTCTGGGCGTGGAAACGAAGCATCATGGACTTGGGATCCCGGGCTCCGAAGCGATCCTTCATGATGCGGGCCCACAGGCGGCGGGCGGCGCGGAATTTGGCGATTTCCTCCAGAAAATTATTGTGCGCGTTGAAGAAGAACGAAAGCCGGGGCGCAAACGCGTCCACTTCCAGACCGGCTTTGATCGCCGCATCTACATAAGCAATGGCGTCGGCCAGCGTGAACGCGACCTCTTGCACCGCGGTAGATCCGGCTTCGCGAATGTGATATCCGCTGATCGAGATGGTGTTCCACTCGGGCACTTCCGTCGCGGCCCAGGCGAACAAGTCCGTGATGATGCGCATCGCGGGACGCGGAGGATAAATATAGGTGCCGCGCGCGATATATTCCTTTAATATGTCGTTTTGAATGGTCCCGTTGAGTTTTTTCGTGTCGGCACCCTGGCCGCGCGCCACCAGCACGTAGAGCGACAGCAGAATAGCCGCCGTCGAGTTGATCGTCATTGACGTACTGATCTTCTCGAGCGGGATTTGATCGAAGAGCAGTTCCATGTCGGCGAGCGAGGCGATCGAAACCCCCACTTTGCCCACTTCACCCGCAGCCAAGGGATGATCCGGGTCCATGCCCATCTGGGTGGGCAGATCGAATGCCACTGAAAGTCCAGTGGTGCCTTGCGAAAGCAGGTAGCGGTAGCGTTGGTTACTCTCTTCGGCAGTGCCGAAACCGGCGTATTGACGCATGGTCCACAGGCGGCCACGATACATGTCCTTATAGATACCGCGTGTGAAGGGAAACTGTCCCGGCTCTTCCATATCGCCCGGCCGGCTCATGAACGGGAAATCTTGCGGGCTCTTAAAAAGGAAGAGACGCCGAAATAGCCCATTACTACACCGAAAAGGCCCGGCAGGATAATCCGGAATAATCCCTCGACGTCGCCGTCAAAGTTGCGTACGGCACGGAATACGTAGGATCCGGCTACCACCGCGAAGACAATGAATAGAAAGCCGATGATCTCATTCCAAAGCGCGTGCAAGGGGCGTACGACTCCCGGCAAAACGTGGCTCAGAAACTTGGAAATCAACTGGCCCATCGGTTTCATCCTAACAGACAGGCGCGGGGAGAGAGTACAGGAAAAGGGGTTATGCCGCCGATATGATGATATGCTGTAAGCGGCAGGAGAAAGACGCACGTGGACGACCGCCTAAAAGATCTAATGAAGGAACTTGGCGACGCCATCAACGAGTCCCTTTCCGATTCCGACCGTATCGCCGCGGCGATAGGCGAGATAAAACGCGCGGGCTATGACGTCTTCCTGGTGCTCGAAGCCACCATTGGCTTCAACAAGCGCGAGGACAACGAAGACGATACTCAAGAGGACGGCGAAACCGTGGAACTCGAAGCGGCGCCCGAATCCGGCCGCCGCAAATTGAGCAAGATCAAACTCACCTCGCAGGACCAGAAGTTCCTGCGCGCCCTCAAAATCTCTATCGACGAAGAGAAGCACTAACTCAAGTCGAGCGCGATTCACGGCGCATCTTACGCTGTGCTGAACCCTGCTGAGATCATGACGCGAGTAGACCAGGGCACAGTTCGATGGCCTGCAAGCTGCGCGGAAAGAGAACCTCGATGCCGGACGCCGGTAAATAAAGCGTGGGCATTTTGGCGCAGAGCCGTCCGATTAGAATAAAAACGTGAACTATCGGACATTAGGCAAATCTGGACTTGAAGTTTCGACGGTCGGACTCGGCTGTAACAACTTTGGTATGCGCATCGACCTGGAGGCCACGCGCAAAGTGGTCGCCAAGGCCCTAGATCAGGGCATCACATTGCTTGACACCGCCGACATTTACGGCAACATGGGAGGCTCGGAAACCATGCTCGGCCAGGTGCTGGGCGAGCGCCGTAAGGATATTGTGCTGGCCACTAAATTCGCCGGCCCGATGTTCCAGGGCTTGACGCGGCGCGACGCTTCGCGCCGCTATATTATGCGCGCGGTGGAGGCGAGCCTGGGACGTCTGAAGACCGATTGGATCGATCTCTACCAGCTGCATTTCCCGGATCCCTTGACGCCCATGGAAGAAACGTTGCGCGCGCTCGACGACCTGATCCATCAGGGTAAGGTACGCTACATCGGCTGCTCCAACCTGCCCGCGTGGCAGATGGTGGAGGCCCAGTGGATCGCGCGGGAAGGCGGACTGCATGGGTTCATCTCAGCGCAGGATGAGTACAGTCTGGTAGCGCGCCACATCGAAGCGGAAAAGATTCCGGCCGCGCAAGCGTATGGAATGGGGATACTGCCCTACTTCCCGCTGGCTAGCGGACTGCTCACCGGCAAATATAAACGCGGCGCGGAGGCGGCCGCGGGAACGCGCTTCGCCAACATTCAGCGTCTGGCTGAGCGCTATTCGACCGACACCAATTGGAGCCTGGTAGAACAACTCCAAGCCTTCTGCGCGAAGCGCGGGCATACACTTCTGGAACTGGCTTTCAGTTGGCTGCTGGCCCGGCCCCCGGTCGCGAGCGTGATCGCGGGAGCCACCAAGCCCGAGCAGATCGAGGCCAACGTGAAGGCGGCCGGCTGGGCTCTGACGCCTGAAGACCTGACGGAAATCGACAGCCTGCCGCGCGGGCGTGTAGATCCGCTGTAACCTGGGCTCCGTACTGTCGCCGCCACGGTTCCGGTTCTCGCTAACTGCGATCGGCCGCGACCTCAAACTCATACATAATATAAAGAATCCATTCCGGCGGAGTAACCAGATCCGGCCATGACGATTTATAGCGACTACGAAGAGCTTTTGAACAACCGCTTAGGGCTCATTGTCTTGGCGCTGAAGAACATCGAATTTCCCCGGACCCCGCCTTATGCCGCCGTGACCTACCTGCATGATTTGCTGGTGGAAGGCCAGGGACACTTATCGGGCCTGACTGTCGAGGTCAAGGCAATCGTCACCAATCCTGGCGGAAGCAGCGTCAGGATGACTTATGACCTTGCTGAAGATCACAGGACGCTGCAAGTGGATCACCGTTTCATCGACGCCTTTGACAAGGCCAAGGCAAAGTTTGGTGAGGATCTGCTGCCGGGAGTTGTGGACTGTTTTCTTATCCACGAATTCTTGCACTACGCACAGGGCATGGGGCACGGGCGATACTCGGGCCTAAGCTCGCAGGCGCCGAATACGTTGCTGGCGATCGACTACCAAGCCGATGCCATGGCGGTGATCGCTCTTTCCATGCTGGCGCTGCTGCGCCCGGATAATTACAGCCTGCCGGCTGATATCGGGGTGTGGGATATTTACCGCCACGCGATATCTCTTGCGCTCGGGCAAATGGAGGTTTTTACGCACCAGATGTCCCGGGAGCTCGATCGGGGGAAAGTTTCCAATCAGCGTTTTTCCCTCGACAAACTGCAAAGGACGGCCATCTGGCAATACCAGTTCCACAGGGCAGTGCATTTTAACCGGGACCGGTCACTGGCGGATTTCCAGATTTTGTCGCAGCCGCATCTTCATTTCCGGAATTTGGAAGCGGCGTGGGCCGAGGATAAGAATTTTATCCGCAAGAACTGGCCGTCTAGCGGAGAGAGTAGTTTTTTTACAGCCGGGGTTAACGCCAAAAGCGGCTATGAACTCCGTCCCGGCAGCGATCCGTTCTGCGTCCTCGCGGCGCCCTCGCCGCATGGAACAACGGGATTCGTCCGCAGCAACAACGATTTTGCGACGAACGCGTTGCTGTTTGACGGACTTTTCGATGGGGATCTGGAAAAATCAGAGAAATTCTTCGCGGAGCTGTTCAAAGAAAATCCATGGCTTATAGGGAATGCCGGTGGCACAGATCCCGGCGACCCGGGCGGCGGAGGCAACACCCCTCCACCTGAACCAAGGCCTGGCGGAGCCACGCCGCTCCGAGAATTGCTCGACCATCAAAAGCTCAAGTTACTGGAAGGATATCTTGCGTCCACCACCGTCCCCCTCACGACGATGGAAATGCCAGTTATAAGGTAGTGCGGTTGCGCCATAATAAGAACGTTGTACCCCCCATCCGGGAAAGCCGCGCGCGGAGGCCCGCACGAGGCGTATCTGGCGATTGAGCGCTTTCTCAAAGCCAGCCTAAAACCAGCTTTGATAGAGCCCGGCGAAGATCCCTTCGCGTTGGCCCCCGACAACTTCGCCGTAAACCAGCGCGCGTCGCATCTCACCATTGAATGCTGGGACGAAAAGCGCACCTTGGTCCGCCGCGTGGCGTCGGTGCGCCTAGAACGGGCCGGCCGGCTGGAACTCGACGTGGAACACTTTGGCGGCCGCAACGGCGCGCTCACCTTGATCGATCTCGACCGCGAAACTCATCGCGATGCGGCCAGGAAAGGCGCGCGGCTGAAATATCGCGAGCGCTTCAGGCAGTCGCTGCACCGCCAGTTCCCCGATTGGCGGGTGATGGAGCTCAGCACCGAGCAAGACCTGCACAACAGTTTCTCTCCCGCCTACCCGCGAGCGCTATTGCGCCGGGGAACCACGGCGCTGGCGGCGATCGGAATACCGGAAAATTCACCCTCCCCCGCGGCAGCCCTGAGCTTCGGCCTGATCTGGCTGGACTATGTTCGGCGCAGGGAACCGGGGCTGGCAGTAGAGGGATTGGTCCTTTTCGCCCCCGCGGGAAGGGAGCATTCGCTGTGCCATCGAGTAAGATTCCTGGCCGCGGACGCCGCCCGCTATTTGATCTTCGTCCACGATCCGAGCGGCTACGAACAATGGGTCGATCCCCGGGATTACACCAACCTCGATACGCGCATGGATTCCGGCGGAACTCAGTCGCTGCGAACACCTCGACCGGGACATCCGGAAGCCTGGCTCGAAGCGCGGGTCCGAGCGGATATAGAATCGCTCGACGCCACGCTGCGCACCCAGCCGGTCTACGGACAAGTGGCGCAATTTGCCGGCGGGGATCGCGGGATTATCGACCTGCTAGCCGTCGATTATGATGGGCGCCTGGCGGTGATCGAGCTCAAAGTGGATCAGGATATTCACTTGCCATTACAGGCGCTGGATTACTGGATGCGCGTCAAATGGCACCTGGACCGCGGCGAGATCGCAGCCAGTGGCCATTTTACTGGGATCCCCTTGGGAAACGAGGTTCCCCGGCTATTGCTGGTGGCGCCGGCGATGGAGTTCCACCCCTCCAACGAAACCATCCTAAGTTTTTTTTCGCCGGAGATCCCCGTCGAACGGGTCGGTTTGGGAGTACAATGGAAACAGGAGCTCAAAGTGATGTTTCGAGCTCCAGGGAAGACGTATTCCGTCAAACCATGGCCCTTGCAGTCCTCCGCCAAATCAGGCAGGCGCTCGCGACCCTGAATCCTAGGGATTTGCGGGAAGTGGCGGATCGCCCCGTCCGCGTGGGTCTGATCGCCCCTTCTGCCGACACTCTGGGGCAAATGGAGACTTATTTCGCTCCGTTCCATTTTTCGCCCGATCGGCGAGCCCAAGCGGCCCAAATCCTGGTACGCGGCGGCGGAAAACATTGCGACCTCGAGATCTACGACGCGTCGATCCTGCGCCCGGCCAAGGCGTTTTCCTTCGATCCGGAGGCTCCTGAGAACTGTGTGCGGCGCATTTTAAAGGCGCGGGAGGACCTGATGCTTCCTCTGGCGCGGCGCCTGTACCCTTTTCGCAGACCCGCGATCCATCGCATGATTCGGTCGATCGCCAAGGAAAACGCCCTGTTTTGCCTGACCACTGCCCTCCCCGACGTCATTCCCAGCCTCGCCATGATCCCCTGGGCGGCGGGCGAATTCGCCTCCGATACCGCCTTCCTCACCATGAACCAGATCCGCATGGCATTCCTGCTGGCGGCAGCCAGTGACCGCCCTCTGGGGTACCGGGAACAGCGCTCCGAGATCGCATCCATCGTAGCCGGCGCGTTCGGGTGGCGGGCGTTGGCGCGGGAACTGATCGGAAAGGTTCCTTTCGGAGGCGGCCTGATCCCCAAGGCCGGAATCGCCTACGCCGGGACTTTCGCGGTGGGCCTTTCGCTCGAACGCCTGTACCGCCTGGGATACGGATTCACGCGCGCCGAACGCAACGCAGTGTATGAAGAAGCGTTTGAGCACGGCAAACAGATCGCCAGTATGCTGCTGGCGAATTTCCGTCACAGCAAAGCCAGTTGAAACGCAGGTCAACTGAAAGGCATCTACTTTGACTAAAGGGGGGGATTTCCCATGCGATACCTAAGCGTATTTCTGTTGCTGGCCGGATTCGGAATGGCCGATACCATAGCCTTTCGGGACGGGCACTCGATGACCGGCTCTTTCCTCGGGGGCGACTCCAGAACCATTCGTGTCGCCGTGGGGGATAGGGTCGAAACCATTCGATTAGCTGATGTGGACCATATTTCATTCGGCGATCCAGACCAGGCGGATGCACCTCCAGCGCGGCGCGACCGGCAGGATGACCGGCGCTTCGCCGAGCAGACGCCACCCCCGCCGCCTCCTCCTCCGGCACGGCGCGATGATTTCGACGACCGAGGGGTGATCCCGCAGGGTACAGTTCTCACCATCCGCATGATCGATAGCGTTGATTCCGAGCGCGACTATGTCGGCAAGACCTTCCAGGCTTCGCTCGATGAGCCGGTGCTCGATCCCAGCGGCCGCACCCTGGTGCCGCGCGGCGCGGACGTAGTAGTCAAGCTGGTGGACGATGTGCAATCCGGCAAAATCGAAGGCCGCACCGTGCTGACGCTAGATATCGTGTCGCTGCGCGTGAACGGCCGGGAAGTGGACGTCGACACCGTGGCGATTACCGAACAAAGCAACTCGCGGACGGCGCGCAGCGGCAAGGTGATCGGGGGCACAGCAGCGCTGGGAGCAATCATCGGCGCCATTGCCGGCGGCGGCAAGGGCGCGGCGATCGGCGCCGGCGCCGGCGCCGGTGTCGGTACGGCGGCGCAGGTAGCCACCAAGGGCCAGCGCGTGCGTATCCCTTCGGAAACCCGGCTCACTTTCACGCTTCAACAACCGGTCCGGCTGTAGGCGGACTTCCCGGGCGTGCGTTCGAGATCCTTCGACTTTCTCTGCGGTGCTACACTGACAGATGTTATGGC
>Ga0105240_10003390_pt1 | contig 24777 bp, 15 predicted proteins | sample KBSC54metaG_FD_80426 | JGI IMG/M metagenome (GOLD analysis project Ga0105240, IMG submission 80426) | Corn rhizosphere microbial communities from Kellogg Biological Station, Michigan, USA - KBS C5-4 metaG | ecosystem: Host-associated > Plants > Roots > Rhizosphere > Soil | place: Michigan, USA...
AAACCAGCTAAATGGCCGATGTGATGCTTACCACAATTGCCCTAACATCAGTGAGTGATGCAATATGCACATGAGGCGATGCAAGTAGCCCTTCGTGTATTGAACGCAATCCGCGACTGTCAACAGCCGGTCGCTGACGATGTCACGCGGTTGAGGGCTTTGGCGCCTGCTTTGCCCGCTGCTCCCGCCGACGAACTCGCCTGCGATGTTATTTGCCAAGTCTTAAGATGCCGCGTGGATTACACTAGCGATAAGTCTCTGCTAAGTCCGCGACCCCTCTAATAGCTGCTGCCTTGCGGACCTGTCATAATGTACGCGTGCTTGGTCGTGACAAACATCTGCTTATTAAGCTCTGTCCTGAAAGACTGCGCCTGCAGCATGAGTTTGCCGATGCTATCGCGGAGTGTAGCAACGCCCTGAATGACCAGATGCTAGCTGTCATGCAATGCAAGGTCGATCTCAGAGAATCGGACAAGCGGCTTGAAAAAGGCGATCTGCGCAGAAGGGCCGCCGTGCAAGCTATCCTGAAACACCTTCGCGATCACGAGTGCAGTTCAGATCTGAGCGGTCACTGATTTTTGCGGGAAGTGAGAAGTGGGGCGGATTGTGGGATTCGAACCCACGGCCACCTGAACCACAATCAGGCGCTCTACCAAGCTGAGCTAAATCCGCCGTGTGAGAGAATCCCATTCTATCAGGGAGCGACACGCGGAGCAAATTATCATCACATCCCGGAGCGCTTCCACAACTCGTCGACTCTTTTCTTCACGTCGGCCGACATTTCGAGCACTCCCGGCCAAGGCCGCGTGAAACCCTCGCCCGGCCATTTCTTCGTCGCATCCACGCCCATTTTTGAGCCGTAATTGGCCAGCCGGCTGGAGTGGTCGAGCGAATCGACCGGACCCATCACGAATTGAATGTCGCGCTCGGGATCGATATTGTTCAGCGCTTTCCAGGCCACTTCACTGTAGTTCTGCACGTCCACGTCTTCGTCCACCACCACGATCACCTTTGAGAACATCGCCTGTCCGGTGCCCCAGATCGAATGCATCACCTTGCGCGCGTGGCCCGGGTAAGACTTGCGGATCGATACCAGAATCAGATTATGAAACACTCCCTCGGGCGGCATCGCGATGTCGCGGACCTCGGGCAATTGCATGCGCATGAGCGGCAGAAAGATCCGCTCGATTGCTTTGCCCATGTAATAGTCCTCCATCGGCGGAGGTCCTACGATGGTAGTCGCGTAGATGGGGTCGCGGCGCTGCGTCACGCACGTAACATGGAACACCGGGTATTCGTCGGCCAGCGAATAGAAGCCCGTGTGGTCGCCGAACGGGCCTTCTGTACGCAACTCGCCCAATTCCACGTAGCCTTCGAGGACGATCTCGGCCTGCGCGGGGACTTCCAGGTCGACCGTCTGGCACTTCACCATCTCTACTGGACTCTGCCGCAGAAAGCCCGCGATCATCATCTCGTCGAGGTCCGGCGGCAGCGGCAGAATGGCTGAGTACATCGTGGCCGGGTCCGCGCCGATCGCCACCGCCACGTCCATCCGCTTGCGCCCGTGTTTCTCCATGCGGCGATAGTGCTCCGCGCCCTGTTTGTGCGTCTGCCAGTGCATGCCCGCCGTACGCTCGTCATACACCTGCATGCGGTACATGCCGCAATTGCGCTTGCCCGTGTCGGGATTGCGCGAGAATACCAGCGGCAGCGTGATGAAGCGGCCGCCATCCTCCGGCCAGCACTGCAAAATCGGATAATCCAGCAGTGAGAAACCGTCCGTGCGGACCACTTCCTGGCATGGACCCTTATTGACGATCTTAGGGAAGAATGCGCCCATCTCCGCCAGTTTGGGCAGCATTTTCAGCTTACCCATGAGGCCTTCGGGCATGCGCATTTCCAGGAACTCGACAATGCGCGCGGCGACTTCTTCGACCGAACCCACCTCCAAGGCGATTTCCATTTTACGCATCGACGCGAAGCTGTTGATCAGCACCGGGACGCTGTACCCTTTGGGCTTTTCGAAGAGCAGCGCCGGACCCGCCTGTTTGACGGCGCGATCGGCAAATTCGGTAATCTCCAGGACCGGGTCGACTTCGCAGGAGATTCGCTTCAGTTCACCTTCTTTTTCGAGCGCCGCGATGAACTCGCGCAGGTCACGATATGCCATGGGAACAGGTTAGCAGTGAGCGCTGCTATCATGACATTTAATACCAAAACATCCTCAGGGAGAAAGAATGTTCAACCGAGTTGCCTTCGTTACCGGTGCGAGCCGGGGAATCGGGAGAGCGATTGCCTTAACGCTCTGCCGGTCCGGCTTCGATATCGTCGTCGCCTCGCCGGAAATTGAGAAGAATGAAGAAGTGGCCGAGGAGATTCGCGCCTGCAGCGGAGAAGCGATGACTGTGAATCTCGACGTCACGTCGCCGGAATCGGTCAAGGCTGCGTTCAGCAAAGTGATGCAGGACAAGACCCGCATCGACGTCCTCGTCAACAATGCCGGCATCACTCGCGACGGCCTGGCCGTGCGCATGAAACCGCAGGACTGGGACCTGGTCATGAAGATCAATCTCAGCGGCGCATTCCTCTGCTCGCAGCAGGTTCTTCCCGGCATGATGAAGAATCGCTGGGGACGCATTGTGAACATTTCCTCGGTGGTGGGACAAGCCGGCAGCGCCGGACAAGCGAACTACGCCGCGTCGAAGGCCGGTCTCATCGGCATGACCAAATCCCTCGCGCAGGAAATGGGCAGCCGCAACATCACCGTCAACGCGATCGCCCCCGGCTACATCGACACCGACATGACCCGCGCCCTGCCCGAAGAGCTCAAGCAGAAAATGCTCGCAACCGTGCCCCTCGCTCGCATGGGCAAGCCCGAAGACATCGCCTCCGCGGTAAAATTCCTCGCCAGTGAAGACGCCTCGTACATCACCGGCCACGTGTTGGCCGTGAACGGCGGAATGTATATGTAGAGGGGCTTTCAGCGATCAGCTGTCAGCGATCAGCTTGCCGATTCGACGGGTGGGTAGCTGGTTTTCCAAGGGTGCGCCGCGGCCGGGAGAGTTTGAGCGAGCCTTCAGCGATCAGTTTGAGTGTGCGCGTAGGAAAGATTTCCAGGAGCTCCGGGTCTGGCAGAAGGCGCACGAGTTGACGCTTGCAATCTATCTTGCCAGTAAGGCTCTTCCGTCCGACGAACGATTCGGCCTGACGAGCCAACTGCCCCGTGCATCATCCATTCCGGCGAATTTAGCGGAAGGGTGCGGACGCAAAGGCGACGCAGAATTCAATCGGTTCTGCTCTATCGCGATGGGTTCAGCCAGCGAACTCGAGTATCACCTGCTCCTAGCAAGGGATCTTAGATCCTGACGACTGACCAGTACCAACTTCTTTCCAGCCAGCCATCGAGGTCAAGCGCATGATTGCTTCTTTGATCGGCAAGCTCGCGTCTTCGCCCTCTCGCGGCCGCGCGGCGCACCCTTCGAACAAGCCGCTACCCACCCGTCGAATCGGCGGCTGAACGCTGACAGCTGATTGCTGACAGCTCCGCGCTGATAGCTGAAAGCTCCCCGCTACTGCCACATCTCACTGAGCACGCGTCCCACCGACCCGCTCGGCGTCTCGACCCGCAGTATATTCGCCAATGTCGGCGCGATATCATTCACGAATACCGATTGGTCGTACCGCCCCGGACGAATGCCCGCGCCCATGAAGATGACCGGGACGTGCGTATCGTAGTCGAACGTTGTCCCATGGCTGGCGTGAGTCGTAGTATTCAGCCAGTAAGGATCGAGCAGGAATTCGATGTCCGCGCCGCGCGGGGCGTAATACCCATTCAGCACCAGACGGCCGCTGTAATCGTTCAAAACGGACCCGCTCATCAACTGCTCGCGCGTGTACACTCGCGACACGTGCGGAATCGTCGCCAGCGCTTGTGCCGCGGTACGCGCCACCTCGGCCCGATCCAGATTCTGAGCCGAGATCTGCGTCTGGTTCAGATACAGGGAGTGCTCCTCGCTGTTCGCGATCCAATCGAAATTCCCATACTTCGCGCGCAGCGCCTTCAGGACCGTATCGGCGATCAGCCCCTTCGCGATCCGGCCCCCGGGCATATGCCGCGCCGTATTCACCTCAGGCACAGGACCGCCGCCGTGATCGGCCGTCATCACCACCACCACATTCGCCAAGCCGACCTGGCGATCGACCGCCTGCAGCAGCTTCTCCAGCACCGCGTCCGACCGCACCGAGATCTCATGAACCTCTGTCGAATCCGACCCGTACTCGTGCCCGATGTAATCGTTCGACGAGAAGCTGACGGTCAGGATGTCGGTATCGTCATGCTTCCCGAGTTGCTCGTTCTGCAGCGCCTTTTCGGCGAAGCTCTCGACCATTTCGTTGCCGTACGGACTCGCCGCCAGTGCCGCGTAGATCGCCGGAGCCGCCTTCGGCATCGTGTGCGTGAGCCACGTTTGGCCCATGTACCGGTCGGCCGGCCGCGCTTCATTGAACGCCTTCACCCAGGCCGGGACATCCTCGAAATAATAAGTGCTGCTGACGAAATTGCCCGTGGTGTTATCCAGCCAGTAGGCCCCATTCGCCATATGTCCGGCCGGCAGGATGGCCGCGCGATCCTTCAAGGACACGCCGATCACGCGCGACTTGCCGCCGTTTGACATCTTTAGCTCGTCGCCCACCGTGCTCACCAGGAAACGCTCCGGCGACGATCCCTCACCGCCGCGGCCGCCCACCAGTTTCGTCGCCGGATCGGACACGCTGGTCACCAGCCGGCCCGCCGTCCGGTCGTACCACTCATTGCCGATAATGCCGCTTTCCGACGGCAGGGCGCCCGACAAAAACGTGCTGTGTCCGACGGCCGTCACGGTCGGGAAATGCTCGTAATGTGCGCTCGTGAAGACCGCGCCGTCTTTCAATAGCCGGTCGAACCCGGCATGATATTCGCTGCGGAAACGCTCGAGGTAGTCGTACCGGAACTGGTCAAACACGATTGCTACGACGAGCTTTGGTTTTTTGGGCGCTGCAGAGAGCACGCAGGCTGCCGCCAGCGCAAACACGAGGACTTTCTTCATGGGTTAAATCTCAGGCTACCAGATTTGCAACTGTCAAGCTGCTTTACATCGGGTTTAACCCCGTACTGTCAATTAAGTAGACATCCGCGCCCCTACACGATTCCAAGCTGTTGATTATAAAAGACCGGTACGTACGGGCTTGAAAGTGCTTTATAGAGGCCAAGATCTCGTCGGAGGATCTGGCAAATGCGAACGGCAAACAAAGTAACTGATCGAAGAAACAAAGCCCGGTTCCCTTTCAAGCGCGAACTACGCTACAAACTGCTGGAACAGGACACGATCGTGGCGTCCGGGATGGGCGAAACGCTCGACATGAGCAGCTCGGGAGTGGCATTCGAATCCAAACAGCCGCTGAAGGAGGGCTCGTTTATCGAGCTTTCGATCAGTTGGCCGGTGCTCCTGGACGAAAGCTGCCCCATGCGCCTGATCGTCTTCGGCCGCGTCGTCCGCAGTTCGCAGGAAAAAACCGTATGCACCGTCGATAAGTACGAATTCCGCACGCAGTCCCGGACTTTCCAGGTCGCCGCGCCGGTTCGTACCGACAGCATGCTCCAACGTTGGGCCGATGGCTACCGCAGGGAAAGCCTGAAGGCTCGCGAAGCAAGTGTGTAGCACCGCGGCACAGGCGCGCTATCGCGAGTCTGTGTGCTTCATTCCGGGCTCAGGCACCGCCTGAGCCCATTTTTCTTCGCCACCCCTACTGATTCCCGGCCGCGACCTTCTGCGCACTATCCACCACGAAAAACTCCACCGGCCCCTTCTCCGTTTTCAGCGCCAAGCCCAGTTGATCGCGCATCGCGCGGACGAACATGCTCGGGTCCATGGGATTCGGCGAATTCTCGTCGGGCGTCAGATCCATGGCGAAATCGAAGTCGCCTTCCAGCCCCGTGCGGTTCACGATCACGCGCCCGAGTTGCCGCGCGAATGCCTGGTTCAACTGCTCGAACGAGAACTTCGTCGCCACCACATGCCAGCCGAGCGGTTTCTTGTCCGCCCCCATCTGCGGCTCCATGCGTATGGAATTCGTTTCTCCCGGCTTCGGCGGATACATCTTCGGCGGTGTCTTACCCACCGACAGAATCAGGACGGGCGCCTCGCGCATCTCGCGATGGAATTTCAACTGGAACCGCTCCGCCAGCAGCGCCCGCGTCATCAGTTTCATCTCCGCCTCCGACGCGCTGCCCGGCGCCTTCGCGAAGATGTCATACCGGTCGGTCCCCATCCAGTCCGGACCATCCGAGTGCTGCACAGGCAGTATTCCGTAAGCCCACTCCAGCAGGAATTTCAGGCTCGTCGCTTTCGCCGTGAACCTGCCTCCGGGACCAGTAAAATTCGCCATCCCCATGTGCTCCCCGGGAGGCTCGGGAGTGCCCGGCGGGCAAGGCGTGATCGACGCCACCTCAAACGCGGGAGTCTGGCAATACGCCGACACCGCCAGAATGGCCAGTAAAACTGAGATTCGTTTCATAACCCGACTATAGTGCGCGCTCACCCCATCCCCGGTTTAGAATTGCCAAGTTGTGTCAAGAACGGTCAAGCCCCACCGCGCCCCGCCTCCCCCGGTCTTACAATGGATCTTCCATGGAACGCGTGCTGGTTGTCGACGATGATGCAGGACTCTGCGACCTCGTGACCCGCTTCCTCGCGCGCGAGGGATTCGACACGACCTGGGCTCCCAACGGCGCTACCGGCATCGAACGCGCCTTCGCCGAGGACTACTCGCTCATCATGCTCGACGTCATGATGCCGGACACCGACGGCTTCGAAGTTTTGCGCCGCATCCGCCAGCAGTCGCGCACGCCCATACTCATGTTGACCGCTCGCGGCGATACTCACGACCGCATCCGCGGCCTCGAACTCGGCGCCGACGATTACCTGCCCAAGCCCTTCGATCCCGCCGAACTGGTCGCACGCATCCGCGCTATCCTCCGCCGCACTGCGACCCGCGGCCCGGCATTCGGCGCGCTCGCCCTCGGCGATATCGAGCTCGACGGCGGCACTCGCACCGTCCGGCGAAACGGAGCGCCGGTCGATCTCACCACCGTGGAGTTCGATCTGCTGGCCGCGTTGCTGCGCGTTGCCGGCGCCACCGTCAGCCGCGAGGACCTCGTCCGCAACGTCCTCGGCCGCGAGTTCTCGCCGTTCGACCGCAGCATCGACACGCATGTGTGCAACCTGCGCCGCAAGCTCGGCCCGCTCGAAGATGGCGGCGAGCGCATCAAGGGAGTTCGCGGCGCCGGCTATCTGTACGCCTCGCCTGCCAGGCCGGGGGCGCGGTGAGGCGGCTATTCTTCACGATTTTCCTCTGGTTCTGGATGACGCTTTTCAGTGTCGCCATCATCATCACCGCCGCCATGCTGGGGGCCGGCCACGGGTACTTCATCCTGCGGCTGTCGCTCCACGATCTGCTCGTCTTCACCGTGGCCGGCGCGATCTTCTGCTACCTCGTGACCCGCAATCTGACCAAGCCGCTAAACCAGTTGGGCGAAGCCGTGGCCAGCATTGCCGAAGGCCGGATCGAGACGCGCGTCGATCCCTCCCTGAAGCAGCGCCGCGACGAACTGGCCGACCTCGCCCGCAATTTCGACCGCATGGCCGAGCGCATCGAAGCCCTCGTCACCGGACAGCGCAGACTGCTCGGCGACGTCTCGCATGAACTCCGTTCGCCTCTGTCGCGCCTGATCGTCGCGCTCGGCCTCGTCAAACGCGATTGCGGTCCCGAAGCCGCCGAACACCTCGATCGCATCGGACTGGAGGCGCGCCGGCTCGACACGCTCATCGGCCAACTGCTGGCGCTTACCCGGATCGACAGCGGCGTCGATCGAGCCACTCCCGCCAGGTTCGACCTGACGAACCTCGTGCAGGAAGTCGCCAACGACGCCGATTTCGAAGCCCGCGCCGCTCATCGCGGGGTCGTGATCGAAGCTCCCAGTCCGTGTCCCGTCACCGGCTTCGAAGAGTTGATGCGCAGCGCCATCGAGAACGTCGTGCGCAATGCCGTACGCTATACCAGGGAAGGGACCACCGTCGAGATTTCGCTCCAGGTGCGCGAATCGCGGGCGTTGTTGCGGGTGCGCGATTACGGTCCCGGAGTGCCGGATACGATGTTGTCCGACATCTTCCTGCCCTTCCGCCGCATCGTCAGCGGCGATTTCGAAGGCGCGGGCTTAGGCCTCGCCATCGCCGAGCGGGCCGTCGCTGTCCACAAGGGAACCATTCGCGCCAGCAACGCCCCGACCGGCGGCCTCATCGTCGAGATCGAATTGCCGGCCGCTTAAGCGTGGCGGCGCGTGTGGCAGGCGCTCTCGCTGCGAACCAACCCGCCACAACGGAACTATCTGCGCCGCAAGGTCGAGACGTGTGGCAGGCGCTCTCGCCTGTCACCAGACCTATCGGCTTCTGAGCGAGCAGTCACTCACTGCTTCACCGCCAACACCGTTCCCGCCGGCGACGTCACCCCGCCGATCGTCGCCTGCACGGGCCAGTCTCCATCCGCCAGCGAGGGCGGCACCTGGATCGCAATCTGGTACAGTCCGACCGATCCTGGCGCCAGCGCCGCGCCATACACGACCGCCGGAGCATTTCCGATCGTGACCGTCGGCATTGTCACCGTCGAGTACGCTTTGTCCCCAGGCACTGCCACCCCTGCAGGCGCTGCCGGACTCGTCGGACCGAATCCCGTGGCCCACAGAATCACGACATCGCTCGGCTTTGCCGCCACGGTGGACGCGCCGGCGAAGGTCCCGGCCTTGACCGCCAGGCTGAAATCCTGCCGCGTCGCCACCACCTGATTCGCCGGCCACAAAAAGAACGCCGGACCAAACAGGCTGGCATTGGCAGTGAAAGCCGTGCTTGATCCGCTGGGCGTCGTTACGACCACGGAAACAGGCCCCGGACTCACGTCGGGCGCGAGCACATTCAGTTGCCCTGGAGTGATGTAGTAGACGTACGCAGGCTTGCCTCCCATGGTGACGCTGACGCCATCGAGCGACGTCGGCAGCGCACCGCCGATGATCGACTTGCTCCAGTCGTCTGTCTTCGGCGCGAGGCCGGCGCCCTGAATTGTCACCCAGGAATTCGCGACGATCCCCGGTTGAAAGCTGGCCCCATTCACCACGCCGTTGTCGGAGATGCTGGGTGCCGATCCGCCGCCGCCGGACGACGCGGCCCCGGTGACTTTCCGAATCAGGGCGTGACCGGTATCCGCGATATACACGTTCCCCGCGCTATCCACCATCACACCGTACGGCGTCATTACGGAGGCCTTCTTCGGGTCGCCGCCATCGCCATTTCCGAGGCTGCCGGTTGCAAATCCCGTCCCATTGCCCGCGAACGTGCTGATGATTCCGGCCGTGTTCACCACGCGAATCCGATTATTGGCCGGGTCCGCGATGTAAAGATTACCCGCGCTGTCCAGTGCCAGGCCCTGATGTGCCACCGTCAGGTTCAAGCCCAATTTCGCACTGGTGGCTGGACCGCCGTCGCCCGAGTATCCGGCAGTGCCCGTGCCCGCGTACGTGGTGATGATTCCCTTGGTATCGATCTTCCGCACCCGATTATTGCCCTTGTCGACGAAATAGAGATTGCCCGCGCCGTCTACTGCCACGCCGGAAGGGAAATAGATTTTGGCTTGGGTCGCGGGGCCGCCATCGCCTGAGAATCCGATCGTGTCGCCGCCCGCGACCAGGGTCAGCGTTCCACCTGGACTCAATTTATGGATCGTGTTGCCGTTTCGATCGCAGATGTACAGGGTGCCCGCGGAGTCGAAGGTCATGCCGGCGGCACTGGCCGCGATCGGGCTGCTGATGTTCCCAGCCGTATCCACTTTGCGGATTAAACCGGACTCGCCGATGTACACATTGCCGGCCTTATCGACCGCCAGGGACTGCGGAAAAGCGACTCCGGCGCTCGCCGCGGGGCCGCCATCCCCGCTATCGTCCGAAGTTCCGTTGCCGGCGAAGGTGGTAATGATTCCCGATGTATCCACCTTGCGGATCCGATTGCTGCCTCCGCCGACAATGTAGAGGTTGCCCGCGGTATCCATCGCCACATCGAAAGCAAGATCGAGTCCGGCCTTGGTGGCCGGTCCGCCGTCTCCGAAGTAGCTCGACACGCCGTTGCCGGCGACCGTGGTGATGACTGCCTGCCCATAACAGATCGACAACCCCGCCAGCGCAAGGAACGAACTTCTCAAAATCGATTTCATCAGCTTCTCCCTATTGGTGGACCGAAAGAATCGTCCCCGCCGGCGATGTCACGCCGCCGATCGCCGCTTGAATCGCCCAGTCGCCATTCGCGAGTGTCGCCGGCACCTGTATTGCGACCTGGTACAAGCCGGCCGCACCGGGCGCGAGCGCCGCGCCGTACATCGTCGCCGGCAAATTGTTGATCGTCACGGTCGGCGCTGTCGCCGTCGAATAGCCCCCGCTCGCCGGCACCGATGCGCCCAACGGCGCGCTCGGCTGAGTCGGACCGAATCCCGTCCCCCAGAGAACCAGCACGTCGCCGGGCTTTGCCGCCACGGTAATCGCCCCTGCGAAAGTCTCCGACTTCGCGGCGAAACTGTAGTCCTGGCGCGTCGCTACTACCTGGTTGCCCGGCCAGGTGAAAAACGCCGGGCCATATGTGTTCGCCGTCGTTGCGAACGCTTCGCTCGTCCCGATGGCCGTAGTCACCGTCACGCTGAGCGGACCGGTGGGAACGTCGGGCGCCAGCACATTGAGCTGCCCCGGCGAGATGAAATAGACGTACGCGGGCTTCCCCCCGATGCTCACGCTGACGCCGTCGAGCGACGTGGGCAGCGCGCCCGCGACGATCGCATGGCTCCAATCGTCCGTCTGCGGCGCAAGGCCTGTGCCCTGGATCGTGACCCACGAATTCGCCGGCACGCCCGGCTTGAAACTCGCGCCGTTCACCACGGAGGTGATGGTCGGCGGCACCGGGACGGCTGCCGCGATCAAAAGACACGTGACCGTCGGCCGCGCGCAATTGCCAGGCACGCAGCCCGGAGGTCCCTGCGGCAGCACGCTCGCGTTGAAATGCGCGCCGGCGTCGGTGGAGACGTAGAAGTCGCGGTTGGAAAGCGAGTCGTTCACATACACCGTCGTCGCATCGACCGGGTCGGCCCAGACCACGCCGCTGTATGGGCCGAACATGCCGTTCTGCAGGGCCGTCCAACTGTCCCCGCCGTTGTTCGATTTCAGGACGGTCCCGCCGAGCCCCGCCACATTCCCTGCAGCGTAAACCGTATTCGAAACCGCACCCACGCTCACCGAAGTCACCTCATCGCTGGGAATAGTGACCTGGGTGAAAGTAGCTGCGCCATCCGTGCTCTTGAACAAAGCGCTGTTCACCGAACCGCCGGTGACGGCATACCAGATCGAGCGATTGTGCGGATCCACATAGCTGGGCGCCCTGAACGTTTTTTGAACGATCTCCGTCCATGTGGCCCCGAAATCCGTGCTCTTAAAGAAATAATTTCCGTTTGCCGTCCTGAAATACACCGTTCCTGAAATGGCAGGATCCGCGAAAACGTTGTTCACCGAGGCGCCGGAAGGCTCCGGCGAGGTGCCGGGTAAGGTGAGCCGCTTCCAGGTCACGCCTGCATCGGTGCTCTTATACAGCCCCGCGATTCCGCCGGCAGTTGTGCTCGCCGGGATGTAGATCGTCTGTCCCGCGAAGTCCACGGCCAGTCCGCGCGCCTGCAGTCCGACAAACGGGTTGACGGCCCACGTCGCGCCTGCATCCGGGCTGTAGAAGAACGCCATCGCCTTCGCCGTTCCGATGAAAAAGATTCTCGAAGCGTTCTGCGGATCCATGGCGATCCACTGCGGCAGAATCGTCCCCGACAGGAACGGACTGTTCAGCGGAATGTTCACCAGGCTCCAGTTCGCCCCGGCGTCGGTGCTCTTGATCAATCCGTAACTCACGCCCACGTAGACCGGGTTCGCGGCCCGAAGGCTGCACGCAAGGCTTAACAGCAGGCACACAGAAAATCGCATTCTTCTTTCTCCGTTAGTTTGTAGCGTGGGCCTCCGGCCTGCGAACGTGCCGCAGGCGCGCGCCGTCTCCCTCTCTTCCATCATTGGTGCACCGAAAGAATCGTCCCCGCCGGCGACGTGTTGTTCCCGATCGCCGCTTGAATGGGCCAGTCTCCATCGCCCAGGCCAGTCGGCACCTGAATCGCGATCTGGTACAAGCCTGCCGATCCGGGCGCGAGCGCCGCGCCATACACCGTCGCCGGCACATTGTTGATCGTCACCGTCGGCGCCGTTGCCGTTGGAAACCCACTGCTGGCCGGTACCGACGCGCCCACAGGCGCCGCCGGCAGTGTAGGACCGAATCCTGTCGCCCACAGAATGATGATGTCGCCAGGTTTGGCCGGAACGGTCGTCGCGCCTGGAAACGTGCCTGCCTTTACCGCGTAGCTGTAGTCTTGCCGCGTCGCCACCACCTGGTTATTGGGCCAGGTAAAAAAAGCCGGGCCATATGCGTTGGCCGTCGTTGCGAAGGCCGCGCTCGTGCCGCCGGCGGTGGTTACGGTCACGCTGATCGGACCGGCGGGAACATCGGGCGCCAGCACGTTAATCTGGCCCGGCGAGATGAAATAAACGTACGCGGGCTTCCCACCCATGCTCACGCTCACGCCGTCGAGCGTCGTGGGCAGCACTCCGTTGACGATAGATTTACTCCAGTCGTCCGTCTGCGATGGCAGATTCGTCCCCTTAATCGTGACCCAGGAATTGGCCGCCACGCCCGGCTGGAAGCTTGCTCCATTGGTGACGCCGCCGCCGGAGATCGCGGGCGCGGCCGCCGGCGGTGGGCCGCCGGTCGAGCCGCCGGAAAGCCCGGTAACCTCATAGACGGCGCCCCCCGCCGAGATATAGAGGTTGTTGGCTGAATCCACCGCCACATCCACCGCGCCGATCAGGATTCCGGTGGGCGGTCCACCATCCACCGGGTTTGTTTTCCCGCCGCCCGCGACCGTGGTAATAATTCCCGATGTATCCACCTTGCGAATACGGCTGTTGCCGGTATCTGCGATGTAGACGTTTCCGACCGAATCCACCGCTACCCCGCGCGCCTCGAACAGTTGCGCGCTGGTGGCCGGTCCGCCGTCGCCTGAGAAGCCAGAGGTTCCGTTGCCGGCGATAATCGTGATCGCGCCGCCGGGAGTCACCTTGTAAACGCGCGAGCCGATGCCGTCGTCTACAACGTACAGGTTCCCGGAATTGTCGATCGCCAGTCCCCAGGGAGTCTGGAGGAAACTGGGGCTGCCATTTCCCGCGAACGTGGTGAGAGCTCCCGATGGATCGATCTTCCGGACAGTGCCGCAAATGGACGAGCCGAAGTACACATTGCCGGCCTTATCCACGACAACCCCGTGGGGAGAGCAGATAGGTACGCTGGTTGCCTGGCTCCCACTGCCATTGTTGCCGGAAATGCCCGCCGTTCCGTTTCCCGCGATCGTCGTCATTACCCCCGACGTATCCACCTTGCGGACCACGTAAGACTGGGTATCGGCGATGTAGAGGTTGCCGGCGCTGTCGGTCCCCAGTCCGCTGCCCTGCTGGATCTCCGGCAGTTGGCCGATGGTGGCGGTCACGCTGCTGATGATGCCGGCCGGGTTCACCTTACGGATGCTATAGTGCGTCGTGTCCCATAGATAAAGATTGCCCGCGGAGTCTACCGTGATGTTGCTGGTGGTGCCAGTGTTGGCATTAACTGCCGGGCCCCCGTCGCCAAGTGGAGCAAGCCCATTGCCTCCGGCGACCTTTTTGATCGTGGGTTGACCCAAACCGAGAGAGGCATGGATGAGTAGCAATGCGAATGGATAGAAAGCAGTGCGTTGCAGAGTCATGGTTTCCCTTGTTTAATGCGCGATCGAAAGAACAATCCCGGTGGGCGACGTTACGCCACCGATGCTCGCCTGAATAGGCCAGTCGCCATCTCCGAGTGTGGTGGGTACCTGGATCGCAATCTGGTACAACCCGGCCGAGCCGGGCGCGAGCGCCGCGCCATATACGGTGGCCGCCGTGCTGCCGATCGTCACCGTTGGCGCAAATGCAGTCGAATAGCCGCCGCTGGCGGGCACCGATCGGCCCGAGGGCGCGGCCGGCTGCGTGGGACCGAAGCCAGTTGCCCACAGGATCAGGACTTCGCCTGGCTTCGCCGCAACGGTCGTCGCACCTGCGAAAGTGCCCGCCTTAACCGCGTAAGTATAGTCCTGGCGCGTCGCGACAACCTGGCTGTTGGGCCACAGGAAGAACGCCGGACCATATAGGCTCGCATTGCTCGCGAAGCTCGTGGCCGTGCCGCCCGGCGTTGTGACGGTGACCGTCACCGGCCCGGCGGCGATATCGGGCGCCAGCACGTTGAGTTGACCCGGCGAGACGTAATACACGTACGCGGGCTTCCCGCCCATGGTCACGCTCACGCCTTCGAGTGAAGTGGGCAGAGCTCCGTTGACGATCGAGCTACTCCAATCGCCGGTGGCGGAAGAGAGGTTCGTCCCCTTGATTGTGACCCAGGAATTGGCGACGATTCCCGGCTGGAATCCGGCCGCGTTGACGACGCTCGTGACCGCGGGCGGCGCCGATGTTGTGGCCTGCGCCTGAGGCACAAGTACCAGATCGTAGATAACCGTTCCCAGCTTGCAGGTCTGCCCACCGCATTGATAGGTCGAGTACACCTCGAACGGCTTCCAGGTCAGACCTCCGTCGGTAGTCTTCGAAACGATATTCGTGTCAGTCGGCCCAATCACGTAGGCGGTAGAAGCGGCGTTCGGGTCGGCGCGGACCACCTGCATTCCCACACTCGGGGCTAAGGCTGTGCTATCCGGAAAACCCGTCTTCCAGGTAAGTCCGCCGTCCAGGCTTGAGTACACGTTGGCGTCTTCCAGACCGTCATACGCCGCCGCATAAAGCAGACCAGGGGTGATGTCGATTACAATGTTCTGCACCACGCCCTCGGGAATATTCAACTCCGTCCAACTCTGCGCGCCGTCGGAGCTCTTGTAGATTCCGCACATTCCGTTGGGATCTGTGCAGCCAATGTTGCTGAGGCTCGTGCCGTAAATCTCCTGGCTGTTCTTCGGATTGATAAAGATGCGGGTGCCAAAGCCGGCGGTTGACGTGAGCAGGGTCCACGTGTTACCAAAATCCGTACTCTTGAAGAGGTAACCTTTGCCAGGGTGGAAGGCCGGGTTGCCGCCGATCGCATAGACCACGCCGGAATGGTTCGGATCGACGGCAAATCCGTGGAGGCTTGGTTGATTCGATGTGCCGCCGGCAGGTGAACCGGTCGGCTTGGGAATCGTCGGCGCTGTCCAGGTGACGCCGCCATCCGTGCTTACTTCGATGCCATCGCTGGAGTTCATGGTGTAGAGAACCTTGGTTTTCACCGGGTCGATCGCGAGCAAACCGGCGGTATTGTTGGTGTAAGAAAAGGTGGGCTCCGAAACCACCGACCAGCTCGCCCCGGCATCGGTGGATTTGAAGAAAACCAGCGGTTGGCCCTGAATGGCGGTATACCTCGCGAACGCATATACCGTCGAAGGCGTCGCGGGATCGACCGCCATCGCCAGGAAGGCCGGCTGTCCCGGCAGCGACGAATCGTTCGACGTCACCAGCAACTGCTTCCAGGTGACACCGCTATCGGTGCTCTTGAACGGTCCCGACTTAGTGGCGGCGTAGAGCGTGGAGGCCGCCCACGCCGCCCCAGGCGCCGCCAAAATAGCGAGCGCGAATGCAGCCCTCAGTTGTTTCATTGCCCCTCGGCTTATGAATGGGGCACGATCCTGATTACTTTCAAATGTTTTCCCGGGTGGTTATGAAACTGAGCGCGATCGCACCTTCATTAGCGTAGGTCTCCAGTCTGCGAACGAGCCAACCGCGTGCTACTTGCCGCAAACTCAGGTGCACGGTTTGAGAGATCCGAGCGTCAAGACCACGAGGCAATATGCGAGTTCTGTTTGTTTTGGCGGCCACCGCAGCGGTTCTGTCAGCCCAGGGTGATCCCGCCCTGCAAGCATTTCGTGCCTGGGAGGCAACGCAGCGCGGCGTGGACTCTAGCGCGCGCGCGCAGCACTTACTCGATGTTTCTTCAGAGTGGGTTTCTAAATGGCCGAATAGCGATTTTGCTTGGCGCCAACGGCGGGAAGCGCTGCTCTCACTGCGCAGCCCCTCCGCGGAATTGTGGAAGCAGGCAAACGAGAATCTCATCCGGCTGAGCCGGCGCATACCGTAGCTGGGGCGGCGGCAGCTGATTGGATCACGATGGGAGTGAACGTCGAGGCGGCAGAAAAGCTGCTCCTTGACGAGATTGCGTGGGAGGATTCGCGGTCCAGGCCGGCTCTCGCCGCGAACGTCACGCTGGCGGAGCTGGTGGACGAAGCCGATTTTACTGGCGGGCTATTTGTGCATTCGGACATGCTGGCCCGGGCACAGATTCGACGGAAGCAGTTCGACCAGGCTCAAGTAACGATCGAGCGCGTCCATACCTGGCTGGACCGGGATTTCCAACGACACTACGATATGGATCCGTTGGAGGCTTTCCCCGATTACGGAGCGAAGTATTTTCAACTTCAGGCCGAACTGGCTTTGGCGCAAGGAAGGAAAGCCGACGCGTTGGCGTTTTATCACGCCTACTTGGCAAACCCTTATTTTCGGAGGGAGTATGGTGCACCTTCGCAAATGAATGCGCAGAAGAGTCTCTGGAAAGAACTTGGTGGCACCGATTCGGGATGGGAGGCGTACAGCGCCGTTCCGCCTCTACCGCCGGGCGTGCCGGTCGGGTGGAGGGGAGGTCGGTTTCCTGCCTGGGCAAATGTCGTATATTACCCGTGGGTGAAGGTCGACTATAAGCTGCCGCCGATGAAAATAGCCGACCTCGAAGGCCGGACCTGGGCGAACCGGGATTTTCCAGGGAAGGTAACCATCGTCTATTTGTGGGGTTCCTGGTGCGCGCCTTGTTGGCCAGCCCTGAAAACCGTGCAGGCGTTCGCCGAGCGCGTCAAAGGACGACCGGACGTGCAACTTCTGACGCTGAGCGTGGACGAGGACGGTGATAAACTGGCCGAATTCATGAAGCAGAAGGGCTACACTTTCCCGGTGCTGAGGAGCAAGCCTTATGTGGAAACCGTTCTGCCTCAGTTCCGATTGGGCCAGTTCTGGATACTCGATGGAGACGGGAGCGTCCGGCTCCAGCGAACCAACAGCAATATCTTCGAGGGCTCCGAGGAGGCTCACGTCCAGGAACTGTTATACAAGGCTCGCCAGTTCTGGAAATGAATGGCCGTCTCTACAAACGATTGCTCCGCCAGAATTCACTCGCCAGTGTTCTTATCTGTGTTCATCTGTAGCGAATGATTTTGATCACTGAAGATGTCCTCGGATCACCAGTCCAGTTCCGAGTCGTCCGCGTTCCCGAATTCGCCCATTACCACAGTGTCATCGCCTGCTTCGGCAATTCTCCTGGCCGCGTCCGCCCAACCGGTCCGGACAGGATTGGCCACTCGGCGCTCGCAGATCGCATCGTCTTCCATGTCACTTTGACTACACCCTTAGCCACCCCCGAAGGTCGACCCTGCCCCAAATCATGCAAGCGCTTGCTTTTACCCGTGCAAGCCACTTATAGTTTGATTCCAAAACGAATTTACCTGGAAGAGGGTGTTTCGCCTTGAAAATTCTGTATCGCGACCCGAAAGCGCCCGCCGCGCGCCGCACCAAGGACCTTCTCTCGCGCATGACGCTCGACGAGAAAATCGCCCAAATGACGTGCGTTTGGCAGAAAAAGGCCGAGACCCTCGTCGATGCCGACGGCAAATTCGACCCCGCCAAAGCCAAAGCGGCATTCAAACACGGCCGCGGCATCGGACAAGTCGGCCGACCCAGCGACGCCGGTAAAGGTCTGAAGGCCCGCGCCATGGCCGAGCTCACCAACGCCATCCAGAAATTCTTCCTTGAGAACACCCGCCTCGGCATCCCCGTCATCTTCCACGAAGAGTGCCTCCACGGTCACGCCGCCATCGACGCCACCAGTTTCTCGCAGCCCATCGGCCTCGGCGCCACCTTCGACCCGCAGCTCGTCGAATCGCTATACACCATGACCGCCGCCGAGGCCCGCGTCCGCGGCACGCACCAAGCCCTCACTCCGGTCGTCGACGTCGCCCGCGACCCGCGATGGGGCCGCGTGGAGGAGACCTACGGCGAGGACCCGTACCTCGTCTCGCGCATGGGCATGGCCGCCGTCCGCGGCTTCCAGGGCGACGCGAGATTTCGCGGACAGCGCCGCGTCATCGCCACCCTCAAGCATTTCGCCGCGCACGGGCAGCCGGAATCCGGCACCAATTGCGGACCCGTCAACGTCTCCCTGCGCCTGCTCCGTGAGACCTTCTTATACCCCTTCAAGGAAGCCATCCAGAAAGCCGGCGCCATCAGCGTGATGGCCTCTTACAACGAGATCGACGGTGTGCCGTCGCATGCCAATCGCTGGCTGCTGCGCGACGTCCTCCGTAAAGAGTGGGGCTTCAAAGGCTTCATCGTCTCCGACTACTATGCCGTTTGGGAGCTCAGTCAGAAGGCCGAAGTCGGCGGCCACAGGGTCGCTAAAGATAAGAAGGATGCCTGCGCGCTGGCGGTGAAGGCCGGCGTCAATGTCGAACTGCCCGAGCCCGAATGCTATATCCACCTCCCGGAACTCATCCGCAAGGGCATCATCAAAGAATCCGAAATTGACGACCTCGTCGCGCCCACGCTCTTCTGGAAATTCCAGATGGGACTCTTCGACGAGCCCTACGTCGATCCCGATGAAGCCGACCGCCTCGTAGGCTGCGACGAGCATCGCGATCTCGCTCGCCAGGCCGCGCGCCAGACCATCACGCTGCTCAAGAATGACGGCGGTGTTCTGCCGCTCGACCCCGCCAAACTCAAGACCGTCGCGGTCATCGGACCGAACACCCATCGCATGCTCCTCGGCGGCTACAGCAGCGTCCCCAAGAACAACGTCACCGTCCTCGAAGGCATTCAGGCCAAAGTCGCGGGCCGCGCCAAAGTCGTCCACGCCGAGGGTTGCAAGATCACCGTCGGCGGATCCTGGCAGGAGGACCCCGTCACGGCCAGCGATCCGGCGGAAGACCGTCGCCAGATTGCCGACGCCGTGAACGTCGCGAAAAAGGCCGACGTCATCGTGCTGGCGATCGGCGGCAATGAGCAGACCTCGCGCGAAGCCTGGTCCTTCCAACACCTCGGCGATCGTCCCAGCCTCGAACTCATCGGCCGCCAGGAAGAACTCGTGCAGGCGATGCTTGCCACTGGCAAGCCCGTGGTCGTCCTCTTATTTAATGGACGTCCGCTGGCCATCCGCTCGATCAGCCAGAACGTGCCGGCCATCCTCGAGTGCTGGTATCTCGGCCAGGAGACCGGCGGCGCGGTCGCCGACGTCCTGTTCGGCGATTTCAACCCCGGCGGCAAACTGCCCATCACCATCCCCCGATCCGCCGGCCACCTGCCCGCCTTCTACAACTGCAAGCCCATGGCCCGCCGCGGCTATCTCTTCGACGACACGTCCGCGCTCTTCCCGTTCGGCTTCGGTCTGAGCTACACGACTTTCAAAATCGAAGGCGTGCGCCTCGCCAAGAAGACCATCGCGCGCGACGGCTCCACCCGCGTACTGGCCCGCGTCACCAACACCGGCGATCGCGAAGGCGCCGAGGTCGTGCAGATGTACATTCGCGACAAGGTCAGCAGCGTCACTCGCCCCATGAAAGAGTTGAAGGGCTTCGAACGCGTCTCTCTCCAACCTGGCGAATCGCGCGACGTGGCCTTCGATATCGCCCCCGAGCATCTGGCCTTCTACGATATCGATATGAAATACGTGGTCGAGCCCGGCGAATTCGATATCATGGTCGGAAACTCCTCTCGGGATACCGATCTGCAGAGCGTGCAACTGACGGTGAAATAAATGGCGGCATACAAACAACGACTGAGTTTCTTCGAGAAGGCCGGCTACAGCATGGGCGACGCGGCCGCCGCCTTCGTCTTCCAGACGATGATCTACTTCCAGTTGAGTTTCTACACAGACACGATGGGGATCAGCGCCGCGGCCGCCGGCTCGCTCCTCCTCGTGGGTCGCCTGTGGGACGCATTCTTCGACCCCATGATGGGCACGATGGCCGATCGCACCAACACGCGCTGGGGCAAGTTCCGCCCATGGATCCTCTGGACCTCCGTGCCGTGGGGCATCGCCATGATCCTGGCCTACACCAACCCCGGCTTCGGCGCCACCGGCACCATCCTTTACGCCTGCCTCACCAACATCTTCCTGATGACGTTGTACTCCGCGAACAACACACCGTACTCGGCGCTCGCCGGCGTTATGACCGGCGATGTCAACGAGCGCACGAGCCTCTCGTCGTACCGTTTCGTGGCGGCCATGATTGCGCAATTGATCGTCGTCGGCTTCACCCTGCCGCTGGTCGCCAAGTTCGGCCACGGCAACAATGCCAAGGGCTGGCAGATGACCATGGGGCTGTGGGCGATGGTCTGCGTCGTGCTCTTCGTAATCACGTTCCTCTCGGCGCGCGAGCGCATCCTGCCTGACCCGCGTCAGAAGTCGTCGCCCAAAGAAGACTTCGGCGGCCTGCTGAAAAACGGCCCGTGGAAGGCCATGTTCATCCTCACGCTGGCCCATTTCATGATGCTGGCCATGCGCGGCGGAACGCTGTTTTATTATTTCCAGTACTACATCAGCCAGCCGCGCCTGTTCGATTTCCTGCAAGGCCTCGGCCTGACCCAGACCGCCGTCGGGTCGAGCGGCGGAGTCTTCCATTCGCTGCTGCAAACGTTCGGCCTGGTGGTCGACGCCAACAAGACCAACGTGGCCTCCGTCGGCTTCAGTCTCCTCAACATGTCGAGCCAGGTCGTGACAGTGGTCGGCGTTCTCTGCTCCACCGCGCTCTCCATCCGCTTCGGCAAAAAGACCGTCGCCATCGTCGGGTTTTCGCTGACCACGATCTTCATGGCGTCCTTCATCCTCCTGCCCGCGGACGCCATCGGCGCCACGTTCATTCTCGAATACATCCGTGCACTCACCTACGCCCCCACCATCCCGCTCATCTGGGCGATGTTCGCCGATGTCGCCGATTTCGCGGAATGGAAGACCGGCCGCCGCACCACCGGCGTGATCTTCGCGACCATTCTATTCGGCCTCAAGACCGGACTCAGCCTCGGCGGCGCAACCGCCGGCTGGCTGCTCTCCGGCTATGGTTACCGGTCCAATGCCGTCCAGACGCCCCACGCGCTGGAGGGCATCCGCATGACCATCAGCATTTATCCTTCGATTCTCTTCCTGATCGTGATCGGCTGCCTCATCGTCTACAAGATCGGGAAAACACTCAATCTGCAGATTCAGGACGATCTGGCGGAACGCCGCAAGAAGTTTGCGACTTCATAGAAAAAGGAAATGGAAACATGTACTTAAACCGAACTATCCCGGCCCTGCTGCTGGCGGCCCTCGCGCCTGCCGCATATTCTCAGGCGACCCTCAAGGACGCGTACAAAGATGCTTTCCGAATTGGCGCCGCGCTCAACCAGGCGCAATTCGAAGAGCGCGACAGCCGCGGCGCGGCCATCGTCAAAGCCCAATTCAACACCATCAGTCCGGAGAACGTGCTCAAGTGGGAAGTGGTCCACCCTCAGCCCGACACTTACAGCTTCGACGCGCCCGATAAGTATGTGGCATTCGGCGAGAAGAACCATATGTTCATCGTCGGCCACTGTCTCGTGTGGCACAGCCAGGTGCCCCGCTGGGTATTCCAGGATGCCGACGGCAAGCCGCTGACTCGCGAGGCGCTGCTCAATCGCATGCGCGACCACATCCGCACCGTCGTCGGCCGCTACAAAGGCCGCATCAACGGTTGGGACGTCGTCAACGAAGCGCTGAATGAGGACGGCACCCTGCGCCCGACGCAGTGGCTGAAAATCATCGGTGAGGATTACATCGCCAAGGCCTTCGAATTTGCCCACGAAGCCGACCCCAAGGCCGAACTCTATTACAACGATTACTCCGTCGAGAACGAAGCCAAGCGCAACGGCGCCGTCGCCCTCATCCGCAAACTGAAAGAGCAGGGAGTGCCGATCACCGCCATCGGACTCCAAGGCCACGACAAGCTGGATTGGCCGACGATCGAAGAGCAGGACGCCACCATCACCGCCTTCGTGAAATTAGGCGTCAAAGTCAACATCTCGGAATTCGACGTCGACGTCCTGCCTCGCGCCACCCGTACGAATTCCGCCGACGTCTCCGAGCGCGCTGCCCTCGAGGCCAAGCTGAATCCCTACACCGAAGGTCTCCCCGCCGAAGTCCAGCAGGCCCTCGCCAAGCGCTACGTTGACCTGTTCAATGTTTTCCTGAAGCACAAGGCCGACATGGAGCGCATCACCTTCTGGGGCGTAACCGACGCCGGTTCGTGGCTCAACAACTTCCCCGTCCGCGGCCGCACCAATTACCCGCTCCTGTTCGATCGCCAAGGCAACCCCAAGCCCGCCTTCGACGCCGTCATCAAACTGATGCAGCACTAAGAGCGTAGGGCAGGCGCTTTCGCCTGCCCATGTCTTACTACGCTGATTCGGCTTTTCAAATCTTCAACGATCTGTTCATCGGATCGTCGGGCTTGATCGGCAGCCCGCGGGTTTTCACCCATCGTTGCGCCGTCGATTTGTCCACGCCGAGATGGCCGGCTATTGCTTTCCATCCGGTCAGAAACTGACGCGGCCCGCCTTCATCGGCGCCGCGATTTGCGGCGAACCAAACATGACGTACCGCGGCAAAATAGAGAGGCTTATGAAGCCCTCCGCACCCCCACGCAACCTTTTCCAAGGCCTTCAGTAGCAGGATCCCGCGATGATTCTCACTCCCCTGAGGTCATCGCCGGGGGATTCTCGGCTAGTCCGCCCGCAGCGCCTGAATCACATCCACCCGCGCTGCCCTCGTAGCCGGCAGCAGCGACGCGATCATCGCCGCCGCGATCAGCATCCCCGCCGCTCCGCCCACTACCATCGCCCCCGGCAGCCGCACGATATCGAAATAGCTCCCCGCCAGCCGCGCCAGCACAAAGCCGCCTACCCCTCCGATGACCACCCCGATCACCGCCATCGCCGCGCCCTGCCGGATCACCTGCATCACCAGTTGCCGCGGTTCCGACCCGATCGCCAGCCGGATCCCGAATTCCCGCGTACGGCTGCTCACCGAGAACGCCAGCACGCCGGCCACCCCGACAATCGCGATCGCCAGCGCCACGAACGCGAACCCGCCGAACACCACCGCGTTCAGCCGGTCGGGGGTCAGCACCTCGGCGCGAATATCCTCCAGTGTCGCGGCCCTCTCGACAGGCTGATCGGATGCCATCTCGCGCACAACCCGCGCCACCGGTGAGACCAGCTTGTAGGGATCGCCCGTCGTGTGGACGAACATGCGGCCGCCCCACACCTGCTCCTGTCCGAACGGCTGATACACAGTCATCAGCGACCCCGGCAGCACATGCTCATCGTCCACATCCGGAACCACCCCGACAATTCGCCGCGGATCCGGACTCACCCCGATGAATTTCACGATCTGGTCCGTCCACCTGAGTTGGTGATTGACCGCGTCGCCATTCGGAAACATCCGGCGCGCCAGGCTTTGACTGACGATCACCACCGCTTCCGATCCATGCCGGTCGAGGTCGTTGAAGTCGCGGCCGGCGGACAGCGGCACACCCAGCGCGGCGAAAAATCCCGGCGAGACGTGACGGAACTGAGCACGCGGATCCTGTTCGCCCGGCCCGCGCACATGCCCGTCCACCGAGAATTCGAAGCCCGGTCCGAACGCCCCCGCATCGCGCCACGGCACCTGCGTCCCCAGCGCGACCTGCTGCACGTTCGGCAACTCCCGAAGCCGTCGCACCATCTCGCGATAGAACGCCACCACCTGCTCCTCCGTGCGCCCGTACGACATCACCGGCACATTCATCGCCAGGACGTGCCGCGTGTCCAGGCCCGTCTGCACGGCCTGCAGTGAGAGCAGCGTCTTCACCAGCATAGTCGCGCCCACCAGCAGAATGAAGGACGCCGCGATCTGCGTCACCGCGAACATTCGCAGCCTGCGCGTCGTGCCGCCCGTGACTCGTGGACTCCCGGCGGCGCGGCCCGCCAGCCCCGACGGCAGCCGCGGTACGTAAGCCAGCAGCACCGCCGCCGCAAGCGCCAGCGCCCCGCCCACCCATAACAGGCTCGAATCGACCGTAAGATCCAGCGCCCGCACCGAGAATCGCGAAGCATATCGAGATAGCACCGCCACCATAGGGCCCGCCAGCAGCACTCCCAGCACCGCCCCGCTTCCGCACAGCAACAGGCTCTCCGCCAGCAACGCCCTGCGCAGAGCCCAAGCGCTCGCTCCCAGAGCTGCCCGGACTGCCAGTTCGCCCTCGCGTCGCACCGTCCGCGCCAGCACCAGATTCGCCACGTTCGAGCACGCGATCAGGAACACCAGCCCCGACGCGGCCAGCAGCACCAGCAGCACGCTACGCGCCTTCGACGTGATCTGATCGCGCAACCGCACCGCCGTGATCCGCGTATCCGCCTTGCTCGAATAGGCCTCCGGATGCTGCTGCATCATCGACGCATGCACCGTGCGCAGTTCGGCCCGTGCCTGTTCG
>Ga0105240_10003391_pt1 | contig 24775 bp, 15 predicted proteins | sample KBSC54metaG_FD_80426 | JGI IMG/M metagenome (GOLD analysis project Ga0105240, IMG submission 80426) | Corn rhizosphere microbial communities from Kellogg Biological Station, Michigan, USA - KBS C5-4 metaG | ecosystem: Host-associated > Plants > Roots > Rhizosphere > Soil | place: Michigan, USA...
GGAGCCACCCTGGGCAATGCCCTCGAAACCAAGTCCCCCCTGCTCGACCGCGTCGGCCGAATGATCGACCGCCTCCAACGCTCCATTCGCCAGATCACCAAAGAACTCCAACGCCTCCAGGCCGCCCGCGCCAAGGTGGAAGCGAAACTCCCCCCTCGAACCTACCCGACGAAACAAAGCCAATCCCTCGCTGAGATGATCCGCCGCGAAGCAGATTTTGACGATTTGGAGGAATAGATCGACCCAAAACCGTCGGCCCTCCCCCGTTAACTGCTGCTGATCTTTGACAACCGAATCCCCACTTTCGCCACGCGTGTGCTCGGCCCACGTAAGACAGACGATCGTTTTTTGTCGTCTGTCTCGGCCTCTGGCTTCACGGACTCCACGGCCATCGGTGGCGCAGGCCATCGTTTCTCAGTGGCCTGTGTGCCGAGCGCCAGCTCAGCCTCCCCTATCTCACCTCGAAGTCTATCCCCGACGATGCCAGATGCGTCCCACTCCGCGCCGTCACCCGTAGATAATACCGGCCATCCTCCAGTGCCGGCCCCAGCGTGATCTCTCCCGCCACCTGCCGCCGTTTGGGATCCTCCAACTGAATCTCCGGCAGATCCTGCGGCACGCCCGTGTACACCACGTTCCCGTTATGCAAAAGCCTCAGGACCACTTGCACCTCGGCCGGCGCATTCAGAATCCTATACTCGAATGCCAGCTTGCTGCCGCGCGTGAAGATCCGCCGTCCCGGGCCGGTCTTCACCGACGACGAATCCTTTTCACTCAGCACGATGCCCGACAACAGGAGCTCCCCGCTCGCGAATTCAGGCACTTCCACCAACTGGCTGCCCTTGCCCATCTTGTCCGACGTCGTGTCGCGCACCGTAGCGCGCAGTTGGTAAACACCCGTCTGCCGCAGCCCCAATTGCACCTGAAACACCGCTCCGTTGGTCGTAGCCTTGTCGAAGTCGGCAGCGGTCAAATCCAAAGCGAACGTCGCATTCGTCTGCCCGGCGCTGAACCCGCTGCTGTTGAACGCCGCGATCATAATCTCGGCGTTGGCCCTGTGTCTTCCGTTCAGTTGATGCGTGAACGTCAGTTCCCGTGCGTCCATCCAGACCAGCGCCGTCAGTTCGGACCCGCGCTCGCGACTGTTCTGGTAAATCCCCGTCACCTGCAACGGGATGTCGCCGCCGCCGAATGGCGAATTCAGCCCGGTGAGCAGTTCCTGACCCTCGGTGCGCGCCCGATGCTCCCACTCGTGGACTTCTTTCCCGAGTGCATTCGTCCGGCTCCGCACCTGCACTCCTGGCTTCTTCACGTCGACTTTTACCTGCGGCGCCGCATTCAGTTCAAACGACGAGGTCGACAACTCGTCGCCTCTCCGGTATTGCAGCAGGTAATACCCGTCCTGATCCTGCAGCGCGCGACCGAGCGCCTCCGCGCTTCCGGTGCCCAGATTGACGCCGCCCGTGAAGCCGGCCAGCGGCAGCCCCCCGCCGCCGCCGATATCCATCGTGTAGACGACGCTGGAAGAATCGGCCGCCAGCGCGGTCAGCCGGTCGAACAAATCGTGATGCTCCTGCGCCCGCCCCAGCCGCGCCGAGATCAGAACGAGTCCCTTGCGGCCCGGCACGGCACCCAGCCCGGACAGCGCGCGTCGCAGCGTAATCACGACACCCGCCAGGGCGAACTGCTCGCGCGATGTCCCCGCGATTTCTCCGGCCGGATCCGCAACGATATCTGCCACCGCGGCGTAGAGCAGCTTCCTATCGGCGGTGATCTCTTCCCGGTTGCCCGATCCGGACCGGGTCCGCAGAATGGAAATTTCATCGTCCGCCCGCAACTGCGTGCTGATGAAATCCCCGACTTCCTGGCGCACTCGGGCCGCGCCGCTCTCGGATAGTCCGACGTCGTCGACCACCAGGATCAGACGCCGCGGCGCGCTCTTGACGAACTCGACGCTGGACAGTTCCTGAGACTGGTTGTTCACATGCACGTCGAAATCAGCCGCGATCAAATTCCGGATCGCCTGGCCCGCCGAATCGGTTATCACGGCGTCCAGTCGGATGGGTCGTGGTGCAGGCAATGGAGTTTCCTGCTCCGGCTCAATCGGCCGGCGCGCGCCCCGTCCTCTCGGCTGTGCCGTCAAGGCCACACTGAGAAGCAGGAACAACATGAAGAAGCGGCTCACGCTCTCCATTGAATACCATTTACGGAGATTTGTGTAACGCCATTTTGGAGCGGAGCGTAGGCGTAGAATGCGGGAGTTTAGTTACAATCGTACTTTCAGAGGCAAGCAGCGAATGAAAATAACGGTAGGGCTGTGTCTGTTCGCGCTCGTGTGTTCGACGGGTGCTTTTGCGCAATCGGTGGCAGGCGCCGGTGCGGTCACCGGAATCGTCCGCGATCAATACGGAGACGGATTGCCGGAGGCGAAAGTCGTTCTGTTGAACCCTGCCCTTGGCATTCACCGGGCGATCACCACCACCGACGATGGCGTGTTCGATGTGCCCGTACTGCCTCCGTACGGCGATTATAAAGTGCAGGTCACGCGCACCGGATTCGCCAATTGGGAATCCAATGCCTTCGATGTCTCCATGGGCCAGACCGTCTATTTCCAGATCGATATGAAGGTGGAAGAACCGGCGACTCAGGTGGAAGCCTCCCGCGCGCTTTCCCCCGTCGACAATAACCGCAACGGCATCTCCACCCTCGTCACCCGCACGCAGCTCGAGAATCTGCCCTTTGCCGGCCGCCGCCTCGATTCGCCCGTACTGCTCGCACCCGCTGTCACGACCGATCCGCGCACCGGCGTGCTGGTCTTCCGCGGCACGGGCTTCGCCAATGCCTTCCTCACCGACGGCATCCTGACCACCAACCAGTACAATCCCTGGCGTCCCGGCATCGCCAATCAACTGGCGCCCGACGCCGTGGCCGAAATGCAGGTCATGGTCGCGGGTCATCCGGCGGAGTTCAGTCATTCCGCCGGCGGCATCCTCAATACCGGCTTGCGGACCGGCGGCAACGGCTTTCACGGCGACGCCTACGGCTATTACGCCAGCAACTCCTGGAGTTCCACGGACCGGTTCGCCCTGGGACAGAAACTGTTCGACAAGCAGACGCAAGCCGGCCTCAGCATTGGCGGTCCGGTGATGCACGATAAGATTTTCTTCTTCCTCAATGGCGATGTGCTCAACGGCCGCTTCCGCGATTTGAACCGCATTACCAGCCCGCTGCTGAGCTCCGATAACGGCTCGACCATCCAGGCCTCCAACTGCAAATCCACCGTGGTCGCCTGCAACGCGGCCATTGCCCTGATCACGCCGCAGATGAACGTGTTTACGCAGCTTTCGCAACGCTTCACCACGGGCGTCGCGCGCATCGATTATCGCCGCAGCGAGCGCAATACCTTTACGTTCGAGGGCAACGGCATGAACTCGCGTCTGCCCGTCGCCGCCAACGTGCAGGCAGTCGCGCCCAACGGAGGACTCCTGGGCCTCGGCAATTCCAACCAGGATACGCGCTTTGCCAAGGCCTCCTGGCTGCACATGGTCTTCAACGGCGTCGTCAACGAGATGCGCGGCGGATATGTCGAGGATCGTTTCACCGATCCCGCTTCCACCGCCAACCTGACGTACGGCTCGACCGCCATCAACGTGTCTGGCGCAACCATCGGCTCCGCCCGTCCCGACGCTTCTTCCCTCACCGAACGCCGCTACCAACTCCTGGATAACGTCATCTGGACCAGCTACTCCCACACGCTGAAGCTGGGCTTCGAGTACGTGTCGAACCGCGATTCCATCAATGACCTGCCCAACCTGGCCGGATCGTACGTCTATCCTTCGCTCACCGGGCTCGCCACAGATATCATCGGCAACAACCAGCGCAATTACACGACGTACAACCAGACCCTCGGACTCGCTGCCCGCAGCTTTCGCCTGACGGAGAAGCACGCTTACGCGCAGGACACCTGGAAGGTCGCCCGCTTTCTCACCATCACCGGCGGCCTGTATTGGGAAAAGACGACCATGCCGCAGCCGGTCAATGTCGCCCCGACCTACTTTCTGACCGGGTCTATCTCCAGCCGCAATCTCAACTTCGCGCCGCGCGTCAGCGCCGCGCTCCAGATCAATGATCGGACGGTGCTCCGCGGCGGCTTCGGCTGGTATTATGCGCCCTATCCCGGCGCCCTAGTGGACGCGCTGCTGCAAGGCAATGGCGTCGATCAGGCCACGCTCGGCGGCAATCCCACCCAGACCAGTTCCCCCGTCTTCCCCAAATCCATAGCGTCGATGAGCGCGATTCCCGTGGGTTTGCAGAACATCTATTACGGTGCGTCCAAGTTCCGCAATCCGTACTCGCAGCAGATCACCGCCGCCCTCGAGCGGCGACTGACGCGCTACACGGTATTGACTATCAATGGCATTTCCAGCCGCGGCTACAAATTGTGGACGGCCAACGACCTCAACCTGAACGGCGCCACCGTCAACGAGACTTACACCGTCGACAACGCCGCGGGAACCGCTGTCAGCACCTACGTCACGCCCGTGTATACCTCGCGCGCCGACCCGAATCACCTGCATATTTACCAGGTAGAGAACGGCGGCACGTCGTGGTACAACGCGGTCGCGGTGCAAGGCCGGCAGCAGTTGGGCCGCGATCTCAGCTTGCAGCTTTCGTACACCTATTCGCACGCCATCGATGAAGTGGGCGGCACGCAGGTTTTGCCGGGTGTGGCGATGGCGTCGGTCCCTTCCACTTACGCCAACGATAAGGGCAATTCCGCCGCCGACCAGCGCCATCGCGGAGTGCTCAACTGGGTTTGGACCCCCACGATTCTGAAGAGCACCGATCCCGTGGCTCGTATCCTGGTGAACGGTTGGCAGGTGTCCGGAATCTTCACCGTCGCTTCGCCGCAGTCGGTGACCCCCATCGTGCTACTCAGCGGCCAGCAGTTCAGCGGCATAAATATGGCCTACCTGAATTCGCTGAATGGCTCGGGCGGCTGGAATCGGGTGCCGTTCCAGGCTGTCAACTCGCTCAAACTCGGCACGCAGTACAACGTGAATGGCAGGGTGGGTAAGACCTTCTCGTTCACCGAGCGCATTCGCGCCACGCTGGCCTTTGAGGCGTTCAATCTCCTCAACAACCAGTACACAACCGGCGTGAACAACGTGGCCTACATCGCCACCTCGGGAGTCCTGAGGCCCGCTCCCGGCGTCGGTGTCGCCAACGCCTCCGCGGCCTACCCCTACGGCAGCACCGCCCGCCGCGCCCAGATCTCTGTCCGCTTCGACTGGTAGATAGGGACGTGGGCAGGCGCTTCCGCCTGCCCGTTTTTTTCTACGCCCAGGAGTCCAGAAGTTCTCTGCTCCGGCCGCGACTGCCCCTGTGCAGGAAGCAGCCGCGCTTCAGCAGTTCGTCCACCATCGCATCGAGCGTTTCGATACGGAACGGCTTCGCCAGGAACCCGTGAATTACACGACCCTTGATTTGCGCCAGGCAGTCCCGATCGGACTGCTCCCAGCCTTCCACCGGCGTGCCCGACGAAAACAGCACGCGAATCCGCGGCCTCACGGCGGCCAGTTGCATGGCCAGTCGAGGACCGCTGGTCACAGGTAGGCGAACATCGGAAATGATGATATCAAAGGCTCGCGGGTGTGGCCTGAAGAGGTCCAGGGCCTCCTGTGCAGACCGGGCTTGCAACACGCGGAATCCGCGGCGCCGCAGGGCTACCTCGAAAACGCGCATAGAGATCTCGTCGTCTTCCACAACCAGGGCGGTCCGCATACCTGCTATGACCTCCGATGGTCATCAAGCAATCGAGGTGCCAAGTGACTAGTAACTCACCGAGGTCTTCCGGCCCTCCGTCTCGCCGCGCAGCCAAACGTACAGTGGCGCGTGCGGCGATGGTGCGGGCCACGGCAGTGAGATGCGCAGCGTCTGCTTGTTGGGCTCGGTCGCCAGCGGGGCGGGGATCGCGTCCACTGCCAGACCGTGCTGCGCGTCCCAGCCGGCGTTCTCGATAAGATCGAGATCGCTGCCCTTCAGGATGCCCACGAACACGTTCGGGCCCACGGCTTCATTGGTCAGCGTGAACTGATCCACGCGAGGGATGCGCACGATGCGCCCCAATCGCGTGCTGTCCGACTGGCCCTCGGGATCGGTCGTCACCGCCGCCATGATCGTGCATCCCGGATAACCCACGGTCGCCGGATCCAGCGACAGATACAGTTCACCGGGACCGGCAAAGCTCAACGACGCTCCGCCGGTAGGCTCGTCGGTCGCCAGCTTCAAGGCATGCCGAAGCCCGCCGGCTTCACAGCCCAGATCTACCTGCGGCCGCCCATGCAGATTGCGCACCTGCAGCACCCATCCCAGCGTGATCCCGGCGGGCAGTTCGTCCTCGCGGAGCGCCACGCCGAGTCCCGCCGGCATCGACTTTCGCAGCGACGCCACCTCCGGCCGCGGACCCACTACCTCGATGGCATCCGGCACCACTATCGGCTCCTGTCTGCCCTTCAGTTGCAGCGTCAGCGGATAGCGCCGCCCGATCGGAGCGTCGCCCTGAAGTTGAATCTCGCCGCTGGCCGAGATAGGCCCGGCTGGACTGGACAGCGCCTGAATTTGCTCCAGGCCCGAGCCCGCCAGTTTGATGCGCTGCCGTGCTTCGCCCTGATTCACGCGCAGCGGCAAGTTGGAGATCCGCGGGCTTGGCGGCAGCACCGTGACCGGAACCTCGTGGCTCTTCCCGTCCGATTGAATCATCACCAGCGCAAACTGTCCGCGCACCGCCGTATCGATATCTACCTGCATCGTGCGCTGCTCGCCATTGCGCTTGCCCAGCGACAGGACGAAGCGCGCGTCGGCCTTCTTCCATTGCACACGTTCGACAAACTGGAAATCGGCGCCCGTGAGTTGCACCGGCACTGTCCCGCTGCCTTCGATCAGCTTGTCCGACATCCCCGGCGCCAGTTTGACTCCAGCGAAGTTGTCGCAGGGTTCGAGCCAGACCGTGCCCAGACTCAACGGGTCCCAATCCCAACCCGCAGCCAGTCGATACGCGCCCGCCGAGGCTTTCGTCTTCGAGAGATCCAGTTCGATGGTGTCCGCCGACGCCAGTGCGACCGGGACGGCCACGGGAGCACCGCCCTCAAGGGGCAGCAATCGCCAGTCGTGGGCGCGCGAAAGCTCCTTCACTTCCGACCCTTCGGCGGCCTGCAATTTCACGGGCGACTTCAACCCGAGCGGCAGATGCGCGGGCCCGGTGATCGCCACCACGGGAGGTCTTACGGCGGGCACACGGTAAGCCCACAGGTAGGCCAGCCGCGTCCGCGATTTCGCCGCCGCCGTCTTCGTACACAGCGCCAGGGCATCGCCGGCATTGCTCTGCGCGAAGGCCGAGCGAAATTCCGTATTGGGGAACATCACCGTTTTCAGATTTGTAAACAGCGCGGCACCGCCTGCCGCTAGCGCCACATTATTGCCGAAAAAGAGTCCGGCCACCGAAGCCGCGAGTCCCACCGACTGCTGCATCTGCGCGCCCGCCGGCGCCAGCGGATCGTAGCTGTTGGCCGAAGGCAGCACGGCCCTCAGCAGCACCGAGGCCTGCTGGTCCGTCGCGGCTTTCGTGTCGAGCTTGGGCATGGCGATGCCGAATTGTGAGGAAAAGCCCTTTAATGCAGCATCGGCGCTCTTGCCGGAATCCTCGGAATCGGCCAGTTGCTGCACCAGGTTTTCCACTTCCGACGTCTGCTCGGCGTAATCGGCGAGCTGCGTCAGCAGGTCTTCGTTATGCGCCAGCAGCGATTTGACCTTGCCCATGCTGAGTCCCTGGGGTCCCAGAATCAATGCGACCACGGCCGGACTCTGCGGCAGTTCCCATTCGGCATGTGCGGCAGCCTTGCGCGGCTCCAGAACCACAATGGCCCCGCGAGATTGCGGAACCAGCAGCGCGGCCACTTCGGCCTTCCCGGAAACATGCGGCGAAAGATGGACGGGGTCCCAGATCAGGCGGCCGCCCGCCGGCACCAAGGCCAGCGATTTCAACGGGAGCGGCGGCGCATCCGGCGAACGGCGTACCGAAATGCGAAAGCTCCCTAGCGGCGCGCTGCCGGTGCAACCGCGCGGCACCGTTGCCATGGAATACCCGAGAATCGGCACCGACGCAAACACCGCCATCCAGGCGAACTTGTGGATCACTTTATTGAGATGCGGAGGAAGGGAGAAAAGTCGATGGAGCAAAAAAAGCCGCCGGGCAACAGTGCTCGTGTGCCCGGCGGCGCTCAAAGACGCAACAGTTCGACGCCTATTTTGTAGCTACTATGTGAATGCGCCGATTCTTTGCCCAGCAAGCCTCGTCATGCTCTTCGCAGACCGGCTTGTCCTTGCCGTAGCTGAGGACATTGAGCTGGTTCTTGGATATGCCAACGCCGACCAGATAATCCTGCGCCGCTTTTGCGCGCGCGTCGCCGAGAGCCAGATTATAGGCTTCCGAACCGCGTTCGTCGCAATGGCCTTCGATCGTCAACTTGTAATCGGGGTACTGCGAGATGATGTCGCGAAGCTCGGTGGAATCGGCCTGCAAGGCCTTGATCGCATCCGGACGAAGCGTGTGCTGGTTGTAGTCGAAATAAGCATCTTCGATACGGGCCAGCAACTGTTCGATGCGAGCTTTTTCGGCCGCCGTGGGCATGTTCGACCGGGGTATGGACGTCGTGGCCTGCTGCGGGGCCGGTGTGGATCGCGCGGGCTGCGCTGCGGGTGTCTGCCGCGGCGCTTCGACCGCCTGCTGCGGAGCCGGTGGGGTAACCGCCGCCACCTTCTTCTTCGCACATCCTGCTCCAAACAATCCGAGGGCTGCGACCGCAATCAGTGCCATTCTGGCGGAATTCTTCATCTACTAACCTCCATGATTATGGTTTAACGCCATTACACAAATCTCGCAATCCTGTGCGGACAGTATTCTGGCGGACATTCGATTTGACCTACACTGGAACCTGGGGGGCCATTGCGCGAACTGCTACGTTCGGGGCGTCTTGCGGTGAAGACGGCGGCGGTGCGCAAACGGGCTCCGTGGCTGGTCCTGTGGCTGGGATTCGGCGGCCTGCTGATCTGCATCATCGGAGCGGCGGCCGGCACCTTCATGAGTCTGAGCCGCGTGCGCACGGATGAATCCCGCATCCGCAAGACTTTCCTGCAGCGCCTCACCGCGCTGGATCAGATTCGCTCGAAGATCTACCTTTCCGGTACCTACGTGCGCGATTTCCTGCTCTCGCCCGATCCTTCGGGAGCGGCCGCGCAGGGTACGCGGCTGGCCAGCTTGAAAGCCGAAACGCAGGCGGCGCTCCAAAGTTACTCGCGCGCCCTGGAGCCGGAAGAGCGCGAGCCATTCCTCGCGCTGCAATCGGAGATCGAAGAATACTGGCGCGTACTCAGCCGCACCATCGCGTGGACGCCCGAAGAGCGCAATCAAAAACGCGATTCGTTCTTCTATGACGAGCTGGTGCCGCGCCGCACTACCATGCTGCAAATCGCCGATCGCATCGCGCTGGTCAACGAGCATTTCCTCAGCCGGTCGGAAGAGCAACTGGCGGCGTCCTCGGGCAGCCTGCGGCGCACCCTGATGGTGACCTTCGGCGTCACGTTCGCCGGCGGTTTCGTCCTCGCCCTGCTGACCATCGGCTACACCCTCCGGCTGGAGCGCGAACTTGAGCGGCGGCTGGAAGAGAACGCTCACGCGCGGACTGATCTGCAGGAACTCTCGGCCCGACTGGTGCGCGCCCAGGAAAACGAACGGCGCACCCTGGCGCGCGAGCTGCACGACGAAGTGGGCCAGTCGCTATCGGCCATTCTGATGGAAGCCGAGAATGCCGAATGCGCCGAGGAACTGGGCGAAATCCGCGAGCACCTAGCCAGCGTCCGCACGCTCGCCGAGAAGACCGTCAACGAGGTTCGCGATCTGGCGCTGCTGCTGCGGCCTTCGATGCTGGACGATTTCGGCCTCGTCCCGGCGCTCAACTGGCATGCCCGCGAGATGAGCAAGCGGACCGGCCTGAACGTCATGGTCACGGCCGATGACGATGCCGACGACCTGCCCGACGAACACAAGACTTGCATTTACCGCCTGGTGCAGGAAGCCGTCAACAATTCGGCGCGCCATGCCAACGCCCGCACCGTCGAGGTGATCGTGCGCCACGAGGGAGCCACCGTGCGATTTTCCGTGCGCGACGACGGCGCGGGTTTCGACACCCGTTTCGTCCGCGGGCTCGGACTCCTCGGCATGGAAGAGCGCGTGCGGCGCCTCGGCGGACAACTGCAGCTCGATTCGAAGCTCGGCCGCGGCACTCTCATCGCCGCCGAATTGCCGGTGCTCGACCTTGGCCATAAGAACGGAAATGGGAATGACGTCCATACGCATATTGCTGGCTGACGATCACACCGTGGTGCGCGACGGTCTCCGCGCATTGTTGGAGAAGCAGCCCGACATGACAGTGGTGGGCGAGGCGGCCGATGGGCGCGACAGCGTGCGGCTGGCCGAGGAGCAATCGCCCGACGTCGTCGTCATGGACATCGCCATGCCCAACATGAACGGCATCGAGGCCACACGACGCATCCTCGCCGCCAACCCGCGGACCAACGTCGTCATGCTGAGCATGCACCAGGACGAGAGCTATGTGCTGCGGTCGCTCAAGGCCGGCGCGAAAGGCTACCTTCTCAAAGATTCGCTCCGCAGCGACGTCATCGAGGCGATCCGGACCGTGTCGCAGGGACGGTCGTTCATGACCCGCAAAGTCAGCCGCATTCTGCAGGAGGATTACATCCGCCAGATGGAGCGCCGCGGCCTCGAGGACAGTTACGATCTACTGACGGACCGCGAACGCGAAATCCTGCAACTAGTCGCCGAGGGCAAGACCAACAAGGATGTCGCCACGCTCCTGAATATCAGTCTCACCACCGTGGAAACTCATCGCACGCACATCCTTCAGAAGCTCGGTCTTCACAGCGTCCCCGAATTGATCCTCTACGCGGTACGTAAGGGAATCATCTCGTAGCTGGTCCTCGGATCGCTCGGTAAGGCGCGTGATTCGACTCGCGACCGTCAGGGAGCGGGCTACTCCTGCCGCAACGCCACCGTCGGATCGATCCCCGCCGCCCGCCGCGCCGGAAGGTAACACGCCAGCAGAGACACCACCGATAACAACACAAACACTCCCGCATATGTCACCGCATCCGTCGGCGTTACGCCGAACAGGATGCCCCGCAGCGCATTCCCCGACGCCGCGCTGAGCAGGAACCCGAGCACCAGACCAATCGTCGTCAGCATCAAGCCCTCCCGCAGAATGCCCCGCAGCACCTGCTGCGACGATGCCCCGAGCGCCATGCGAATGCCGAAATCGCGCGTGCGCCGCGACAGGTGAAACGCAATCACCGCGTAGAGGCCGATCGAGGCCAGCAGCAGCGCCGCCACCGCGAACACACCCAACAGCGACGCGATGGCGAGCACCGGACCCGTGAAGTTTTCCATCTGCGCCTCCATGCTGCGCAGCGTGAAGATCGGCACGCGCGAATCGGTCTCGCGCACCGCCGCCCGAATTGCCGGCGCGACGGACGCCGCCGGAATATCGTGCCGCACGAAGAGCGTGATCTCTCCGGCGCGCGCCGCTCCCTGCGCTTCGGGCAGGAATAGAAAATTGTGCGGCGCCGCGGGCTGCGAGTTGGTGAAGAAACCATTCGCCGTCACGCCGACCACTTCGGCCGCCCGCCGATCGTCGCCGATGAGCAGCGTCTGCCCCAGTGCCGGACGGCCCGGCCACAGAGCCGCGGCCAGGTCCTGATTCACAATCACGACGGGCGGCCCGCCGGCGCGGTCCTGGCTGTTGAAGTCGCGGCCCGCCAGAATCGCGTTGCCGAACGTGCGCAGGCAGTCCGGTCCGACGAGGTTGGTCTCCACGCGCAACGATTCCCGTGAGCCGGGACTCTGCACGCGCAGCCGCGACCACCAGTTCGGCGGCACTGTGCGCGCGAACGACGCGGCCGTCACGCCCGGAATCGCTCGCAGGCGTGCCTCCAATCTTTCGAGCAGCGCCAGGTTCTGCGCGTGAGTCGGAGCGGCGCCCGCCGTCTCCACGTCCACCAGCAGCAGGCGCACGCCGGATCTCTGTGTGTTCGTGGTGTCGATCAGATACAAGGAGCGGTAAGCCAGCCCGGCGCTCGTCAACAGAACCACGCACAACGCCAGTTGCACCACGACGAGGCAGCTTGCCAGACGCGAGCGGCCCTGCACCACGCCGTGCTCCCCCGCCTTCAGCCACGGCAAGAGCTGTTGCCGCCACGCGCTGAGGGCCGGAGCTAGCGTGAACGCCAGAGCGCTCAGCGACGCGAGAATCATCGCGAATACCGCCACCCGCCAGTCGGGCGAGAGATCCAATTGGATCGCGGCGCCGGGTCGCGCGGGAATCAGCCGCGGCAGTGCGCGGGAGGCCCATTGCGCCATCAGATACGCCGCCGCCCATGCCGTGGCGGATAGCACGATACTCTCCGCCAGCAACAACCGCAGGATGCGGCCGCGCGACGCGCCGATCGACTGCCGCACCGCCATCTCCCGCTGCCGCGCCGCGCTGCGCGCCAGCATCAGGTTGGCCACATTGGCGCAGACGATCACCAACCCCAGGAGCGCCACCGCCAATAGAATTCCCATGAACACGCGGATGCGCTGCACGCCCGGACCGAGCGCCGAATATGGCTCCAACTCAACGCCAAGCACGCCGTCGGCCTTGGAATCGGCAGCGGCGAGCCGCGTCGAAATCGTGTCGAACTCGGCGCGTGCCTGCGCCAGTGTCGCACCGGGAACCAGGCTGCCGATCAGTTCGACCTCGCGATCGGTGCGGTCGAATAGTCGCCGTTCCGTGCCGCTGATACGCGCGTAGCTGCGGATCGGAACCCAGACGTCCATGTCCTCAGCGATCTGCACACCGCGAAACTGCGGTGGAGCCACGCCGACCACGGTCGCCGGATAGCCGTTGAGTTCGATCGACCGGCCGGCAATATCCGCCGCGCTCACGAACCGATCCTGCCACAGGCGATAGCTGATCACAGCGGTCAGACCGGCGGCGTCGGAGCGGTCCTCGTCTTCGCTGAACGAGCGCCCCTTTGCCATCACCACCCCGGCCGTATCGAAGTAGTTGGCGGTGACACGGCAGCCGCGGTATCCGTAGCTGCCGTCCTTCAGCGCCAGCGTGAAGCGATCGAAGCCGCGCGCCAGGATCGGCCGTAGCGTGCGCGATTGCTGCACATAGTCGCGGTAATTCGGATAGCTGTTGCCCGGGTCGTCGCTGCGGCCGCGAATGGTGACGCCCATGGACACCAATCGCCCGGCGCGGACACCGGGACGTGGGCGCGTCAGGATGCCGTGGATCGCCGAGTAGATCGTGGTGTTGACGCCGATGCCGAGGGCCACCAGCAGAATCACGGCCGCACTGAAAGCCGGCGCTTTGGTGAGAACGCGCACAACGCCGCGGAGTTCCTGCAGGAACTGCTCCACAGCCGTCCAGCCCCACGAATCGCGCGTGGTTTCCTTCACCAGCGCCGTATTGCCGAACTCACGTAAGGCATTCGAGCGCGCCTGTTCGGCCGTCTCGCCGCGCTCCATCCGATCGTGAATCGCCATCCGCAGATGGGCTTCGATCTCTTCGTCGAGTTCACGATGTCTCCGGGTGCGCCACATGATGTAGAGAGTCTACACCGATGGATGTAGATTGTCTACTGCCACAGCGCTTGGATAGATTATATCCATGTGCGACACGGAAATCGTTGAGTGGATGGGGACTGACGCCGCGGATCTGGAAGGTTTGGCCGAGGTGCTGCACGCAGCCGTGCACGCCGGCGCCAGCGTCAGCTTCATCCTTCCCTTCTCGATGGACGATGCGCGCGCGTTCTGGGTCGACAAGATCCTGCCGGATGTGCAGCGCGGCAAACGCCGTGTGCTGATTGCGCGCAGCGGCGGCACCCTCTCCGGGACGGTCCAACTGAATCTGGATGTCCCGCCCAATCAGGCGCACCGTGCGGAAGTGGTTAAACTCCTGGTGCATCCCGCCGCGCGCCGCCGCGGCATCGCACGCGCGCTCATGTCACGCATCGAAGAGATCGCGCGCGCCGAGAGCCGAAATCTGCTCACGCTCGACACGCGCACCAGCGACGCCGCCGAGCCGCTGTATCTGTCCATGGGGTACGTCCTCTCCGGCATCATTCCCCGCTATGCCCGCGATCCTGCCGGCTCCCACCTCGAATCCACCAGTATCCTCTACAAGGAACTATAGCCGCCTATTGCCTGATCGCCCGCAAGTCGGCCGAAGTGTTTTCGCCCGCCCGTACCGTGATGGCGCCGGCGTAGTTGACCAGGCTCTCGTCGTCCCACATGGTTGCGTACCACGGCGTGGGACTGTCTCCCGCGATCGCCACTGCGTAGTACTCGCCCGGGCGAACCGCCGTGATCGCGTAGCGACCGTTCGCATCGCATGGCGCGAAAAACACGAATCCCGGCCGCCACATCGCTTTGTCGTGCGGCAGCAGTCTCACCGTTCCGCCGGCGCACTTCTCGACCGTGCCGCGGACCGTTCCGCCGCCGAGCTTGTACGCGACCGTCAGCGGTGCGGACCCGGCCACGATCCCGACGCCTGATTCGAGCGCATCGCGGCCGCCGATCCGAATGGAATCGAGATAGTATTTCGGCGGCGCGGGTCCAGGCAAAATCTGATACGCGCCGGGATAAACATTTTGGATGTGGACGTCGCCCTTTGCGTCCGGGATCCCGGTCCGGAAACCGCCGGCATTCGAGGCGAGGACCACACTGGGCGGCTTAGGCGCAGTCGCTCCTTCGGGAACCTCCATGACAATTTTCCCCTGCATCGCGAAGGGCGCATCCGCCCGCAGTTCGAGATTCTCGAGGTCGTGAGCCTTCAACTCGACCGGCCGCGCCGCCTGATCCACATTCGGCGAGATTCGCCATTCGCCCTCGGTCACCGCCTCGAATTCAAACGCCCCGCCGGCCCGCGTCTTTCTAATAAGCCCGGGCGAGCCGATGCTTTTGCGCAGCGTCACTGTGGCATCACCCACCGGATTGCCACGAGGGTCGAGCACTACGCCGCGAATCCGATGCACCGGAAGTGCCGCCAGTTTGATATCCAGGTTCGAGACGTCGCCTCCGACCCGAACCATCACTCTTACGGCAAGCTGAGGATCGGTGACACCGGGATAAAATGTCTGCGCCCAACCTGGCTTCCACGACGACGGCGCAATTGCCGACAACAGCCACGCCCCCGGAACATCGAGGTCCGCGACCCTGTACTCCCCTTTTTCGTCGGTCTTCGTTTCGCGGAAAATGCCGGTGCACGAAGGCGCTTTGCACAGCCAGCTGTCGCCCCAATGCAACAGGATGCCGGCGTTTGCCACCGGATCTCCCGCCTGATCCAACACGCGTCCCGCAATCCTGCCGATCGGCGGCATCTTCACTTCCAGTCGCAGGGGATCGCTGCCGTCGCCGACTTGAAACGGCTGCCCGCCGCGCTCCGCCAGGAAGCAGCGGCCGCATTCCCGCTCGAAATCTTCGTCCACCAGGAAATTGGGAATAGGCCAGAAGCCGCGAGCCGTATAGGTCGCCATGTAACTGCCGGCCTCTACCCCGTCGATCCGAAACTTGCCCTGGGAATCCGTAATCGCCGAGTAGGCGACCTTGTCAGCGCGCATCAGATTCACGGCGACCTTGGGCACGCCTACCCCAGTCACGGAATTGACCACGTGCCCATCCACCGCCTGCCGCGCCAAAGCGGCCCACGCCATCATGGATGCGATGAGGGTCGCGCGCAACACACAGCTATCGTACAACTCTCAGCGCCGCTTGAACACGAACGTGAGGACGTAGTCGCTCGGCATCGGCTGTCCATTTCTGCGCGCCGGTTCGAAGTGCCAAAGCTTCGCAGCCTGAATTGCCGGACCCGCCAATAGCTTCTGCGCCACATTGAGTTCGCCCTCCGGCACCGCGCTCGATACTGCGCCCGCCGTGTCGATCTGCACCTTGATGTCGATGGACATCGAGTCGTGCGGCATGATGCGCTCCAAAACCGAACGCGTGGCCTGCGAAATCGAGGGATTCACTCTCCGGGACGGCACGGGCGCGGCGAACGTAATCGACGTCACCGGTGCCGGTTCGACCGGAGCCGGCGTACGGGCGGCGGGGGCCGCGGGCGGAGTCGCGGGAGTAACCGCAGGCGGCCGCGGCGCACTCAGTGTGCTCGAAAGACCTTCCACCGCTGCGCCCGTTCCGCCCGGCGAAGCCGATATCTGCGGCGGAGCGATCAGCGCCGGACTCTGTTTTGGTTGCGTGGGTGTCACCATGTCGCGAATGCTGGCCCGCGACGATCCGCTTTCCACTGGCGGCGTGACGACCGGATTCCGAGGTGCGCGATATGCCGGAGCGGGCACCGCCGCGGCCGGAGCCACAGGCGCGGGCGTAACCCCGGTGGCCACCGACAACGACTCGCCAATGAAATGGTCGCGATCCCGATAAATTTCGAGACGGAAATCCACCTGCCCGGTTCGCGGCACATACACCGCGCTGCCGTCGAGCAACTGACTGCGATCCAGGTTCAACTCCCGGCTGGTGTCGCCATCATGAATGGTCAGCCTTCCCGACGTGCTCTGCTTCACCACTGCGCTCTCACGATTCCAGGCCACGGCGATGCCTCCGATCGTGGCGTGAGCCGTCAATCCGATGGGCGTGGCGGCGCCTGCCGGGGGAGCGGGGCGCCGCCACAGGACGATAGCCAGGACTACGAATACGACAGCCGTCGCCACACAGAGCAATACGAAGCCGAGCCGTCGGGCCGGACGAGCCGCATTCGCAATCGGAGTGGCTGCGACAGTGGGCGGCACAATCGGAACGGGAGCCGGAACCGGACTCGACGCCGGAATAGCGCGCAGGTTCTCAATCGGTGAACGAAGCAGTTCGAGCCAGATGCCTTCGTGCCGCCGGTACACCCGCGCCTCGTTTACATTCTTGCCCTCGAGCGGAACCAGCAGCAGCAGAGGACCGGGAACCTGCAGCAGGTCGGCGATGGCATGATCGACATCCTGCGGCGCGGCTTCATGGAGCGGCGAGCCGCCGGTGCGCTGGCTGCGAAAGTGGCCGATAATTTTCTGCGCGCCGCTGCCTCGCAATTGCTCGATGGACTGCTTCCACTTCTCCACGTCGGCCGAACTCAGCCAGAACGACGGACCGAAACGGTATTCGATAGGCAGCGGCCGGATCTCGTCGATGTGAATGCCGCCGATCGTCGATCCTAACAGCAGGCCGCCCACTTCGAACTTCTGCCCGGGATGCCGGTCGACACCTTCCAGTACGGCCATCTGCAGATCCAGCATGGCGCTGCCGGCGGCGTGGATCGCGACATTTGTTTCCTGAGGATGCAGCAAGAAAGATGATGATAATCGTACGCGGCAGCCCTGTAAATACGAGGCCACCGCGCAGAGTTCGTGAAAGAACTAACACATGGAATGTACCTAAAAGCCCCATTACGCTTTGATGTCATCCATCAGCGATCGGTACGGCTTCCCGACTTCCTGCGCGTCGACCACAGCCACGGCGGCGAGGTGCACGATGTCGTTCACTTCCGACCCGCGCTGCAGCACGTGCACCGGCTTCGAGAGACCCGTGAGCAGCGGACCGATCAACTCCGCGCCGCCGATGCGCTGCAACAGCTTGTATGCGATGTTGCCGGATTCCAGATTGGGGAACACCAGCACGTTCGCACCGCCCTTCAGCGTGCTGAACGGGTACGTCTCCTCGATAATCCGCGGGACCACCGCCGTGTCCGCCTGCATTTCGCCGTCGACCATCAGGTGCGGAGCGCGCTGCCGGACCAGTTCCACGGCTCGCCGGACCTTATCGGCCAGCGGATGGCGCGTGCTGCCGAAATTCGAGAAGCTCAGCATGGCGACGCGCGGCTCCTGGTTGAAGCGGCGAGCCTTCTCGGCGGCCATGATGGCGATCTCCGCCAGGTCTTCCGCCGTCGGCTCGATATTCACGGTGGCGTCGGCCAGGAAATAAATATCGCCCTTGGGCGTGATCAGCACGTACACGCCGGCCACGCGTTTGAGTTCGGGCCGCACGTCGATCACCTGAAGCGCCGGCCGGATCGTGTCCGGGTAATGCGTCGTCAAGCCGCCGATCAGCGCGTCGGCATCGCCGAGCCGCACCATCATGCTGCCGAAGGTCGTGGGGTTCAGGATCAACTGGCGCGCTTCGGTGTGTGTGACGCCCTTGCGCTGCCGCAGGCTGAAGAACTCCTCGGCATAGACATCCAGGCGCGGATAGCTGGCCGGCTCCACAATCTCGATCCCGTTCAGGTGCAGCCGCAGTTCGGCGGTCTTCGCCTCGATGATCTTCCGATTGCCGAGCAGGATCGGGATCGCGATCTTTTCGTCCAGCAGAATCTGGCAGGCGCGCAGGATTTTGCCTTCCTGGCCTTCGCTGAAGACCAGGCGTTTCGGCTCCTTCTGGGCCTTGTTGATCATGCCGCGCATCACGCCGTGCGCCGTGCCCAGGCGGCGCTCCAGGGTCTCGCGATACTGTTCCAGATCCACCGGCTTCTGCGCCACGCCCGTCTCCATCGCCGCCTGGGCGACCGCGGCCGCCTCCCAAATAAGCACGCGCGGATCGAACGGCTTCGGGATAATGTACTCGCGGCCGAATTCGATGCGATCCACGCCGTAGGCGCGCAGCACGGAATCGGGCACGTCTTCCTTCGCCAGCGCGGCGAGCGCACGAGTGGCAGCCAGTTTCATCTCGTCATTAATGGTGGTCGCCCGCACATCGAGCGCGCCGCGGAAAATGAACGGGAAACCCAGGACGTTGTTTACCTGGTTGGGATAGTCGGACCGGCCGGTCGCCACGATCGCATCGGGCCGCGCGGCCTTGGCCACGTCGTACGCGATTTCGGGGTCGGGATTCGCCAGCGCGAAAATCAACGGACTCGGCGCCATGCCCTTCACCATCTCCGCGGTCACCACGCCGCCGCTCGAAAGTCCGAAGAACACGTCGGCGTCCACCAGCGCTTCGGTCAGAGTGCGTGCCGGCGTCGCCGAGGCATACCGCGCCTTGTAGGGAATCATCCCGTCGGTGCGGCCCTGATAAATCACGCCCTTGGTGTCGCACATCACGATATTCTCGACGCGGACGCCCAGGTTCACGTAATGCGCCGCGCACGAAATCGCGCTCGCGCCCGCGCCGTTGAACACCACGCGGATTTCCTCGATCTTTTTGCCGCTGATCTCCAGCGCGTTCAGCAGCCCCGCGCCGGAAATGATCGCGGTGCCGTGCTGATCGTCGTGGAAGACCGGAATCTTCATGGTCTTCCGCAGTTCTTCCTCGATGTAGAAGCACTCCGGCGCCTTGATGTCTTCCAGGTTGATGCCGCCGAACGTGGGCTCCAGAATCTGGCACGTGCGGATGATTTCGTCGGCGTTCTTCGTGTCCAGTTCGATATCGAAAACGTCGATATCCGCAAATCTCTTGAACAGGACGCCCTTACCTTCCATGACGGGCTTACCGGCCAGCGCGCCGATGTTTCCCAGTCCCAACACGGCCGTCCCGTTCGAAATCACGCCGACCAGGTTTCCTTTGGCGGTGTACTTGTACGCCAGGCTGGGATCCTTCTCGATCGCCAGGCACGGCACAGCGACCCCGGGCGTGTACGCGAGGCTCAAATCCAACTGAGTCCGGCAGGGTTTGGTGGGCACGACGGCAATTTTCCCCGCCGGGGATGAAGAGTGGTACTCCAGGGCATCTTCGGGACGAATAATCATGGACACTGCGCCTTTCAAGATAATTATACTCGCTTGTCTGATTCCACACCTACTAGTTTGTGGAGAATCCCATCATTACACCACTGGGCGGCGGTGGACGGGTATGTCCTTTGTTTCACCCCTTTATCGCCCCATCGACCCCCATAATCGATATATATGAACGCTGAGGAATTGCGCAAAATCGACGCATACTGGCGGGCCGCCAACTATCTGTCCGTGGGACAGATCTATTTGTACAATAACCCGCTGCTGCGAGAACCGCTCAAGCTCGAAGACATCAAACCGCGGCTGTTGGGCCACTGGGGCACCACGCCGGGACTGAACTTCATCTACGTTCACTGCAACCGCCTCATTCGCAAATACGACCTCGACATGATTTACGTTTGCGGGCCGGGCCACGGCGGTCCGGGCATGGTGGCCAACACCTACCTGGAAGGCACCTACACCGAGATCTACCCGAACATCTCGGAGGACGCCGACGGCATGAAGAAGCTCTTCAAGCAATTCTCGTTTCCCGGCGGCATTCCCAGCCACGCCGCGCCGGAGACGCCCGGGTCCATCCACGAGGGCGGCGAGTTGGGATACTCGCTGGTGCATGCCTACGGCGCGGTGTTCGATAATCCCGACCTGATCGCGACCTGCGTGGTCGGCGATGGCGAGGCCGAGACCGGAGCGCTTGCCACAAGCTGGCACTCCAATAAATTTCTCAATCCGGCGCGCGACGGCGCCGTGCTCCCCATCCTCCACCTGAACGGATACAAGATCGCCGGACCCACGGTGCTGGCGCGCATTCCCAAGCAGGAACTCATCGACCTGTTCACCGGGTACGGACACAAGCCCTACTTCGTGGAGGGTGACGACCCAATGGAAATGCATCCCGCCATGGCCGAGGCCATGGAGAAGTGCATCCTGGAAATCCGCGACTACCAGCGGAACGCGCGCGAGGAAGGACAGACCGCGCGACCCATCTGGCCCATGATCATCCTGCGTTCGCCCAAGGGCTGGACGGGTCCCAAAGTCGTGGACGGCCTCGCCATCGAAGGCACATTCCGCTCGCATCAGGTGCCGGTTACCGATTTCAGAGCCAAGCCGGCGCACATCAAGATCCTCGAAAGCTGGATGCGCAGCTACAAACCCGAGGAGCTCTTCGACGATCGCGGCACGTTCATACCCGAACTAAGGGCGCTGGCGCCGGAAGGCTGCCGCCGCATGGGCGCTAATCCGCATACCAATGGCGGACTGCTGTTGAAGGAACTCCGCATGCCCGACTTCCCGCAGTACGCGGTGGAAGTGAAGAAGCCCGGCGGCTCCCGCGCGGAAGCCACCAAAGTCCTTGGCGAGATGCTGCGGGACGTGATGAAGCTCAACATGGACGCCCGCAATTTCCGCGTCGTGGGTCCCGACGAGACGGCGTCGAACCGCCTGGGCGCGCTGCTGGACGTCACCGATCGCGAATCCATGGCGGAGATTCTCAGCTCGGACGATCACGTGTCGCGCGACGGCCGAGTCATGGAAGTCCTCAGCGAACACATGTGCCAGGGCTGGCTCGAAGGCTACCTGCTCACCGGACGCCACGGCTTTTTCTCCTGCTACGAAGGCTTCATCCACATCATCGACTCCATGTTCAACCAGCACGCCAAATGGCTGAAGGTGACGCGCGGCATTCCCTGGCGCCGGCCCATCGCGTCGCTCAATTACCTGCTCACCTCGCACGTCTGGCGGCAGGACCACAACGGCTTCAGCCACCAGGACCCCGGCTTCATCGACCACGTGCTCAACAAGAAGGCCGACATTGTGCGCGTGTATCTGCCGCCCGACACCAACACGCTGCTCTCGGTCGCCGACCATTGTTTGCGCAGCCGCCATTACGTCAACGTGATCGTCGCCGGGAAACAGCCCGCGCCGCAGTGGCTCGACATGGAATCGGCCATCAAGCATTGCACCATTGGCCTCGGCATCTGGGAGTGGGCCAGCAACGATCAGGGCGGCGAGCCCGACGTGGTGATGGCCTGCTGCGGCGACGTGCCCACGCTGGAAACGCTGGCGGCCGTCGACTGGTTGCGGCGCACCATTCCCGATATCAAAATTCGCGTGGTCAACGTCGTGGACCTTATGACGCTGCAGCCCTCCAGCGAGCATCCGCACGGCCTCTCCGATAACGACTTCGATTCGCTGTTCACGACCAACCGGCCGGTCGTGTTCGCGTTTCATGGCTACCCGTGGCTCCTTCATCGCCTGACCTATCGCCGCAAGAACCACGAGAATCTGCACGTCCGCGGATATAAAGAGGAAGGCACCACCACCACGCCGTTCGACATGACGGTGCTGAACGACCTTGACCGCTACCACCTCGCCATGGACGTGATCGATCGCGTCCCGCGCATCCAGAAGATCGCCGCGCATCAGAAGCAGGCGCTGCGCAATAAGCTGATCGAGCACAAGCTGTACATCGCCGTCCACGGCGACGATCTGCCCGAAGTGCGCGATTGGAAGTGGCCATCGTAGATGCGCATCCTCGTGCTGAACGGCGGATCCAGCAGTTTGAAGGCGACGTTGCGCGATGTCGGCGCGGTGGACGGCGACGCGCCCGCGCCACTCTGGGATGCGCACGTAGAGTGGGGCCGCGACCCCGCCAAGGCGTCGATGCGCATCGCGGGCAAATCGAGCACGCTCGCCATCCAGTCGCCCGCCGACGTCCTCAAGCCCGTCCTGGACACCGTGCCTCGTCCGGTGGACGTCGTGGGCCATCGCGTCGTGCACGGCGGTGTAGCCTATCGCGAAACGACGCGCATTACGCCGGAAGTGAAGGACGGCATTCGCAAGTACTGCGAGTTCGCCCCGGAGCACAACCGCCTCGAGTTGGAAGCCATCGAGGCCGCCGAGCAGGCCTTCGGCGGAGTCCCGCAGATCGCCGTCTTCGACACGGCCTTCCATGCCACCATGCCCGAGGAGGCGCGCGTGTATCCCGGCCCTTACGATTGGCTGGAGCAGGGCATCCGCCGCTATGGCTTCCACGGCATCAGTCATCAATACGTGTCGCGCCGCGCGGCGCAAATGGTCGCGTGCAGGCGGCTGGTGAGTTGTCATCTGGGCAGCGGCGCGTCAGTGGCGGCGATCCGCGACGGCGCCAGCGTGGACACCACCATGGGATTCACTCCGCTCGAAGGCCTGATGATGGGAACGCGGTCGGGGTCGGTCGATCCGGGCATCCTGATTTACCTGGTGCGGCACAAGGGCTACGATGCGGCGGAACTGGATCGCATCCTGAATAAGGAATCGGGGCTGAAGGGCATCTCCGGGTTGTCCGGCGACATGCGCGAGATCCTGGCGGCGATGGATCGCGGCGACCCGCGTGCGCGCCTGGCCTTCGACATGTATGTCCACCGCCTATGCCGCGAGATCGGCGGCATGGTCGCGAGCCTCGGAGGCATGGACGCGCTGCTGTTCACTGCGGGAGTCGGCGAGAACTGTCCTCCGCTCCGCGCGGCCGTGTGCGACCGCCTTGGCTTCCTGGGAGTGGCCATGGACCCGGCGAAGAACGCCGCCACGGCCCAGGATATCGACATCGCCGCGCTGGACTCGCGAGTCCGCGTCCTGGTCGTCCACACCGACGAAGACTGGCAGATCGCCCGCGACTGCGTACGCCTCGCCGCCAATTAGTGCTTAGGAAATTGTGGGGCAGGATGGCATCCAAGAACGAGGGCAGATACGGTGACAGGCTTCGGGCTGGGTTTGATCGCACGCAGGCGGCGGAGCAAGAGCATTGGGCATTTGTTCGTTAACAGACTTACTGTCGATTCCGCCAGTGGCGCTTCTCTTCGTCTATGAAGTAACTCACCAGATCCCGATAGATCGTCTCGATGATATCCGGACTGATTCCGAGTTCAGCCGCCCACTGCCGGCGCGCCTGCAGCATGGCCGCGAAGCGCTCCGGAGCGGACACGGCGTGCTCGCTCTCCTTGAACCCCGCAGCGGCTTTCACGTAGTGGGCGCGCTCGCCGATCAGCGATACGATCTGCCGGTCGATGCGGTCGATCTGGGCGCGCACCTCTTCGAGCGAGGCGCAATTTTCCGCGTCCATCTTCATAGCTCCCGCACCACCCTGTGCCACCGATGCGTGTTGGCCTGGATGAACTCCGCCGGAGGCACGCCCGCCGCTTTGGCTTCCGTTTCGATCAAAGCCCGGAGCGCGTCCCCCTTCTCGCGAGGCACCGAGATTGCATCCGCCATGAGAGTGGGCTGCTCACGGTAGATGGCTACGCGCGCGAACATCATGCCTTCGATGTCCGTGGGAGATGCCGTGGAATCGGGGAGTTGGATCTCTTCGCCAGTGAATACATTCGTGATCGTGATCCGTTTGCCAGTGTCTACCCCGGTGACCTCGAACATGTCAAAAGTGGAGTCGCGCCAGGTCTCCAGCAGTTCCAGCACGTTGGCATCGAGGTGCGACCCGTGCTTAAGAAGGTGTTCCTCGATCGCTGTGCGGTGAACGGACGGGCACTCATAGTCCAAAATGAACCAGAAAAGAAACGGCACCGACGCCTCGCGTGTCACTTCCTCGCGGTCGAAATTCTTGCCGAAGAACAGGCGACCGGCCATCTCCATCTCGCGAGGTGTGAGCGAACGCTGCGCGGTGGAGAGCAATCCCTCCATCGCTTCATTTGCGGTGAAGTCGTTCTCATCCTCTTCGGGCGCGTTCCGTTCAGCTTCCTCGTCCGCCTCCAGATGGCACTTTTTGTATTTCTTGCCGCTGCCGCACCAGCACGGATCGTTGCGGCCTGGCTTTACGATGGGCTCATCTTCGTCGTCATCATCGCAGTCATCGTCGTCTTCGTCACCCCACCGGTCATCTTCCTCAGTGAACTCGTCTACATCGTCGTCCGATTCCATGAGCGCGCCCATGAAGGCGACTTGCTCAATA
>Ga0105240_10003392_pt1 | contig 24773 bp, 17 predicted proteins | sample KBSC54metaG_FD_80426 | JGI IMG/M metagenome (GOLD analysis project Ga0105240, IMG submission 80426) | Corn rhizosphere microbial communities from Kellogg Biological Station, Michigan, USA - KBS C5-4 metaG | ecosystem: Host-associated > Plants > Roots > Rhizosphere > Soil | place: Michigan, USA...
ACGTGTACCACCCCGACGAGGACCGCTTCATCTCGCACATCCTGGCCACCGTCAGCTCGTCGGTGGCGGCGGCCTACGCGAAGGAGCACAAGGACTGGGGCCTCAAGCGCAAGGACAAGCGCGACGTGGCCACGGACCAGCTGCTCTTCAGCAAGGTCTTCAACTACGTCAACCAGGTGCTCGGCGTCCCGCAGCCGGAGCTCTACCTGCGGCCCGAGTCACCGGGCGAGCTGGACATGGCGAACGCGCGCGAGAAGGGGCAGCTGATCCCGTCCTTCGTCGTGGGCGCCAGCCTGCTGCAGGGACGTCCCGAGAAGGAGCTGGCCTACGTCGTCGCCAAGAAGCTGTCGTTCATGCGGCCCGATCACTTCGTCCGCTGGACCACGGTGGTGCCGACGCTGACGCAGCTGAAGGTCGTCTTCCTGGCGGCCCTGAAGCTGGCCGTGCCGGCCTTCACCGTGAAGCCCGAGATGGCGCAGCCGGTCTCGCAGTACCTGGACCTGCTGCGCAAGCTGGTGCCGCCGCAGATGGCGGAGCAGCTGTCGGTGGTCGTGCAGCGCTTCATCAGCAGCCAGGGCGAGGCCGATCTGACCCGCTGGGCGCGCGCCGTCGATCTGACGTCGACGCGGGCCGGCTTCCTGATGTGCAACGACCTCGAGGTGGCCGCGCGGCTGGTGCAAGGCGAGCAGGTGGCGGTGGGCGTGGCCGAGCCGAAGGACAAGGTGAAGGACCTGCTGCAGTGGTCTGTCTCCGACGAGTACTTCACGGTCCGCGAGCACCTGGGCCTGGTCATCGGATGACCAGGCCAGGCCCCTTCCAGTCGAGGCGCGCGGGATGATCTCCGTCGCGCTGCTGGGGGGGCTGCTGGGGTTGGCGGCGCTGGCGGGGGTGCTGTTCGGCCGCATGGTCGCCCAGCACCGCGCCGAGGCGCAGAACGCGGCGCTGAAGGCGCTGCTGGGCAGCATCGCCTCGACGACGGCGAACTCGTGCACCGAGATCTTGCGCTCGGCCGAGCTGGCGGCGCGCGAGGAGGCCGAGACGGCGAACGTGGCGTTCGACGCCATCGCGGACGTGCGCGAGACGGAGCTGGTGGCGCGCGAGGCGCAGGTCAGCGTGCGGGCCACGGCGCTGGAGCGCCTGGACCTGGAGATCAAGGAGCGCCGCGAGCGCCTGAACGGCCTGCGCGCGCGCGAGCGCGAGCAGCTGGCCGAGGCGAAGCGGCTGACCGACGCCGCGTCCGCCACCGACAAGCAGCGGCTGGCGCTGCTGGAGCGACGCGCCGAGGACTCGGCGACGGCAGCGCGGCAGTCGATCATCGACGCCGAGGCTGAAGGGGCGCGCACGGCGGCGGCCTATCTGCTGCGCAACGTGGATGCCACCGCCGCCGATCCCGATCAGGTGCGGCTGGCCAAGCGGATCATGGGCATCGCCGTGGGACGGTTCTCGGGCCACTACCTGACCGAGCGGCTGCTGTCCGTGGTGCCGCTTCCGCTGGGCACCAGCATCGATCTGATGGCGGGCAAGGACGAGGCGAACCTGCGCGCCATCGAGTCGATCGCCAACATCCGCATCGAGGTGACCGACGGGCGCGATGCCCTGCGCCTGGAGGGCCTGGACGGCGTGGCCCGCGAGGTGGCGCGCCGCACCTTCACCTGGATGGCGCGCCATCAGGCCGCCCTGGCCGAGCCGACCAACGTCGCCAAGGCCGGTCGCGACATCGCGCAGACGCTGGATCGCGAGCTGATGGATCTGGGCCGGCGCGCCTTCAGCAACCTGGAGATCCCGCCCGCGCACGCCGAGATCGTGGCGCTGGTGGGGCGCCTGAACTACCGCACCAGCTTCACGCAGAACCAGTGGAAGCACGCGGTCGAGGCGGCTTTTCTGTGCGGCATGATGGCCGACGAGCTGGGCCTGGACGTGAAGCTGGCCCGGCGCGCCGCGCTGATGCACGACATCGGCAAGGCGCTGACGCACGAGCTGGACGGCTCGCACGCGGTCATCGGCGCCGACTACGCCCGGCGCCTGGGGGAGAGCGAGATCGTCGCCAACGCCATCGGCGCGCACCACACCGACGAGCCGTTCTCCAGCCCCTACGCCTACCTGGTGGCGGCCGCCGACGCCATGTCGGGGGCCCGCCCCGGGGCGCGCCGCCAGATGGAGGACAACTACGTGGCGCGGCTGGACGACCTGGAGCGGATCACCCGGTCGTTCAGCGGCATCCAGGAGGCGTACGCCGTGCAAGGCGGCCGCGAGGTGCGGATCTACGTCGCCGAGGACAAGATCGACGACCGCGCCGCCGTGGGCCTGTCCTCGGAGATCGCGAAGAAGATCTCCGCCGAGATGACGTTCCCGGGGCAGATCCGGGTCACCGTCATCCGCGAGCTGCGCGCCATCGAGATCGCCAACTAGAGAGGCGCAGGGGGGCGTTGCCCCCTACGGGATCCCCCGAAGACCCCCGAAGATCCCCGAAGATTGCAGGTCGACGCCGGCTCGCCGAAGCCGAGCCTCCCGTCGCGAACCCGGGCGCGGTTGCGCCCTCTGGCGTCATGGGGCTCGTGGCGTGAGAAATTTTCAGCGAGCTTGTCGATCTGGGCGGGGGTCGTTCGTCGTTCTGATCAGGAGGAGCCATGAAGTACCTGTCATTCATCCGAAGTTCCGAGTCGTTTCGCAACCAGACGCCGCCGCCCGCCCTGATGGAGGCGATGGGGAAGTTCGTGGAAAAGTCGTTTCGGGAGGGGACCGTGGTCGACACGGGCGGCCTGGCGCCCAGCAAGGACGGGTTTCGGGTCCGCATCGAGGACGGAAGGCTCACCGTCAAGGACGGTCCCTTCTCGGAGAGCAAGGAGATCATCGGCGGCTGGGCGGTTCTCAAGACCGAGACCAGGGAGCAGGCCCTTCGTATCGCCACCGAGTTCATGGAGCTGCACCGCAAGTACTGGCCCGGCTTCGAGGGTGAGTCCGAGGTGCGCCCGATCGAGTTCGAGCAGCCGTCGGCGCCCTGACGATGACAGAAGACGAACGCCCGGCGGGATCGTAGGATGCCGCCGTGGACGTCGTCATTCCCCCCTTGGTTTTTTACGCCGTCGGGATCGTGCTGATCCTGGGCGGCGCCGCCCGCGCCGTGATGCTGGGCCGTCGCAACCCCTCGCGCGAGGTCGCCGACGACGATCCCGCGAAGGCGCGGGCCCGCCGCCGGCACCTGACGTTCGGGCTGGTCTGGGTGGCGATGGGGATCTTCCTCCTCGCCTCCACGGCCGGCGTCCTGCACTCGCGCGCCGCGACCGCTAACTTGTCGCCGGTTCGGGGGGTGGGGTCTTCCGCTCCGACGATCCGGCTCGACCCCGCCCGACCCACCACGCTAGCGCCGCCGGCAAAGCCATGATGGCGGCGGTGAGGCAGCAGACCTCACCCAGGATCGCCATCATCCCGAACCCGCGCATGGCCTGGTTGCTGGCCGCCAGCAGCGAGCCGTAACCGACGATCGTCGTCCAGGAGCACAGCGCCACCGCCGCCCCGGTCGACGTCACCGCGTTCACGATGTTCCTGTCCTCGCGGTAGCGCCCCACGACGTTCAGCGCGTACTCCGCGCCGATGCCGAAGGTGATGGGCAGGGCGATGAAGTTCAGGAACGTGACGCGCACGCCCGCCCAGCCCGCGGCGCCCATCATCCAGATCACGCCCAGCAGCAAGGTGGCCAGCGCCATCATGGCCAGCCGCGCCGGCCGCATCATGATGGACACCACGATCATCACGGCGATCAGCGACGCCAGCGTGGCGATGGGCCCGTCACGCAGGATGGACCGGATCATCGCCCCGAACACCACCGCCGAGCCCGACGTCTCCAGCACCTCGCCGCTCGACAGGTGCAGGTACTGCAGCACCTGCGCGATCTCCAGCAGGTCCCTGCCGTTCCACACCGACACGCCCTTGTCGACCGGGTAGACCAGCACCACGCGCCCCACGGTCCCGTCCACCTCGGTGAAGGGGCGCTGCGCGATCGGCGGCAGATCCTTCGGGTTCAGCAGGTGCAACGTCTCGGGCGGATCGATCTTGTTCAGATCGGCGCGCTCCTTCTCGTTCAGCACCGACAGCGCGGGGTCGTGCACCAGCTTGCGGATGTTCGCCACCAGGTCCAGCTTCCGCTGCTGCACCTCCAGCGTGCCGGGCAGCAGATCCCACACCGTGGTGATCTGGCCGATCACCGGGGTGCGCTTCCAGCTGGTGCGCGCGCGCGCCTCGTCCTGCCGGCGGATGGTGGCCTTCACGTCCTCCACGTCGCCGATGCGATCGGCCAGGATGATGGTGGGCGAGGGCCAGCGGCCGAACAGCTTGTCGATGTTCTGGTTGAACTGCTTGGTCTCGGTGCTGGAGTGGATCTTCGAGCTGAGCTTGCCGAAGTCGTACTCGAACGGATCGTGCAGGAAGTGGGTCAGGCCGTAACCAGAGGCCGCCAGCATCACCCCGAACACCACCAGCAGCGTGCCCCGGCGCTGGCCCACGAAGCGCCCCAGGAACGTGAAGTGCAACGGGGCCCTGTTGCGCGACACGCCGGTCTTGCCGCGGTCCCACAGCAGCAGCATGGACGGCAGCACGCTGTACGTGGCCAGCCAGCAGACGACGGCCCCCACCGCGGCCATGACGCCGAACTGATAGAAACCCCGGAAGCTGGTCACCGTCAGCGACGCGTAGGCCACCGAGGCCGACAGCGCCGCCACGGCGGTGGCGCGCCAGGTGCCATTGATGGCGTTCGACATGGCGCGCTCGGCGATGTTGCCCAGCGAGCGTTCTTCCTCGTAGCGCGACATCAGCACGATGGCGTAGTTGATGCCGTTTCCGTAGATGATGGGGCCCAGGAAGGCCGTGGCCGACGTCAGGTAGCCGAAGGCCCGCTGCGCCACGGCGAACGCGATCGCGGCGCCGATGGCCGCCGGGACGCCGACCAGGAAGATCGACCGGAAGCGACGGAAGTAGGCCCAGATCGACACCGCCACCACCACCAGGCAGGTCAGGGCCACCGACAGGATGTCTTGCTCCACCGCTTTCCGCTCGGCGATGCCGGTGACGACGGGGCCACCCGGCTGCACCCGCATGTCGGCGTGGTATCGCGCCGGCGGATCCTCGGCGATCAGCCGCTCCACCTCCTTCAGCAGGCCCTCGCCGCCGCCCTCGGCGAACAGGCCGCTGGGCGGCAGCATGGCGATCCACAGGTACTGCCGGTCCTGCGTGGTGAAGAGCCCGCCGGGGAACTTCCCGTCCAGCGGATCCTTGTGCGCCATGCGGTCCTCCATCGCGGACACCGGCTCGTCCTCGCCGCCCAGATCGACGAACAGCGGGTTCTTGCGACGGCCGATCTCCTTGCGCAGGCGATCACGGATCTCGGTCAGATCGTCCTCGGAGGCGTATAGCCACTTGTTCCGCTCGAAGAAGTCCTTCACGTCGCGGATGTGGTACGTGGCGATGGCGGGCCTGTTGTGGGGCAGCGTCCGGATCTTCTGGGTCAGCGCCTCCGCGTAACGCTCGTTCGCCGCCGGATCGGGCGAGTGGATGCCCACCAGCAGCAACGACATGTCCGGCAGGCGCTTCTCGGTGGTGTGCAGCGCGACCACACCGGGATCGTCGCTGGGCAGCAGCTCGGTGAACGCCGTGCGCAGGCCCAGCTTCGTCGCGAACCAGCCCGCCACTCCTGCGAGCAGGGTCGCGATCAGCAGCACCGTTCCGGCGCGGCGCCCGATGAATCGGTGATAGCGGGCTCCTCGGTCGGCAGATGGTGCAGGTGAGGCGCTCATTCGCGTCGAAAAGGTATCAGGGAAATCCCGCGGCGGGGAAGGGAATCAGGGCAATTGCTCGCGAAGCAGCCGCCCCACCGCCGGCGTCCTTAACCACCGCCTGCGCAGGTGTTAGAGTGGGTAGGTATGTTCCCCTCGCTTGGTCGGCTGCGTTGGTTGAGCGCGGCCCTGGCCGTCACCGCAATCGTGGCGTATGCGGGGGCCGCCCACGCCATCGGTGAACGCATCGTCGACATCCGGGTCAGCGGGGCCCAGCGGACCGACGAGTCCACCATTCGCTCGATCGCCGGCCTGCGCATCGGCGACACGATGGAGAACGAGACGCTGGCCCTGGTCCGCGAGCGGCTGAACACGACGGGCCTGTTCGCCGACGTCAACGTCTACTGGGAGGCCTACGGCGAGGGCGTTCGCGTCAACATCGCCGTGAAGGACAAGTTCCCCTGGGCCCCCGTGCCCACCGGATCGTGGTCGGCGAACAACAAGTCGATCGGCCTGGTGTTCGTGCACGGCAACCTGTTCGGCTGGGGCAAGCAGCTGGCCGTCGGTGGCCGTCTGGCAGAGCTCGACTCGGGCGCGCTGCTCGCGTATCGCGACCCCGCCCTGTTCGGCACCTGGATGTACTGGGAGCTGAAGGGCGTCTACCAGCGCCAGATCATCCCGGAGTTCGACCCGGCGACGCTGTCGCCCTCGGCACCTTTCCGGCAGACGACGTTCGACACGTACGGCGTCGAGCCGGCGTTCGGTGTGGCGTGGTTCCGGCGCGTGAAGACGCAGGTTTCCTGGCGGTTCGATCGGGTGGACTACAAGGGCACGGCGTACCCGGACCCCGTCTCGGGCGTGCTGAACGTGCCGCCGCCCTATGGCGGTCCGCCCACCTCGAAGGGGGGACACGTGGCCATCGGCCGGGCGGCGGTCGCGTTCGACTGGCGCGCCCGCGAGCAGGCCATCATGACGGGCCCGGCGCTGGGTGGAAACCTGGACCTCGGCAGCCCCGACCTGGGCGGCGACTACTCGTTCTGGCGCGCCAGCGCCTTCTGGGAGCAGGGCTTCCGGGTCTTCCGGCTGCACAACTTCATCTACAGCGCCGGCGGCACGTTCGGTCACAACCTGCCCATCTGGCTGGATCCCGCGTCGGGCGGCCCCAACCTGCGCGGCTATCTGGTGCAGCAGTTTCGCGGCGACTCGCAGCTGAACGCGAAGGTGGAGTATCACTTCCCGCTGTTCTCCGTCGGCTCGCTCGATTTCCGGGCCCTGGTCTTCTACGACGCCTCGGCGGTCTGGTTTCGCGAGCTGCCCCCGCCCGATCCCTACAATCCCGGCTACTACGCCCGGCCGGACGGCGATCTGCGGACCTACAACAGCCTGTACATCCGGCAGGGGTTGGACCTGAACCGTGATCTCCACAGCGACGTCGGGGCGGGATTGCGCTTCTTCCTGCGCTCCGTCGCCGTGCCCCTGATCGGGCTCGACGTCGGCTACGGCCTGGAGAGCAACAAGCCCCGGTTCATCATCGTGGTCGGCGCCTAGCTCCCGGGCGGGTAGGCGTAGGGCGGAGGTGTCAGCTTTTCAACTGCTCGTTACGCATCGGACTGTTGAACATTCGACACCGAAGCGAAACTGACACCCTAACCTATCGACATTGTTCGAATTCGCCCCGCGCGTCGGATGGATCGCTCCTTGCGTCGCTGCCTGGGACCATGTCAGCTCTCCCCGCCGGCGTCGTCCCCTTCTCCCGTCCGAATCGCGTGCCAGGCGGTTTCTCGTCCGTGCTGCCCCTGCCCAGGGCGCTGCTGTGTGACCTGGACGGAACGCTGATCGACAGCATGCCGACGCTGGCTGACCTGGCCACCGACGTGCTGGGCGAGGTGTACGGGACGCCCGCCGCGCTGGCGCGGGAGTTCTACCTGGCCACCTGCGGGCTGCCGTTCATCCGCCAGCTGGAGTCCATCTTCCCCGGTGACGCGCGCAACGAGGGCGCCTCCGACCTGTTCGAGGGCCGCAAGCCCGAGCGCTGCAACCAGATCCGCATGCCGGGCGACGTGTTCCGGACGCTCGCCGACCTGAAGAAGCGCGGCGTGGCCATCGTCGTGTCGTCGAACAACGGCGTCGAGAACGTGGCGGCGTTCGCCCGCAACTCGGGCTTCGAGTTCGATCTGGTGCTGGGCTTCGGGGGCGGGCTGGCGAAGGGCAAGCCGCACATCGATCTGTGCGAGGCCACCTTCGACCTGGACCGCAGCGAGATGCTGTTCATCGGAGACTCGCTGCACGACGGAGAGATCGCCGACCGCGAGGCCATCCCGTTCGTCGGCCTGGCCGGGACGTTCTCGCACGAGCGCTTCACGCTGCGCTTCCCGGACGTGCCGGTGCTGCGGCGGTTCGCCGAGCTGCCCGACCTGTTCCAGACCGAGGCGCCTGCCGCAGTCCGTGGTGACGCGCGCCGGTTCGCCGGCAACGGCTAGCCCTTCGAACAGCCAAGAGGCGAGAGACAGCATGCAAGTGGTCCTGCTGGCGGCCGGTCTGGGCAGCCGTCTGGGAGAGCTGACCGAGCGCCTGCCCAAGGCGCTGATCACCGTCGGTGGCGAGACGCTGCTGGCGCGCGCCGTGAGGTTCGCCGAGCGCCTGCGCCCGAGCGAGCTGATCGTGGTGGGCGGCTTCGGCTTCACTGGCGTCATGTCCGAGGTCGAGCGGCTGCGCCCGCAGGTGGGGGCGACGCTGCGCCTGGTCCACAACGAGACCTTCCGGGACGGGAACCTGATCTCACTGATGACGGCGCGCCCGCACGTCCACGACGACTTCCTGCTGATGAACGTGGATCACGTGTACCGTCCCGGCATCGCCGAGGTGGTGGCGCCGCCCGCCGACGAGGTGACCGCCTTCATCGATCACGATCGCGTGCTGGGGGCGGACGACATGAAGGTCGAGCGCGACGAGCGGGGGCTGGTCCGCGCCATCGCCAAGACGCTGACCACCTTCGACTGCGGCTACGTCGGTATGACCCGCGTGCCGGCGGCGGCGCTGCCGCGCTACTGGGCCGCGGCCGAGACGGTGCTGGCCGAGGCGGGGCGGGCCACGCACGTCGAGCGCATCCTGGCGCACCTGGCCACCTCCCCGCACCCGCCCGCCTGCCGCGACATCAGCGGCATCGGCTGGCTCGAGGTCGACGTCCGCGACGAGCGGGATCTGGCCGACACGACGATCCGTCGCGATCCCGGCCGCTGGTCCTGAGGGCGCGGGGCCGCACCGGCCCCCACCGGAGCAGTAGGCCGTCGACGCCGGCTCGGCGAAGGCGCCTCCCGTTGCTTTGACCCGGGCGCGGCTGCGCCCCTCCGGCGCTGTGGTCGTCGCAGCGCTCAGGCGGCCCGGGCCAGCGTGGCCTGGGCCTCGCGGTCGGCCAGGCTGCGGTTGAACGCCGCCCGGCCGTCGACCAGCTCGCGGAACCAGGTCTCGAGCACCAGCAGGTTCCAGATGCGCTCGCCGTGATCCTCGCCGGCGCGGTGGCGATCCAGCAGCGCCGTCACCGACTCGGGCTGGAACAGGCCGCGACCGCGCGCCGACGACGACAGCAGCGTCTCGCGCGCGAAGCCGTGCAGCTTGCCGGCCAGCCAGTGCCGCGTGGGCAGCGCGAAGCCGCGCTTCTGCCGGTTCAGGATCGCCGGCGGCAGCACGTCGGCGAACGCCTGCTTGAACAGGTACTTCTCCTCGGTGTGGTACAGCTTGGCCAGGCCGGGCAGGCGCGCCCCCAGCTCGACCACCTGGTGATCGATCAGCGGCGCCCGCGCCTCCAGGCTGTGGGTCATGCTGGCGATGTCGACCTTGGTCAGGATGTCGTCGGGCAGGTAGGTCTCCAGGTCCAGCCGGCTCAGGCGGTTGACCAGCGGCTCACCGGCGTGCGCGCCCAGCCGCGCCGCGAACCGCTCGGCCGTACGGTCGGTGCGGAAGCGCTCGGCCAGCTCGGGCGTGAACAGCGCCAGCCGCTCGTCGGCCGGGAAGTGCGCCACGAACTCCAGGTAGCGGGCGGCCTCCGAGCTCTCCAGCGCCTGCCCGTAACGCCGCAGCCAGCGCAGCCGCGGGCCCGGCACGGCCCGCAACGCCGCGCCGACGGTCCAGGCCAGGGGGCGGGGCAGGCGGCGGATCACGTCCGCCACGTGGGCCCAGACGTACCGCCGGTAGCCGCCGAACACCTCGTCGCCGCCGTCGCCCGACAGGGCCACCACGACGTTGCGCCGGGTCATCTCGCACAGGTAGCGCGTGGGAATGGCGGACGTGTCGCCGAAGGGCTCGCCGTGATGGCGCACCACGCTGGGCAGCAGGCCCACCATCTCGGGGTCGACCATCAGCTCGTGGTGATCGGTGCGGTAGCGCTCGGCGACCAGGCGCGCGTAGGGCAGCTCGGTGGCGCCCGACTCGGTGAAGCCGACGGAGAACGTCTGCACGGGCCGGCTGGACCGCCGCGCCATGCACGCGACGACGATCGACGAATCGACGCCGCCCGAGAGGAACGCGCCCAGCGGCACGTCCGACATCAGGCGGCTCTCCACCGCCTCCTCGACGGTGGCCCGCAGCAGCGCGACCGTCTCGGCGCGCGTGGTCAGCGGCTCGGCGTTGGCCACGGCGGTGCCGAGATCGTAGTAGGGCCGCACCACCGGCTGCCGCCCCGCCTCGATCTCCAGGACGTGGCCGGGGGGCAGCTTCTTCACGTCGCTGAAGATGGTGTCGGGCGCGGGGACGTACTGCAGCGCCAGGTACGCGTCCAGGGCCGCCAGGTCGACCTGCTGCCCCACGCGCGGCTCGGCCAGCAGGGCCGCGATCTCCGACGCGAACAGGAACGTGTCGGCGGTCTGCGCGTACACCAGCGGCTTCTCGCCGAAGCGATCGCGCGCCAGCAACAGGCGCGACCGGCGGGCGTCCCACACCGCGAACGCGAACATGCCCCGCAGCGCTTCGGGCGTGCGCGCGCCCATCACCTCGTACAGGTGCACCACCACCTCGGAGTCGCTGTGGCTGCGGAACCGGTGCCCCTTGGCCTCCAGCGCCCGCCGCAGCTCGACGTGGTTGTAGATCTCGCCGTTCACCACCGCCACGACCTGCCCGTCCTCGTTCGTCATGGGCTGGCTGCCGGCGGGGGACAGGTCGACGATGGACAGACGGCGGTGCCCCAGCACCACCGGCCCGGCGGCGTGGATGCGCCCGCCGTCGGGGCCGCGGTGCAGCTGGGCCACCATCATGCGGGGCACCAGCGCCGGGTCGGGCCGGGCATCGGGCGCCGTCAGCGCCCCGGCGATCCCGCACAAGTTAAGGCACCGCCGCGGCCGACAGGCGAGGAGAGGGCATCACCGCCTGTTTTACTACAGCCGGGCGGGGGGACGCCCGGCTCAGCCGCCCAGGCGCAGGCGCCACACGATGGTGATCGCCTCGATGAAGATCGTCTCGGACATCTTGGACTGCCCCACCCGCCGATCGACGAAGCGGATGGGCACCTCGACCAAGCGGGCGCCGGCGCGCAGCGCCCGGTAGGTCATCTCGATCTGGAACCCGTAGCCCTGGGCTCCCACCTCGCGCAGGGGAATGCGCCGCAACGTCTCGCTGCGCCAGGCCTTGAAACCGGCCGTCAGGTCGCGCACGCCCACCCCCAGCACCCAGCGCGCGTAGAAGCTGCCCCCGCGGCTGATCAGCTTGCGCCGGACGCCCCAGTTCACCGTGCTGCCCCCGGCCACGTAGCGCGAGCCCACCGCCACGTCCGCCCCCTCGTCCAGGGCGCGCAGCAGGCAGGGGACGTCGTGCGGGTCGTGCGAGAAATCGGCGTCCATCTGGACGATGCGGTCCCACCCCTCGTCCAGCAGGGCGAGAAAAGCGTCGACGTAGGCCCGCCCCAGCCCCTCCTTGCCCGCCCGGTGGCGCACCCGCACCTGCGGATCGGCTGCCGCCAGCTGGTCGGCCAGCTGGCCGGTGCCGTCGGGCGAGTTGTCGTCCACGATCAGCACCGTCGCATCGGGGACCGCCGCGCGCACGGCGTGGACGATGTCCGCCAGCCCGTCGCGTTCATTGTAGGTGGGGATGACGATCGCCGTGCCGGGCACCGCCCATCCGGTATCAGACGGCCCGGGGCAGGGTCAAGGAACGACCGGTGACGAACCAATAACGAACGATTCAGTTGCCGAAGTGTCAAACGGGACGACAGTCGGTCCAAACGCCCCGCTTCCAGCCATACTAGGTGCGCGGCGCTTGCGTGAAGCGCGTCCCGTGGCCACAATCGCGTCGTCCGGGCGTGCTCCCCCACCGGCCGCCGACTTCTCCATGCGCCGGATCAAAGTCCTCTACTTCATCCCGAACCTGCAGCAGGGAGGCACGGAAGGGCAGGTGCTGGAGCTGATCAGCCGCCTTCCGGCGCGGTTCGAGCCCGTGCTCTGCGTGTATCACGCGGAGGACATCTTCTACGACCAGCGCTGCCCGCCAGGCCAGCCGGCGCACACGCTGGGGGTGAAGCGGATGAACCTGGCGGCGCTCAATCGCCTGACCGAGATCATCAAACGCGAGCAGCCGGATATCCTGCACTCGTTCCGGGACAAGTCGAACTTCTGGGCGCGGCTGGCGGCCCGGCGCGCCGCCGTCCCCATCGTGATCACCTCGTGCCGCAACCGGATGATGGAAAGGCGGTATCTGGTCACCGAGCGCTACTTCTCCCGCTACAGCCGCCTCATCCTGACCAACTCGGTCGGGGTGAAGCGCGAGCTGACGCGCTACGCGCGGGTGCGGCCCGACAAGATCCGCGTCATCTACAACATCCTGGACGCCGAGCACTACCGGCCGCCCACGGTCGCCGAGCGCGCCGAGGCGCGCGCGCACTGGAGCCTGCCCGCCGGCGCCCGCGCGCTGCTGGTGCCGGGCCGGGTGGGCTTCCAGAAGCACCAGATCGGCTTGCTGTGGGCCTTGCGCAGCCTGGCGCGGCGCGGCCAGCTGCCGTCCGACGTGATCGTGCTGCTGGCGGGCCGCGAGCGGGACCGCGGCTTCGCGGCGGTGGCGCATCGCCTGGCCCGCGATCCCCTGATCGCCCGTCACGTCCGGTTCCTGGGGGCGGTCAAGGACGTGCGGTCGCTGTACTGGGCCGCCGACCTGCTGGTGATGCCGTCCCTTTACGAAGGGCTGGCGAACGCGGCCGTCGAAGGCTGCGCCTGCGGGCTGCCGGCGCTGGTCTCGCACGCCGTCAACCTGGACGGCGTGGTGACGCCCGGGGTGACCGGCTGGGAGGTCCCCACCGGCTGGCCCGGTCCCCTGGCGGTCGGGCTGGCGAACGCGCTGGCGTCCTCGCCTGCCGAACTGGCGGCGATGGGCCGCCGCGGGCGCGGGCACGTGATCGCCCGGTTCGCTCCGCGGCCCGGGCACGGCGTCGACCAGATCGTCGCCGTGTACGACGAGCTGCTGGCGGAGCACGCGCCCCAGACCACCACCGCGGCCGCGTCGTAGCGGACGGCTCTCGCGCGCGTCATGCTTGCCTGTTCCGCCCGGCCCCTCGGGCCGCCCACGCCGGGCCGTCCTTGCGCGCGGGCGCTCCGCGCAATATCTTGAGCCGCTTTCGGTTTTTCGCCGCCCTGTCGAATGGGGCCGTCATCGAGCCCCAAGCATCGAGCCCAGACATGTTCAGCCTCGTCGCCAAGAAAATTTTCGGCACCAAAAACGCCCGCGTCCTGAAAGGGATGCGGCCCACCATCGCACGCATCGCCGAGCTGGAAGCCGGCATGAAGGCGAAGAGCGACGACCAGCTTCGCGACGTCACCGTCGAGCTGAAGGAGCGCCTGGCCAAGGGCGAGACGCTGGACGACATCCTGCCCGAGGCGTTCGCCGCCTGCCGCGAGGCGGGCCGGCGCGTGCTGGGCATGCGTCACTTCGACGTCCAGCTGATGGGCGGCATGATCCTCCACCGCGGCGGCATCGCCGAGATGAAGACCGGCGAGGGCAAGACGCTGGTGGCGACGGCGCCCGTCTACCTGAACGCGCTGGCCGGCAAGGGCGTGCACGTCATCACGGTGAACGACTACCTGGCGCGCCGTGACTCGGAGTGGATGGGCCGCATCTACAAGTTCCTGGGCCTGACCGTGGGCATCATCGTCCACGGCCTGACCGACTGGGAGCGGCAGGCGAACTACCGTTGCGACGTCACCTACGGCACGAACTCGGAGTTCGGCTTCGACTACCTGCGCGACAACATGAAGGACTCGATCGAGCGCTACGTGCAGCGCGATCCGTTCTACGGCATCGTCGACGAGGTCGACTCGATCTTGATCGACGAGGCGCGCACGCCCCTCATCATCAGCGGCCCGGCCGAGCAGTCGGCGGACCTGTACCAGAAGGTCAACGTCATCATCCCGGGCCTGCGCAAGGACATCGACTACACCGTCGACGAGAAGGCGCACTCGGCCATGCTGACGGACAACGGCATCGAGCGCGTCGAGCAGCGCCTGGGCGTGGGGAACCTGTACAACCCCGAGAACATCGAGTGGCTGCACCACGTGTCGCAGGCCCTGCGCGCCCACTCGCTGTACAAGCGCGACGTCAACTACCTGATCGAGGACGGCAAGATCATCATCGTCGACGAGTTCACGGGCCGGAAGATGCCGGGCCGGCGCTGGTCGGACGGCCTGCACCAGGCCATCGAGGCCAAGGAGGGGCTGGAGGTTCAGGAAGAGAACCAGACCCTGGCCACCATCAGCTACCAGAACTACTTCCGCCTCTACAAGAAGCTGGCCGGCATGACCGGCACCGCCGACACCGAGGCCGCCGAGTTCAACCAGATCTACAAGCTGGACGTCAACGTGGTGCCGACGAACCGGCCCCTGGCCCGCATCGATCACCACGACCTCGTCTACAAGAACGAGAAGGGTAAGTTCCGGGCCGTGTGCGCCGACATCGAGGAGGCGCACGGGCGCGGCCAGCCGGTGCTGGTCGGCACCGTCAGCGTCGAGAAGTCCGAGGTGGTCGCGTCGATCCTGCGCAAGAAGGGGATCCCCCACAGCGTCCTGAACGCCAAGCAGCACGAGCGCGAGGCCTTCATCGTCGCGCAGGCGGGCCGCAAGGGCGCCGTCACCATCTCGACGAACATGGCCGGCCGCGGCACCGACATCATCCTGGGCGGCAACGCCGAGTTCATGGCGCGCGCCGAGGTCGACCCCGAGAACGCCGGCAAGCCGGGCCACGAGCTGGCGCCCGAGAAGCAGGCCGCCTACGAGGCGGCGTACGCGCGCTTCAAGGCCCAGTGCGACGCCGAGAAGCAGGAGGTGCTGGCGGCGGGAGGCCTGCACATCCTGGGCACCGAGCGCCACGAGTCCCGCCGCATCGACAACCAGCTGCGCGGCCGCGCCGGCCGCCAGGGCGATCCGGGCAGCTCGCGCTTCTATCTGTCGCTGGAAGACGACCTGATGCGCATCTTCGGGGCCGAGCGCATCACCGGCCTGATGGAGACGCTGGGCATGGAAGAGGACGTGCCCATCGAGCACTCCCTCATCAACCGCGCCATCGAGAACGCGCAGAAGAAGGTCGAGGGTCACAACTTCGACATCCGCAAGAACCTGCTCGAGTACGACGACGTGATGAACCAGCAGCGCAAGACGATCTATGCGCTGCGCCGCCAGGTGCTGGAGGGCCGCTACGCGCCCGAGCCGACCGAGGAGCAGCGCAAGGCGGGCAAGACGACGGCCGGCCCCGCCCCGACGTCCTCGGGCAGCCACAGCGTCGAGTCGCTGACCAAGATGGTGCGGCCCACCCTGGCCAAGATGGCCGACGCGCTGTCGCAGGCCCCGGCCCCCGACGCCGATCCCACGGCGCCGCCCGCCACCGTCAGCGTCCCCGTCGATCCGTTCAAGATGCGGTCGCTGATCTACCGCCAGTTCGGCGCCTTCCCCGACGCGACCGGCATCGCCGAGGATCGCACCGGCACGCTGGACCGCCTGGCGGCCGAGATCGCCTCGTCGATGGTGCAGCAGCGCGAGCGCCTGCTGGACCTGTCGGAGGAGATGGTGGCGACGCTGATCGACGAGTTCTGTCCAGCCAGCGAGCACGCCGAGGACTGGGATCTCGACGCCCTGGGCACCGCGGTCAAGGAGCGGTTCGGCTTCGAGCCCGAGGTGACCCACAAGGGCGCGGTGCTGGAGCGCGAGGCGCTGACCGAGGCGCTGTGGAGCCAGGTCGAGAAGGTGATCGAGGCGCGCGAGGCCGAGTTCTCGCTGCCGGTGCTGCTGTACTTCAGCCGCCACTTCTTCCTCGAGGAGATCGACGCCCGCTGGATCGATCACCTGAAGGCGATGGAGGCCCTGCGCGAGGGCATCGGTCTGCGCGGCTACGGCCAGAAGGACCCCAAGCAGGAGTACAAGAAGGAAGGCTACGTGGTGTTCGGCGAGATGATGACCATCATCAACCGGAACGTCTGCGAGAAGCTGTTCCACATGCAGCTGGCGCGCACCGACCAGGGCGCCCAGGTGACGGTGCCGCAGCCCCAGGCCCGCCGCCCGCGCCGCACCATCGAGTCCGGGGGCGAGGCCGCCGCGAACGGTGGGACGGCGTCCGCCAAGAGCGGGGACGGCGCCCAGGAAGCCGAGCGTCCCGTCCGCCGCAACGAGCCCAAGGTGGGCCGCAATGACCCCTGCCCCTGCGGCAGCGGCAAGAAGTACAAGAAGTGCCACGGCGCCGCCGCCGGTGGCGTCGAGGCCTGAGGCCGCTCGACTGGCCACGCCCGCTATTCGGCGGGCCAGGGTCGGGGTAGATTACCGGCGGTGGCGCGCCGCAGGTCCATCGTTCTCCCGTTGCTCGGCCTCGTGGGGGCTCTGCTGGCCGCCAGCCAGTGCGCCGACGAACTTCCGGCGCGCTGCGCGCTGGCGACGAAGGCGCTCGCCGCGAACGCGCTGACGTTGCTGCCCGACGCCCGGCTGGATCGGGCGGGGAATGGCTTCGTGCTGCTGGGCACCGACGGCGATCACGTGATGTGGCAGACCATCGACACCGCCGGCGGCGCGGGCCCCCTGCGAACCGTGGCGGTGCCGTCGCACACGGACGGTCCCTGGTTCGGGGTCGCCGGCACGCCGGGCAGCCCCGCCGACCACGTCGTGATCCTGTTCGCCACGAACCCCAGCGGCAGCATGGCCACGCTGGCGTCGCTCACGGCCGGTATCGACGGCTCGGCCGGCGTCTCGGTCCCCAGCGTGGGCATGATCCCCGATCGCGGCGCCAGCAAGACGCCGCTGCTGGTCAGCGCGGGCTCCAGCCAGGCGGGCCAGCACATGGGCCTGCTGTGGTCGTCCAAGGGCAAGTCGACCGTGAAGGCCCGGCTGTTCGGGGCGGACGGGCAGCCGCTGGGCGGCGAGGTGTCGCTGGGCGACGTCGATGACGTCGATTGCCCGCGGTTCGTCGCCGGGCAGGGTGATCTGACCGCGACGTTCGTGAAGACCAGCGGCACGCCGGCCGCGCAGGCGGTGGTGGCCCGCGAGTTCAACCCCGACGGCTCGTCGGGGTCCACGCTGAACCTGGGCCTGGTCGACTGGTCGAAAGACGTGGCCGGCGGCTGTGTCCCCATGGCGGCGGCTTCCTCCGGCTACGGCTTCGGCTGGCGCGCCAACGGCAAGACCTTCTCGGGCGACGACTACGCCTTCTTCGATCCCAGCAAGGGCGCGGGCACCTACACGCCGTACCCCTTGCTCAGCGACGAGCGAGCCACCGGGGGACACGCGGCGCCGCTCATGGGCCTGGGCAAGACGTCCGACTCGGTCACGCGGTTCATCGTCGTCGCGGCCGCCACGCCGGGCGGTCGCGCCTGGGAGATCGACGTCGGGGGAAACCCCATCTCGCAGGACCTCGTCTTCCCTTCGGTGAAAGGCAACACGGGCACGTTCTCGACGGCGCCGCTGTCGGGCAGCCTGTACGTGACCTACCCCGATTACACCGGCAAGACCGCCACCGACCACACGGCGGGCAGCCGCATCTTCGCCCAGTTGACCTGTCACTGACCCCCGGACGGCTTTTTCAGGCGCGGCCCAAGGAGTCACTAGGTGCCTGATCTCCAAAGGAAATCTACCGGCCGTCCCCGGGCGGGCCGGCGGTGGAATAGTCTAGGGCTCGGGTGTGTTTAGGAACCTGGAACGATGGCACTCTTCAAACGGCGCCCCTCCCGGGCTGATTTCGAACGCGAGGCGCTGCCGCACACGCAGGCGCTCTACTCGGCCGCCGTGCGGCTGACCCGGAACGAGCGGGACGCGGAGGACCTGGTGCAGGACAGCCTGCTGCGGGCCTACCGCTTCTTCGACTCGTTCGAGCCGGGCACGAACTGCAAGGCCTGGCTGTTCCGCATCATGACGAACGTGTTCTGCAACCGCTATCGCGAGCGGGAGCGCGAGCAGGAGATCCTGACCGAGGCCAAGTCCTCGGACGCCAACCTCGAGCAGTTCTTCGCCGGCGTCGAGGACGGCCGCAACGTCGAGAGCGCGCTGCTGGGCAAGCTGGTCTCCGAGGACGTCGAGCGGGCGCTGGCCGACGTGCCCGACGATTTCCGCATCGCCGTCATCCTGGCCGATCTCGAGGACTTCTCGTACAAGGAGATCGCCGAGATCATGGAGTGCCCGGCCGGGACGGTCATGAGCCGCCTTTACCGCGGCCGGAAGATCTTGCAGCGCTCGCTGTTCAAGTACGCCGTCGAGCAGGGCGTGATCAGCCCGGAGTGGACGGCTGGCGGCGAGGCCGACGCGGCGAAGAAGCAGGCCGCGCAGGCCCAGCCCGCGGGCGCCCAGACGGTGGACCTTGATTCGTACCGGCGCAAGCGCGCCGGAGGAGCAGGAACGGACCATGGCCAAACCTGATCGGGTAGGGATCGCCGACTGCGCGGACGTCGATGCGTTCACGCAGGCCTACATCGACGGCGAGCTATCGGGACGCGATCGCGAGCGGTACGAGCGGCACCTGAGCGGATGCGCGCGGTGCGCGGTGGCCCAGCGGTTCGCTTCGCGAATGAAGGCAGCGGTGCGCGGGCATCTGCCGCGACGGCCGATGCCGGCCGCGTTCGAGCATCGCCTGCGGGTCGCGATCGGCGCCCAGCCCGACGCGCCGCCGCGCTGGCCCTGGCTGACCTGGCCGCGCGTGGTCCCCGCGCTGGCGGCCATGGGGGTGATGGTGGCGATCGTGGGCACGTTCCACAACCGGCGCTCGATCGTGATGGAGCAGGCCCGCCGCACCTATCAGGCCGAGGTCCCGCTGGACGTGACCAGCCCCGACTGCGCGATGGTGACGTCCTGGTTTCGCGGTCGCGTGGATTTCGCGGTGCACGCGCCGCGCTTGCCCGCCCAGATCACCTGCATCGGCGGACGCCTGGTGAACGTCGAGGACCACCCGGCCGCCTACCTGGTCTACCAGGATCAGCGCGGGCATCGTTTTTCGGTGCTGGTCTTCGATCCCGACAATGCCCCCATCGAGGCGCCGCACCACCGCGTGGTCGACGGGCGCGAGGTGTTCTATCGCGGCGGGCCGGGCATCGTGACGGCCGCCTACCACGACCAGGGGCTGGGCTACGTGATGACCGCCGACGTCGACGAGGACGCCATGACGGGCCTGTTGCAGGCCAGCTTCCGGCAGGCGGCGCCCCCGGACAACGAGCTGCACTGACGCAGCCGCCGGAAAACCGGCCTCCCCCGGCGCGCCCCCATGTCTGATTTCCGGAAATACCAAAATCGCAGGCGCTTGCCCTTCCTGACAGGATGGATAGCTTTCCGTGATCTTGGTCCGGTCCCAGCTGAAGAAATGGCGCACGAAGCTGGTGATGATGGCGCACGGCTCCGGTGTGCGAATCCTCACAGGTCCGGCAGGCGCGCTCGTGGAGCACCCGCTGGAGGTCTCCGAGGGGTCGCCGCGCGCCCGCACGTATTGCGCCCTGCAGTCGCCCGACGGCACGCTGTTCACCGGGGAATGGGATTGCAGCGCTGGCGCCTTCACGTGGCGCTACCAGGAGGACGAGATCATTCGCATCCTGGAAGGGGAGGCGTTCATCGAGATCGATGGCGAGTTTCAGCGCTTCGGGCCCGGCGACACCATCTTCTTTCCGCTCGGGCAGTCGGCGCGCTGGCGGGTGCCCCAGTACGTCCGGAAGGTGTTCTTCATCCGCCACCCCGGCCGGGCGGTGCAGCTGCTGCGCACCTTCAAGATGCCCGGTCGATCCGCGTCCTGACCGGCAGGCCTACCCGATCCAAGATTCCGCTCCGGGTGTTAGGATGACCGACCCTGGGAGGACCGATGGCCGAGCGAACTCTGTTATGCATCGAACCGGACGCAGGCACGGTGGCAGAGATCCGTCGTGCTTTTGCGCCCCATGGCCTGAGGGTCGAGAGCATCCCCAATGGCGAGCAGGCGATTGACTGGGCGCGGCAGAACCATCCGGCCCTCGTCGTGCTGTCGGTCGAACCCCGCAAGGTCGGTTATGCGATCTGCAACAAGCTGAAGCGCGGCCCGTCCACCCGGGACATCCCGCTGATCCTGGTCTCGGCCGAGGAGACCATGGCCACCTTCGATCAGCACAAGAAGCTGAAGTCGCGGGCCGAAGAGTACATGTTGAAGCCGCTCGACCGGGCCGAGCTGGTGACGAAGGTCAACCGGCTGATCGACCTGGACGCCGACGCCGCGCCGGCCGCCGACCACGACATCGAGGAGATCGAGCTGGCCGACGACGAGCTGTCGGAGGTGTCGCTGGATGACGAGGAAGACCTGGTCGAGGAGTCTTTCGCGTCGTCGCCGCACACGGTGGCGACCGACGATGCGGCGGTGATCTCCGCGGCTGACGTCGTGTCCGACGGGATCCCCGCCGGCAGCGAGGAGCCGCTGAATCGGCTGGGCGAGCTGTCGCAGCCGAACCCGGTCGACATGAGCGCGCCGTCGCCGTTCCAGGACTCCGGCGGGGTGGCGACCGGTAGCGGTCCCGTCCACTTCGACGCCGAGCAGTTCGATCAGGAGACCCAGGCCGCGTTCGCCGCGCTGGAATCGAGCTCGGCCGAGGGCGGGACGCCCTCGCCCGACATGTTGCACCTGGGCACGCCGGCCGCGGCGCCGGCGCCGGCTGGCCCGGACGTGGTCGATCTGCAATCGATGTGGAGCGACGCGGACCTGCCGGCCAAGATGCCCTGGGAGACGCCCTCCGCCAGCGGGATGGGGACCGCGGCGGCCGGTGCGGGGGAGGGCGGTGGCGCGCCGGGTGGGGCGTTCGAGGCGATGAACGATCGGCCCGGCGAGACCCGACGCACGTCCGACGTGCACCGGGCGCTCGCGCTGCCCGGCCCGGTCACGCCTCCGCCGGCGGTCGCCGCCGTGCCCACGCCCGACTCGTTGCACGATGCTTGGCACGACTCCTCGCAAGACCAGCTGCTGGCCGGCCTGGGCACCGAGGTGCCGCCGCTGCCCGAGGAGGTGCTGTACGACGAGCGGCAGAGCGCCGACACCGCCGCGCGGGACCAGCGCATCCGCGAGCTGGAGGCGACGGTGGCCGAGCTGCAGGCGCACGGCGAGGCCGTCGACTCCGAGAAGCGAGCCTCCGAGGCGCGCGCCAGCGAGCTGCTGGGCCGGATCGCGTCGCTGGAGACCGAGCGACAGACGCTGCGCAAGGAGCTGGACGAGCAGCGCGAGCACGCCACCCAGGTGGCGAGCCAGGGCGCCTTCTCGAAGGAGCGCGAGCTGCTGAACCTGCGGGAGATCATCAACCGCAAGGACAAGGACATCCTGGATCTTCGCGACGGCCTGGACGCGAAGGAGCGGCTGATCCTGGATCACAAGGACAAGATCCGCGAGCACGAGCGGGCGCGCCGGGATCTGGAAGAGCGCACGCTGGGCTTCGAGAAGAGCCTGGTGGCGGCGAACGAGAAGGTCCAGGAGCTGACCCAGGACAAGGAGAAGTCCGTCGAGCGCGAGAAGGGCCTGAAGGCCCGCCTCGACGACGCCCACGAGGAGCTGCGCAAGGGGCAGGACGAGATCGAGGCGGTGCGGAAGCGCGCCCTGCAAGAGACGGAGCGCGTGCGCGCCGAGGGCGAGAAGGTCCGCGCCGAGCTGGAGGCGAAGATCGCCGACCTGGAGGAGTCACACCGCAACAGCCTGGCCACGGCCGCGGACGAGTGGTCGGCCGCCGAGGCCGCCGAGAAGGCCGCCCACCAGTCCGAGCTGATCCGCCTGGAGGCCGCCCACCGCGCCGAGGTCGAAGGGCTGCAGCGCCGCCTGAACGAGGAGGTGGCCACCGCCACCGAGCGGCTGCAGACCGAGCTGCTGAAGCTGCGCCGCGAGCACGAGAAGGCCATCGCGTCCCTGAAGGAAGAGCAGGCGCTGCAGCTCGCGTCCGAGCGACAGGCCTACGAGACGCAGACCGAGGCCAAGCACCGCGGTCACCGCGAAGAGGTGATGGCCCTGCGGCGCCGCCACGAGGAAGAGCTGACGGCCGCCGAGGATCGCCGCCAGCGCGACATCCTGGAGCAGGAGCAGCGCCGGGTGACCGAGCTGGAGGCGGCGGAGAATCGCCGCCGCCTCGAGCTGCAGGCGCGCGACGAGGACCATCACGCCCGCGTCACCGAGGCCGAGCGCCGTCATCTGGTCGAGAAGACGGAGCTGGCCGAGCGCTACCGCACCGAGCACGATCAGGCGCTGGGGCGCGCGGCGCGCGCCGAGGGCGAGCTGGTGGCCCGCACCCAGGAGATCGAGCAGGCCTATCGCCGGCTGGCCAGCTTCGAGGCGGATCTGGACGCGGCGCGGGCCGAGCTGGGCGACCGCGACGTGCGCCTCAGCCAGGCGCGCGATCGGCTGGGCGAGCTGGAGGCCAAGATCGGCGACTACGAGGATCAGATCGTGCGCGCCTTCCAGCGGCTGCGGTCCGACGAGAAGACCACCGAGAAGATCCGGCGCGCGCTGGGCGTGGCGCTGGCGCTGCTGGACGAGCGCGCGGTGTCCGGGCAGGGCGGGGGCGGCCTGAAGCCGCTGCCCGCCGCAGACGAGGCGGAAAAGAGCTGATTTACCGGGGATCCGACAGCTATCCGCGCGCCGGCGCGGCGCGGGGGCGCGCGTGAAGGCGGTCACCGGCAACATCACGGGACTGAAGCCCAGCCAGCTGAACGCGCTCGAGCGCGTTTACCGGCGCCGCCTCAAACCCGAGGAGGTCGTGTCGGGCGAGCTGGGAAACTTCCTGTGCGAGGTCTCGCGCGAGATCGACCGACAGGTGGGCATCCTGGTCTCCCGCCGCGGCGAGATCGAGCACGTGTTCGTGGGCGACGCCTCGCGGCTGATGCTCCCGGAGATCGGGCGCTTGCGGGCGGGCCGCGGCCGCTTCCGGGGCCTGCGCCTGGTCCACACGCACCTGCGCAACGAGCCCCTGACCCGCGACGATCTGGTCGACCTGGCCTTGCTGCGGCTGGACCTGGTGGCGGCCATCGGCATGCAGCCCGACGGCCGGCCCGCCGATCTGCACCTGGCGCACCTGCTGCCCGTGGTCGCCGGGGAGCCCAACCAGAAACCCTGGCGCATCCTGCCGGCGGCGCCCTTTCACCGCAACGACCTGGACGTGGAGGCGCTGGTCGGCGCGCTGGAGGAGGAGTTCGAACGCGCCCAGCCCACCGGCGTCGCCACCGACGGCCACGACCGGGCGCTGCTGGTCGTGGTCGACGTCCGGAAGCGCAGCGGCGGCTCCGGCGCCAGCCAGGCCTCGCGCGTGGCCGAGCTGAAGGAGCTTTGCCGCACCGCCGGCGTGAGCGTCACCGGCATCGTCGAGCAGCGACGGCCTGAGGCCGATCCCAAGACGCTGGTCGGCCGCGGCAAGCTGGAGGAGATCCTGATCCGCGCCATGCAGGTCGACGCGCAGGTGCTGATCTTCGACCCGGATCTGACGCCCGGGCAGGCGCACGCCATCGCCGACTTCACCGATCTGCGCGTCATCGATCGGACCATGCTGATCCTGGACATCTTCGCGCGGCGCGCGAAGAGCCGCGACGGCAAGCTGCAGGTCGAGCTGGCGCAGCTGCGCTACCGGCTGCCGCGCCTGCACGAGAAGAACACCATGATGAGCCGCCTGACGGGCGGCATCGGCGGCCGCGGCCCCGGCGAGACGAAGCTGGAAGAGAACCGGCGGCGCGCCCGCGAGCGCATCAACCGCCTGGAGAAGGAGATCGAGCACTACAGCCGCCAGCGCGCGGGCCGGCGCGCCCAGCGCGACGCGCGGGCGCTGCCCATCGTGGCCATCGTCGGCTACACGAACGCCGGCAAGTCGACGCTGTTGAACACGCTGACCCAGAGCGAGGTGCTGGCCGAGGACAAGCTGTTCGCCACGCTGGATCCCACCACACGGCGGTTGCGCTTCCCGCGCGAGCGCGAGATCATCATCGCCGACACGGTGGGGTTCATCCGCGATCTGCCGCCGGATCTGGTGCAGGCGTTTCGCGCCACGCTGGAGGAGCTGAATGAGGCCGACCTGTTCGTCCACCTGGTCGACGCCTCGGATCCCGACGGGGAGGCGCAGCAGGCCGCCGTGGAGCGGATCCTGTCCGAGCGCGGCCTGGCGGAGACGCCCCGGATCGTCGTGCTGAACAAGATCGACCGCCTGGAGCCCGAGGACCGGGCGCGGCTGCTGGAGGGGCCGGGCCGTCAGGGCGGTCTGCCGGTGGTCCCCATCTCCGCGAACGATCGGGACACCACCAAGCCGCTGCTGGACCTGATCGAGAACACGCTGTGGCACGAGGGCCGCCTGGCGCGCCAGCGAACGGTGTGGGGCGAGGTCGCCGCCGCAGAGGTCGAGGGCGACGGGGACGGCGAGCCGGACGGCGAGGCCGGTGAGGCCGCCCCCGCTCCGGACGCGTAGGCGTACGGCGGTCCTGGGGAACCGCCACCGGCGGAGGTCGTGCTAGACGATCCGTCATGCCGATCGTCAAGGTGCACCGAGGGCCGGGCCGACCGAACGAAGAGAATCGGGGCATCTTCGCCGCCGTGCACGAGGCGCTGGTGGCCGCC
>Ga0105240_10003396_pt1 | contig 24768 bp, 21 predicted proteins | sample KBSC54metaG_FD_80426 | JGI IMG/M metagenome (GOLD analysis project Ga0105240, IMG submission 80426) | Corn rhizosphere microbial communities from Kellogg Biological Station, Michigan, USA - KBS C5-4 metaG | ecosystem: Host-associated > Plants > Roots > Rhizosphere > Soil | place: Michigan, USA...
GACCCTGGCGGATGAAGCTTGCAGACGATCGTCGCATCGACGTGGCGGCGTTCGGCGAGCGACAACTCGATGATGTCGGGTTGCCGAAGGGGCCCGCGCCGGACGACGCGACCTCCGGCACCTCCAGGCTGTTGTCGGCTATCACGCGTTGCCCCGACGGCGTCGCGCGCGAACGGCAGGTTCGCGCCGCGATTCAAGACGCAGGGTTCCAATGGCTGTGCTATTGGCGCATACATCGCATGGGCGGGAGCGTTCGACATGCCGCATGGTTCGACACGTATTCGCCCCCGGCCTGGCGTGCGTGTTTCGAGCGAAGCGGGTTGCTCAGCGGCGATCCTCGCATCGACCCGGCGAGCCGGTGCGACTGGCCATTTGCTTGGGACCTCGCTTCGCTCTGCGCGGACCGGCATGGCCGTCACGCCGACCCCGCGACCCGGCGTTTCAGCGAGAGCGCGGCGCGGGCCGGCGTGCGCAGCGGCGTGACGATCGGACTTCCCACCGGCAAGACGTTCCAGCGGGCGATCGTCACCTTGTCGAGCGCGCGAGCCGATCGACGCTGGATCACCGATAAAGCGATCGGCGAAGCCCATGCGGTCGCCCTTGCCATGCATGAGTTCGTCGAACCACGGCTACGGCATCTGATTGCAGATCCGGAAGCCGGCGTGTTGAATGACGTGCAGCATGCTGTGCTGCGCTTCGTCTCACAGGGAATCAGCAATCGGGAAATTGCCGAGCGCTTATCGATATCGACTCACGTCGTGGCGTACCACTTGGAGCAGTTGGAACGCAGATACGCCGCCCGGAATCGGGTCCAGCTTGCGTATAGGGCGGGCCGGATTCTGCATGAGTAACTCACGGGTCCTCGAGGGCGTGCGTGGCAAACGGGTCCAGCCATTCACCACGGGCATGGCGAACGGCTGCACTGCGCAGCGCCGGTGACCTCCTCTGCGCTTCAGCAATCGGGAGGGCGGTATGTCATACGAAGCACTCGATGACGAGCGGGCGAGTGTGCTGTTGCCAAGCGACTTCGACGCCTGTACCGGGTTTCAAACGCCCGTGAGGGCCTCGCAGGCCCCATGCTGCGCGCCCCGGATCCATTATGTGGATGAATCCGCGGTCGAGCCGATGCTGCGCAGCGATGAGCTCGGCAGCGAGACGCGCCTCGCCGCTGAATTTGGCGCGGCGGCCGACCTCGGCGAACTGACGCGTCTGGTCGGCAGTGTCGTGCACGTACTAGGTTTCCGTCGTCTCGCTTATCTGACAGTGAGGACCGACGCCCACGGCCGAGTCGATCGCATCTATCTGCTGCGCAACGCTTTCGCGCCGAGCCTCATGCAACGCATGGTGCGTACGGGCATGCTCGAACGCAACGCGCGTCTGCGCACGGTGCTGACCAGCCAGCTGCCGCAGCGATGGGAGCTGAAGACGTTGATGCGCACATACGGTGCGAGCCAGTTCGCTGACGAGGACCGACAGCTCCTCCATGAAATGCGCGAGAAGGGTTTCCTAAGTGGTCTGGCCTTTGGCTTGCCGATTTCCAATACGTCGATGCGTTCGATCCTCATCCTTGCGTCGCAGCGGGAGAGCGCAGCCGACTGGCTCACCGAGGATGTCATCGTTCAATGCCTGACGTTCGGTTCGTCGCTGCATCAGCGTTGCGCGGCTTATCTGCGCGCGGCCCAACGGCAGGAGGCGTTCGGTCTGCTCTCGCCGCTGCACCGGCAAATCCTCGATCTGCTGGTGCTCGGACTGACGGACAAGGAGATTGCCGTCAGGCTCGATATGAGCGCGCACACCGTCGACTATCACCTGCGCCAGCTCAAGGAGCGATATGGCGCACGCGATCGCAGCCACTTGGCATTCATTGCCGGTAGCCGCGATTGGAGGTGAGGAAGTCGCGTCCCGTTGGGCAGCGGCCAGGTCACTGAGCTTGCGCAGCCAGCGGGGCCTGCATGCCGAGCCATGCGATCAACTGCGCGATCAGTTCGTCGCTCGCGGCGGACAGCGCTCCGACCCCGCCCGCGGCGCTCGACGTCCTCGCGGGCGCGCGGGCGGTGAACGTGCGTTGCGCGAGGACCTTGCCACCGCGGGCCAACGTCGCGCGCGCGGTGACGGCGCCATGACTCTGGTCCTCGCCATCGAAATCCTGCTCGAACTGGTCGAGCTCGACGGTGAGAAGCGGCGCGCTCGCCGTTTCGTCGCCGGAGAGCACGGCGCCTTGCGCGGCAAGCGCGCTGCGCAAGCGCTGCGTGAGCAACTGCGGGGGCGCCATCGTCCAGTGGCTGTGCGCATAGGACGAGGTCTGGCGCGGATCGACGTAGTTCATCCGGTAGAGGATCGCGTCGCTGTCGAGCGCGCGCGGCGAGCGCACTTCGAACATTCTCACCGCGGGCAACGGGACCACCGAGGGATGCGTCTTGGGCGCGGGCCCGAGGTCGTAGCGGATATCCGATACGGCTGCCGGAGTACCCAGCGTGCATGCCGCAAGCAGCATCGCCCCCAACGCGGCAAGCGTTGCCGGCGCATAGTGCGCGCGCATGAAGATGCGCCCTGCCCGGGTATCCAAAATCGATTCCATCGAACGTGTGATACGTGACATAGATCGTTTCCTTTCCTTCCCTTCTTTCTCGAACCCGGGTCCTCAGCGCGAGGCGGCAGCCCCCTTGGGCCATGCGAAACCGCGCTCGCCCGGTCCCGGCGTAGCGGCACCGACGCCGAACAGCACACTGCGCGGGCTCGTGCCGAAGACCGTCGCCGCATGGTCGATCGAGCGCGCGGCGCCGCCGACGTCGACCGCGAGTGCATTCACGCGCGGCAACGTGTCGTACTCGATGCGCGCCGACATGGCTTCGATCGACGCGTCCATCTGCGCAACGGCCGCGCCCGCACGATCGGCCGCCGCCCCCATTTTGTCGAGATTCGCGTAAAGCGGCCCGTGCGGGGCACTGAGCGTGCTCATCAACGTCTCGGCCGATGCCAGCGTGCGCCTCGTCTGCGCGAGCGTGTCCGGCAATTGCTTCGCCGCGGGCGCGGCCTGCGAAGCGAGCACCGTCAACGCGTCCGCTGCGTGCTGCACGCTCGCGGCGGTTGCCATCAATTGAGCCTGCGTCTCGGGAGAAAGCATTGCGTCCGCACGCGTCGCGACGCTTTCGAGCTCGCCCAGCAATGCATCGCCGCGCCGTTGCAATTGATCGAGCAGCCCGGGCCGCAACTGCAACTGCGCGACATGCTTCGACGAAGACGGCAGCGGCGCCTGGTCGCCCCCGGTGTCGTCGAGTTGGACGAACGCGAGCCCCGTCACGCCCTGCAAGGCGAGGCTGCCGAATGTCGAGCGCGTCATGGGCGTGCTCTTGTCCACGAGAATCCGGATCACGATCTGCCCGGGATGGGCGGGGTCGAAGCGGATCCACTGCACTTTGCCCACATCGAGGCCGCGATAGCGGACCGGGGCATCGGTGGTGAGTCCCGTCACGCTCGTACGCGATACGAGATCGTAGGGGATGCGCACCGCGCGATCGAAGTTGAACCAGAAAACCGCGAGCACGATCGTCACGGTCAGTCCGATCGCGAACACCCCGGTCCAGAACGCATGCGACTTGTTTTCCATTCGCGTATTCCTTGAAGCTCAAAGTCGCGAGGCGCCGCGCCGGCGCCTCACAGGGGCACTTCGGCCGACGCGGCCTCGAGTGCGGCCGGCGGCAGCTTCGCCCGGCGCTCGGGCGGCAGGGCCTGCAGCGCGCGCCGCCCGCGGCGGCCGAGGAAGAACTCGCGGATGAACGGATGATCGACGCCCGCCGCCTCTTCGATGGGCGCCGCCACGAGGACCTTGCGATCTGCGAGGACGGCCACACGCGTCGAGATCGCGGCCATGGTGTCGAGATCGTGCGTCACCATGACGACAGTGAGCCCGAGCGCGCGATGCAGGGTCGCGATCAGTTCGACGAACTCTTCGGACGACTGGGGATCGAGGCCCGCTGTCGGTTCGTCGAGAAACAGCAGCTCCGGCTCGAGCGCAAGCGCGCGCGCAATGCCCACGCGCTTGATCATTCCGCCCGAGAGCGCGGCCGGCATTTTCGAGGCGTGCTTGCAAGGCAGCCCCACCATCTCCAGCTTGAGCATCACGAAGTCGTGCAACAGCTTGCGCGGCACCCGGCCGAGCTCGCGCAGCGGCTGAGCGACGTTATCGAACACGGACAGCGACGAAAAGAGCGCACCCTGCTGAAAAAGCATCCCGAGGCGGCTGCGCATGAGCTTCGCCGTTTTCGCATCGACCTTCGTCGCGTCTTCGCCGAAAAGCAGGATGGAGCCCGAGCTTGGCGCTTCGAGACCGAGGATCTGCCGCACGAGCGTCGTCTTGCCGGAGCCCGAGCCCCCGACGATCGAGACGATTTCGCCCCTCCGTACCGCGAAATCGAGGTGCTCGTGCACGATGTTGCTGCCGTAGCGCTTGGTGAGATCGCGCACGTCGATGACCGTCTCCGCAATGGCCGGCGGCGGGCGGTCGCGTACGGCGGCGGAAAGCGGCGCGGTCATGGGCTCTTCAGATCCCTACGTTCTGGAACATGATGGCGAAGATGGCATCGGCCAGAATCACGACCGTGATCGACGACACGACGGATGACGTCGTGCCGGTGCCAAGGCTCTGCGAATTCGGCTGGATGCGAAAGCCGAAATGGCACGCGACGAGCGCAATCAGGATACCGAACGCCACACCCTTGCCGAGGCCGATGTAAAGATTCACGATCGGCACGACCTTCGGCAAGGCGCGCACGAAATAGCTGATGTCGATGCCGAGCACTAACTGCGCCGAAAGTGCGCCGCCCGCCAGCGCGACAACGTCGGTCCACATCACGAGCAGCGGCATGGCCACGCCGAGCGCCACGACGCGCGGCAAAATCAACCGCAGCCCATGCGGGATGCCCATGACGCGCATGGCGTCGAGTTCCTCCGTCACGCGCATGACGCCGATTTGCGCCGTGATCGCCGACCCCGATCGGCCCGCGACGAGGATCGCCGCGAGCACCGGCCCGAGCTCGCGAATCACCGCCAGCCCGAGAATGTTGACGATGAACTGATTGGCGCCAAAAAGCCGAAGCTGCTGCGCCGAGAGGTAGCTGAGCACGATGCCGATCAGGAACGCCACAAGTGCGGTGATCGGCAGCGCGCGTGTGCCCGCGTGATAGATATTGGCCGAGATCTCGGTCCACGGGGCGCTCGACGGATGGCGCACGATCGAGAGCAGATCGAGTATCACGCGCCCGAACATCGCCACGCCGCCCTGGACATGCCCGGCGAACGTGAAGATCGCTTCGCCGAGCGCCGTGACCGGACCGATGCGCTCCACGCGCTCGGGCTCCTCGCGCTGTTTCTCGAGCAACGCGATGCGCGCGAAAATGTCGCGCTGCGTCTCGGTCAGCGTGAGCCCGTCCGGCATCTTGCGTCCCCAGACGCTCCAGAGCGCCTGCGCACCGACGTGGTCCATCCGTGCGATCTCCGACAAATCCCACTGCGCCGACGTGTTCCCCATCAGGCCGACCAGGCGGGTGGTCGCACCGGCGCGGGCCCGGTCGCGCGCGAGCGCCAGCGCGGTCCATTGGCCCGACAGACGCACGAGCGGACCGGCGCTGCCGGCCGTGACCTGCAACCCGGGCGGAGTATCGAAGTCCAAGGACGACACGCTCCTTTCGCGATGGTGAGCGGCCATTGTAGCCAGCCACACGGGCAAGCGCACCGTTCGCGTCGCCCGACGCCGCGCTCCCTATGATGCCGCTCGATGCCATTAGCCGCCTCACGCGAATGACAGGCCCTACAATACGCGTCATGACCGATACCCATTTCGACGCGTCGTCCTCGACGCCCTCGGGCGAGCCCTGCCCAAATGAATCGCGCATCGATCGGGAGCGCGCCGTGGCGCTCAGCCGCGCCGTGTCCTCGCCGATGCTCGAGATCGTCGACGAAACGGCCTCGACCAATACGGATCTGATGCAGCGCATGAAAGCGATGCCGCGCGAAGGGGCCGTGGCCGGCGTGCACGTGGTGCGCGCAGCTTACCGGCAAACGGCCGGGCGCGGGCGACAAGGTCGTAGCTGGCAGGCGGAACCGGGCCGCGCACTGATGTTCTCCGTGGGCTGCATCGTGCCGCGGCCGCTCTCGGGGCTCGCGGGTTTGAGCCTGGCCGTTGGCGCCGCGCTCGTCGAACGACTGCGCGCGTTGCCCGGGCTGGCGGCCGGCGACGCGGCGCGCATCGGCCTCAAATGGCCCAACGACCTGCTGCTCGACGGCGGCAAGCTCGCGGGCATTCTCGTCGAAACGGCCTGGAGCACGGCTGCGGCGACCGCAGCCGTGATCGGCGTGGGCATCAACGTTCGCAGCGATCCCGCGCTCGATGCCGAGCTCGCCGCAGCGGCAGCCGCCTTGCCCGAGCAGGCTCGGCCGACGCCTCCCGCGGCGCTCTCGCAGATTCTGCCGGACGCTGACCTCACGCTGACGCTTGCCGCCGCCCTGGCGGGGCTCTCCGCCATGCTCGACACGTTTTCCAGCGAGGGTTTCGCGGGATTTCGCGCGCGCTGGAGCGCCTGCCACGCCTACGCGGGGCGCGAGGTCGTGCTGCTCGAAAACGGCGAACCGTTCGCGCGCGGCACGGCACTCGGCGTGGACGACGCCGGCCAGTTGCTGCTCGAAACGGCCGACGGCATCCGGGCCATCGCGACCGGCGATGTCTCGCTGCGTCTCGCACCATCGACACCATGACACGCGCGCCGTTTCTGCTGGTCGACGCAGGCAACAGCCGCATCAAATGGGCGTTGACCACGGTTGATGGGACGATGTTGGAAACGGGGGTATTCGGGCACGCGAGCGCTGCGCAGGCGCAATCGGATCAGCCTGTCCCCGCGGAACCGGCGTGGCAGTCGTCGTCGCTGCGTCCTTCGGGGGCATGGATATCGAACGTGGCGGGCGCCGCCGCGGGAGAACGTCTGGACGCGCTGATCGACGCCGCTTGGCCGGGCCTGCCGCGCACGACGATCCGCGCATTGGCGCATCAGTGCGGCGTCACGAACGGCTATCGGGAGCCGGCGCGCCTGGGCAGCGACCGCTGGGCGGCGATGATCGGCGCGCGCGCGGCCTTTCCCGGCGAAGATCTGCTGATCGCAACGCTCGGGACTGCGACGACGCTCGAGGCGCTGCGCGCGGACGGCACGTTCACGGGAGGCCTCATTGCGCCGGGTTGGTCGTTGATGATGCGCTCGCTAGGCGAACACACGGCGCAACTACCGATACTCGCGGCCCATTCCGTACAGGAGCCGTCCAGGTCCAGCACGGCTCACGCTCGCGAGTGGTTCGCGACGGACACGCCGCAGGCCATTTCGGCGGGCTCGCTGCTGGCGCAGACGGCACTCGTCGAGCGTGCCTGGCACGAACTCGCGCGGGCCTGGAACGCGCCGGTGCGGCTCGTGCTCGGCGGAGGCGCAGCCGATACGATCGCGCGCGCGCTGAACGTGCCATGCACGCGCCACGATTCGCTGGTGCTCTCGGGGCTGGCGCTCATTGCGGCCGAGGGTTCCGCATAGGAGAAACATGGGAGAAAGCCGAGCGCGCGATGCGGCGCGCGGTGCGGGCACGCTGGGAGCCTGCGGCTTTTGCGATCGTTCAAGTTCGACTACGAGGGAGACAGGCAATGTTGCGCTGGCTGATCGTCATTCTTTTACTAGCCAATGTGCTCGCCTTTGGCTTCGCGAGCGGCATGCTCGGCCGCCTGCCGGCATCCGGGCCGCTCGAGCCCGGCCACCTGAACCGGCAGGTTCACCCCGAATGGCTGCAGGCGCATCCGATCACGGCCGCCGACGCGGGCGAGCAAGCCGTTGTCGGAACCCCTGCACCGGCGCCGCTGGTTGCGGCGACGCCGCTCGGGCGATGACGTGTGTGATTCGCTTGTGGTCGTTTGCTACGGTCGGCAGCGCGACGCGAGCCAGACGTACTGGAAACGACTGCCGGACTACGCGCCGGATTGCGCGCGGACCCTCGTCAACAGCGCTGTGGTCGAGCGGTCGTGCTCGAACGGGATCGCCAGCGCACGCCCTCCCCAGCCGCGCACGAGCGCCGATTCGGGTAGCGTGTCCATGTCATAATCGCCGCCCTTCACCAGGATGTCGGGATGCAGCGCCGCGATCAGATCGATCGGCGTTTTTTCCTCGAACGTCACGACCCAGTCCACGCTTTCGAGCGCGGCCAGCAAAGCCATGCGGTCGACTTCCCGATTGATCGGGCGATCGTCGCCCTTGCCGAGCATGCGGACCGATGCATCGCTGTTCACGCCGACTATGAGGCACGCGCCAAGCGCCTTCGCTTGCGCGAGATAGGTCACGTGGCCGCGATGAAGAATGTCGAAGACGCCGTTGGTGAATACCACGGGCGCCGCCAGCGTCGCGCGGCGCGCGGCCAGTGCCTCACGCGTGACGATCTTGCGCTCGAAGAAAGCGCTCATCAGGCCGGTTGCTGCTCGGCCGAGCCTTGTTGCGACTGCAAACGCGCCGCGACTTCCTTGCGATAGCGATTGAGGTCCTGCGCCGTCGTGAACGTGCGTTCGAACAGGATCGACAGATTGTGCAGGATGCGCTCGACGACCTTCTTCTCCCAGCCGTCGTCGAAACGGATCTGCTCGTCGAGCCAGCGCTCGAGCCATTCGGGATCGGGAAGACGCGATTGGATCGTGTCGCGCGGGAACAGGTCGCGATTGACGTGCAGGTTGGTCGGGTGCAGCGGCTTTTCGGTGCGGCGGGCCGACGCCATCAGCACGCCGATCTTGGCGAACGCGGCACGTGCCACGTCGCCGCAATTGGTGAGCGCCTTTTTCATATACCGCAAGTACGCACCGCCATGACGCGCCTCGTCACGCGAGATCGTCTCGTAGATGTGCTTGATGACGGGCTCGGTATGCCACTCGGCCGCGCGGCGATACCAGTGATTGAGGCGAATTTCGCCGCAAAAGTGCAGCATCAGCGTTTCGAGCGGCGGCGCGGGATCGAATTGGAATCGCACGGCATGCAGCTCTTCCTCGCTCGGTACCAGTTCGGGGCGGAAACGCCGCAGGTATTCCATCAGAACGAGCGAATGCTTTTGCTCCTCGAAGAACCACACGCTCATGAACGCCGAAAAATCGCTGTCGTGATGATTGTCGCGCAGGAACATCTCGGTCGCAGGCAGCGCCGACCACTCGGTGATCGCGTTCATCTTGATCGTGGCCGCCTGCTCGTCGGTCAGCAACGAGGCATCGAACGTGTCCCAGGGGATGTCCTTTTCCATGTCCCATCGAACCGATTCGAGCGATTTATAAAGTTCCGGATAAAGCATGGTGTTCATCTTCCCACCCCTCGTCTGCCCATTGCGACTCGTCAGTCGTCCACTCAACTATTGCTGCAAATGCACCAATGAGCACATCGAAGCAGCCAAATTCACTATTTTACGCGGTAATGTTGGCCGATCGTTGATCGAGCTCAAGTCACGAGCCCACGGCATCGGCCCGGCAGTCCGCCCGCCAGGACGGCCTGTCGCCGCCCGTCGATGTCGGCCGCCGGATGTCGAGCGGGGCATCGCCCTGGCGCCGAGCCTTTCCTTTCGTGTACCCGGCGGACGGCGGCTCAACGGACTGCCGCGATCATGGTTTTCGGTATCGCCCACAAGATCGAAAGCTTTGGAATGATAGCATGGCGCCGCCCGCCAGCGGGGCATTTGGAGGCCGCCCGAGGCGATCCAGCCTCCGCGCAAACCGTCGCATCCACACGATGCGGATCGCACTCAACGCGCCGCGTCGCCGCTTTCGTGCATCGGCGCGTTCGCAGGCGGTGGGCTCGCGCGCACGCCGCGGTGATTCGCGGCCGCAATCCACGCGCGCAGTTGCTCGCTATGGGCCAGCGTGTCGCGGTAGCCGAGTTCCAGCAGCTCGCTCGCGAATTCGGCCTCGAAAAGCAGGTAGCTCGCGAACGACGCGCCGGCAGCGCGATTGCCCCCTACGGCGCCGAGCAGTCCACGCACGGTCAGCGGCAGCCGCTTCAAATGCCGTGCGGCGAGCAACTCGATGCGCTCGGACGGCGCGATCGCCAATACCTCGATATGGCGCCATCCGCTGGCAGGCTCGATCTGATGCGGCAGATGAAGAATCATCCGGTTGATGTGCTCGATACGCTCGATATCGGCACCGATCGAATCGAGAAACACGCTGGCCATCACCTGCTGGCCGATCTGCGCCAGCGTCGGATAGCCGGTCGCCGCACCCGGTGCAACCGGCACTTCGGGCCGCGGCGCGGCGGCGCCGAGCACGATGATGCGCTCAGCTCCGAAATGGATGGCCGGGCTGAGCGGTGCGATCTGGCGAATCGATCCGTCGCCGAAATACTCGATGCGCCCATCGAGCGGCAACGGGACGGCCGGAAAAAGGAATGGAATAGCCGAAGACGCGAGGAGATGCTCGGGGCCGAGCTTCACCATGGCCGCCGAGCGCTGCGCGCGCCGCCACTGTTGGATCGGCTCGGCGGCCTGGTAAAAAGTCAGATGCCGGCCGCTCGAATAACTGAGCGCGGAGATCGACAGCGCATGCAGCGCGCGCGATTCGAGCGCGGCGCCGATACGCGAGAACTCGAGTCCGTGGGCCAAAAGCTCGGCGAGCGGGCTGTTGTCGAAGAGCCCCCGCGGCGCTTGATGAACCGCCCAACCGATGCTCATCGCCGCGAGCCAGCGCGCGCCGGCCGCGGCGACGCCCCGCCAGTCCGTCCGATAGACCTGCCGGGCGCTGATATGGGACCAGAAATCGACGAGCCGCCCGACCCCCTCGGCAAAATCGTCGGCATGGCTCGCTATGGAAGCCGCATTGATGGCACCGGCCGAGGTGCCGCAAACGACTGGAAACGCGATCGTGCGCCGATCGGGATCGACCTCGCGCGTGAGCTCGGCCAACGCCTTTAGCGCGCCCGCCTGATAGGCGGCTCGCGCGCCGCCTCCCATCAAAACGAGCGCGAGCCGCACGGCGCCTCCTTGCCGAGCGCCCCATGCACGCCCATCGATGCGTTCCGTCCGCCTGCTATTGCCACGTCAACCGCCTTCCCGCCATTCGGCCCGCCGTTGGGTCTCTCATTAGCGGGTTTATCGGCTTGTTCTCTCACTTCTTTACCGGCGCTTTCATCGTAAATCTAGCCTCGGTTTGAAACCCCGGCCTGAAGGCCGGTTGTGGACAGTTGCTGCAGCTCCTGCAAGTCGTGCGCCTCGTTACCCCACGCGCGCTTCGTACGGTCCCGCGAGCGCCTACTTTTCGTTCGGCGAAGCCGGGGCGCCGCCGGCCGGTTTGCGCGTCGAGCTCCGCTTGGACGAACTCTTCGCGCCCGTCTTCGCTGAGCTGCCGGTCGCCGTCTTGCGCGCACCGGCCGCCGCGTCGCCCGGGCCGTCGGGCTTCGCGTCCGGCGCCGCGCCGGGCTGCGACACCGCGAACGATGCGAGCTGGTTGAACTGAGACTGCAGCATGTTCCACCAGGCCGTCGGGTCGAACGCGCCGGCATCGCTCGCTGCCTCGTCCTCCTTCGCACCCGCGCTTTCCTCGCGCGGTGCGCTGCCGGCGCCCGAGGGCTTTGTCGATGCCGCCGATGCGGCCGATGCCTCGCCGGCCGCCGGCTGCGTCATCGACGCCTGCGCAAACGCGCCGAACGCGCGCAGCGTGGAGAGCGTGGCGCGCTGCACCTCGAGCCCCTGAATCGCGGACTGCAGCATGTTCAGATTGAGCTTGAGCCACTGTTCGACGGCACGCAGATCGGTGATGCGTTTATCGAGCTCTTCGACGTTCGTGAGCGGCGTCATCATGTCCGACATCGCCGAAAGCGGCGAAGGAAAGCCCTGCGCGGTACCCGGCTGCGTGCCGGGAAACGCCGAGCCGAACGGGGTGAGGCGCATCATGCTCCACATCTTGTCGAGCATCTCGGCGGGCGGAAAACCCGGGAACCCGGGAAACGGCTGGTCGCCTTGGTTATCGGTCATTTGCGTCTAGCCTCTCAACGTCTATCGGTTATCGGGACGCGCCCCGCGCGCCGCCATCAGTGTAGGCTGCTTGTCTGCCGCATGCATCGGGCGAAACCCGGCGCGGCGACCAGAACGCCGGATCAAGCCGCGACAGCGGCATCGAGCGGCGCGACGGATTGCTCGATCGCGCCGAAGATCGAGCGGCCCGGCTCGTCGAACATCTCGATTCTGACCGTGTCGCCATATCGCATGAACTCGGTGACAGGGGCGCCGTCGGCAATTGTTTCGAGGCAGCGTTTCTCGGCGATACAGCAATATCCGCGCTGGGCATCCTTGTTCGATACCGTGCCCGAGCCCACGATCGCGCCCGCTCGCAGGTTACGCGTTTTCGTCGCGTGCGCAATCAACTGCCCGAAGTGAAACACCATGTCGGTGCCCGCGTCGGGCTGTCCTACCTTCTTGCCGTTCCAATGCACGATCATCGGCAGATGCAGCCGTCCCTCGCGCCAATGTTGGCCAAGCTCGTCGGGCGTCACGGCCACGGGCGAAAACGAAGTGGCCGGCTTGCTTTGAAAGAAGCCGAATCCTTTCGCTAGCTCGGGGGGAATCAGATTGCGCAGCGACACATCGTTCGCCAGCATCACGAGTCGCACCGCGCGCAGCGCGGCGTCGGGGGCGGTACCCATGGGCACATCGCCGGTGACGACGGCCACCTCGGCCTCGAAGTCGATACCGAACGACTCCGACGGGCACACGATGTCGTCGCAAGGCCCCAGCAAATCGTCGCTGCCGCCTTGATACATCAGCGGGTCGGTCCAGAACTCGGGCGGCATCTCGGCACCGCGCGCGCGGCGCACGAGTTCCACGTGATTCACGTAGGCCGAAGCGTCGGCCCATTGATAGGCGCGCGGCAGCGGTGCCATGCAGTCTTTGGGCTCGAACGCGAAAGTGTTGCGCGCACGGCCCTGATTGAGGGCGTCGTAACGCTCGGCAAGCTGCGGCGCGTAAAACGGCCAGTCGTCGAGCGCGCGCTGCAGCGTGGGCGCAATGGCGTCGGCAATCGAGGCCGTGCGCAGATCGCGCGAGACGACGATCAATTGACCGTCGCGCGAACCGTCCTTGAGCGTGGCAAGTTTCATGAGTGGATGGAAATCGTTGTAGTGACGATGGAGGAAATCTATTTTACGATGGTGAATCCGCAACGGCGCCTTATCGTCCAGCGTCCCTATCGGCCTGATCGCTCCGATCATGCGCCGCACAGGTTTCAGGCCATATGTCCGCTTCCTCGATCATCCCTGAAGATTCCAATACGCGCACGGCCGCGTCCGGCGGTCAGGGCCACTCCGGCGATCCGCCCGACGATACGCCCGAGACCGAAGAGAAGGCGCGTGCCGGAATTCAATCGATCGAAGTCGGCTTCCGGCTGCTCGACGTGCTGACGCAGGCGCCCCGCGCGATGATGCTGCGCGACCTTGCGAGCCGCGCGGAAATGAGTCCGGCGAAGGCCCACCGCTATCTGGTGAGCTTCGTGCGACTGGGCGTCGTCGCCCAGGATCCGCTTAACGGACGCTACGAACTCGGCGGCTTCGCGCTACAAATGGGGCTCGCGCGGCTTGCCCGCATCGACGGCGTGAAGCTCGCGCGCATCGCGCTGGCCGAGCTTCATGAAGCGCTCGACGCGACGCTGGGCATCGCCGTCTGGGGTAATCTGGGGCCGACGGTCGTGCACTGGATCGAATCGAGTCGGCCCGCCAAGGCCGCGCTGAAGCTCGGCGACGTCATGCCGCTGATCGGCTCGGCCACGGGCCTGCTTTTCGCTGCATATTTGCCGCGCGGCAAAACGGAGCGGCTCATCGAGCGCGAACTATCCGTTGCGCGGCGCTCACCCCACGGTTCGGGGCCGCGCACGCGCGAGGAGCTCGAGCGCTTGCTGGCCGATGTACGAGCGCATGGCGGGGCGCGCGTCGAAGGATTGCTGCTGCCCACGATCGATGCGTTTTGCATGCCCGTGTTCGATTCGACGGGCGGGCTCGCTCTCGGGCTCATTGCGCTCGGCCACGAAGGCACTTTCGACATTTCGTGGGAGGGCCAGATCGCCTGTGCGCTGCGAAGCTGCGCGCACAGGCTCTCGTATGAGCTCGGGTATAGCGCCGAGCCGCGGTAGTCGCAACAGCCACCGGCTGCGGCGGGCAGCGCCCACCGCCGGAACACGTTGCGGCGAATGCCGGTCGAACGGGACCTCGGTATGCGCCGAAGCGTCGTTCTGCACGCTGGAGCCTGCATTGTGCCGCACCTCGTTTCATCTGACTTTTGCGCTGGATCGCCATGCCACTCAGTTACACCGCCGATTCGTCCCAAGCGCCGCCGGGCGCCGCGACGCTGCCGGCGCGGCCATGGCGCTGGGGCCTCGTGGCGGCCGGCGTCGTGCTGGCGCATGCCGTAGCCGCGCTCTGGCTCGTCCGCCATCGCGATGCATTTGCGCCCGATATCGCGAAGCCGCCCGTCGAGGTCGCGCTCCTTACGCCCGAGCGCATCGCGCGTGAGCCGGCTCCCCGTGCGACGCGCACCCCGGCGGCGACGCCGCGCGCAGCGCGTGTTCGGCGCGAAAAAGCACCGCAGCACGTGCTGCAGTCCATCGCGCCAGACGCACCGCGAGCCGCCGCGCAGCGTCCGAGCGCGGACGCCGCCACCGCGGCGAGCACGAGACACGGCAACGCATCGGCAACGACTGCGGCCGGCGGCGCGTCGGCCGACGGCGCCGGCACGGCACAGGACAAAGCGGTCGGAGTGAAATTTTCGGTGCCGCCGTCGGGCAATCTGAACTACGACACGTTTTACAACGGCGTGCAAAACGCGCCTGGCACGATCCAGTGGACGAGCGATGCCACCGGCTATCAGATAGTGGTCTCCGTGCCGCTGCCGTTCGTCGGCACGTTCACTTATGCCAGCGAGGGGCGCATCGACGCCTTCGGGCTCGCGCCGGAGCGCTATGTCGAGCGTCGCGGCCGACGCCCGGAGCAAGTGACCACTTTCGATCGCACGGCCCACCGCATCGCTTTCACGCGCACGAGCGCAACACTGGCGTTGCCCGACGGCGCGCAGGACCGCTTCAGCATGGTGATGCAGCTCGCCAGTCTCGTGCGCGGCAATCCCGATGCTTACCGGCCGGGCGTGACACGCAATTTCTATGTAGCCGACGACGATAGCGGCGAAACCTGGCCGATCGAGACAGTCGGCGACGAAACCGTGCGTACCGCCGCCGGTTACATCGGCGCGCGGCACTTCACCCGGGCGCCTCGGCACGCAGGCGATATGCGCCGCATCGATGTCTGGCTCGCGCCTGCGCTCGGCTGGTTACCGGCAAGAATTACGCAGACTGAACCGAACGGTACGCGGATCGAACTCGTCTGGCGGGGGCCGCTGGCCGCGCCAGGCGCGGAAAATGCATCGGCACAGATGACGACGGGCGAGCGGCCCGACGTTGTGCCGGTGCCAGTTCCGACACGCGAAGAACCCTGAACCGGCGGCCTGAGCAGCCGCGGAAGGACGCATCCGAGTAGTGTGGTCGGCCCCACGTTGCACGCCTCGAATGTTCCTTCGCCGCTCGAACGTTTTGTATGACCGGGGTCTAACTTTCAGGTCCGCGACGCTTTGTTTCGAATTCGATGTATGTTTCTTGCACGGTTTAAGCGTCGTTTAAGACCCACCCCTTGAAATTCCATACACAACGCTCCAATTACAGGGCGGAAACGGCCAGGAGCCAAACGGAATAAGGAGTGTCGCCATGCAAATGATCTACAACAGCCCTAATTATTGTGTCGTCGAGTTCGCGCCGCAGGCCGGCCACCTCGCGATGAATGCGGGCGGCTATGAAATCGTAGACAAGAACACGCAGCGCGAGATCTTCATCGACGGCGCGATGGCGGCACGTTTTCGCGAACACGTCCGCAAGCTGATCGAAGAGGAGCCTAGCCTCGACGAAGTGGACGAGTTCCTCGGTCAGTTCGACAGCCTGATGAACCAGCCCGTCGTGCTGCACTGACGTACGAGCGGAGCCCCGCACGGGCAGCGCCTCTCCTGCCGTAACCTACTGCAAACCCCTGTCCGGCATCCGCCGGCGGGGGTTTCGTCTTTATCGATCGCCACGGGCCCGCGCCGGCGGTGCCGGCGATGTCGAGCCGCAACCGCTACAATATCGGGCTCCCAACGTGCTCGGGCTCACGCCCCTTTAGCCATGACCTCGCAAGCCGCCCCATCCGTCGACACCGCCGCGGCCGGCGCAACGACCTATACGCGTGCCCACGCGCTGCCGGCACTGCTCGCATCGCGCATCCTCATTCTCGATGGGGCCATGGGTACGATGATCCAGCGCTACAAGCTCGACGAAGCGCGCTACCGCGGCGAGCGTTTCGAGGATTTCGAGCGCGACGTGAAAGGCAACAACGAGCTGCTTTCGATCACGCAGCCGCAGATCATCAGCGAAATCCACGAGCAGTATCTGGCGGCCGGGGCCGATATCGTCGAGACGAACACGTTCGGAGCCACGGCCATCGCGCAGGCCGACTACGGCATGGAAGCGCTCGCCCGCGAGATGAACCTGGCGTCGGCGCAACTCGCGCGGGCGGCCTGCGACAAATACTCGACGCCCGACAAACCGCGCTTCGTGGCCGGCGCGATCGGGCCGACGCCGAAGACGGCGAGCATCTCTCCCGACGTCAACGACCCGGCAGCGCGCAACGTGACGTTCGACGAACTGCGCGCCGCCTACTACGAGCAGGCGCAAGCGCTGCTCGAGGGCGGCGTCGATCTTTTTCTCGTCGAAACGATCTTCGACACGCTGAACGCGAAAGCCGCGCTTTTCGCGCTCGACGAATTGTTCGAAAACACCGGCGAGCGCTTGCCGATCATGATCTCGGGCACGGTAACCGATGCCTCGGGCCGCATTCTCTCGGGTCAGACGGTCGAAGCGTTCTGGAATTCGCTGCGGCACGCGAGGCCGCTTACGTTCGGTTTGAATTGCGCGCTCGGCGCCGCCTTGATGCGGCCTTACATAGCCGAGCTCGCGAAGCTTTGCGACGTCTACGTCTCGTGCTACCCGAACGCCGGACTGCCGAATCCCATGAGCGATACGGGCTTCGACGAGACACCGGCCGATACTTCGGGACTGCTGAAGGAATTCGCCGAAGCCGGGCTCGTCAATATCGCGGGCGGCTGCTGCGGAACGACGCCCGAGCATATCGCGGCGATCGCGAAGGCGCTTGCGGGCGTCAAACCGCGAACATGGGCCCACTATCGGGAGAAGGCCGAATGAGCATGACCGAGCACACGATGCGCCTTGCCGGCCTCGAACCGTTCAACGTCTCGACCGGCGCGCTTTTCATCAACGTCGGCGAGCGCACGAACGTCACGGGCTCGAAGGCATTCGCGCGCATGATCCTGAACGGCCAGTTCGACGAGGCGCTTGCGGTGGCGCGCCAGCAAGTCGAAAACGGCGCGCAAGTCATCGACATCAACATGGACGAGGCGATGCTCGATTCGAAAGCGGCGATGGTCCGCTTCCTGAATCTGATCGCCTCGGAGCCCGACATCGCGCGCGTGCCGATCATGATCGATTCCTCGAAGTGGGAGGTGATCGAAGCAGGCCTGAAGTGCGTGCAGGGCAAGGCGATCGTCAATTCGATCTCGATGAAAGAGGGCGAAGACGCCTTTCGCCATCACGCGCGTCTCATTCGCCGCTACGGGGCCGCGGCCGTCGTCATGGCCTTCGACGAACAAGGGCAGGCCGACACCTTCGAGCGCAAGACGCAAATCTGCGCACGCTCGTACCGGATCCTCGTCGATGAAGTGGGCTTCCCGCCCGAGGACATCATCTTCGATCCGAACATCTTCGCGGTGGCAACGGGCATCGAGGAGCACAACAACTACGCGGTCGACTTCATCCAGGCAACGCGCTGGATCAAGCAAAACCTGCCGTACGCGAAGGTGAGCGGCGGTGTGTCGAACGTGTCGTTCTCGTTTCGCGGCAACGATCCGGTGCGCGAAGCCATCCATACCGTGTTCCTCTACCACGCCATTCAGGCAGGCATGGACATGGGGATCGTCAATGCCGGTCAGCTCGGCGTGTATGCCGATCTCGACGCCGAGCTTCGCGAGCGTGTCGAGGATGTCATTCTGAATCGCCGCGCCGATGCGACCGACCGGCTGCTCGAAATCGCCGATCGGTTCAAGACCGGCGCCGCGAAGAAGGAAGAAAACCTCGAGTGGCGCAACCAGCCCGTCGAGGCACGCCTCGCACACGCACTCGTGCTCGGCATCACCACGTTCATCGTCGAAGACACGGAAGAGGCGCGCCAGAAAATCGACGCGGCGGGCGGACGCCCGATCAACGTGATCGAAGGCCCGCTCATGGATGGCATGAACATCGTCGGCGACCTGTTCGGGCAGGGCAAGATGTTCCTGCCGCAGGTCGTGAAATCGGCACGTGTCATGAAGCAGGCCGTCGCGCATCTGATTCCGTTCATCGAAGCGGAAAAAAAGCTGCTGGCCGCGGCCGGCGGCGATGTGCGTGCGAAGGGCAAGATCGTCATCGCCACCGTCAAGGGCGATGTCCACGATATCGGCAAGAACATCGTTTCGGTCGTGCTTCAGTGCAATAACTTCGAAGTCGTGAACATGGGCGTCATGGTGCCGTGTAACGAGATCCTCGCGAAGGCGAAGGTCGAAGGCGCCGATATCGTCGGCTTGTCGGGACTGATTACGCCGAGCCTCGAAGAGATGGCCTATGTTGCGTCCGAAATGCAGCGCGACGAATATTTCCGCGTGAAGAAGATCCCGCTCTTGATCGGCGGCGCCACCACCTCGCGCGTGCATACCGCCGTCAAGATCGCGCCGCACTACGAAGGGCCCGTGGTCTACGTGCCCGACGCGTCGCGCTCGGTGTCGGTCGCCTCGAGCCTGCTCTCGGACGAAGGCGCAACCCGATATCTCGAAGAGATCAAGACGGAGTACGAGCGGATCAGGCAACAGCATGCGAACCGAAAGACGCAGCCGCTCGTCACGCTCGCGGCGGCCCGCGCGAACAAGACGAAGATCGATTGGGCGCATTTCAAACCCGTCAAGCCCAGAGCCGCCGGGCGGCGCGTGTTCAAGAACTACGATCTGAACGAACTCGTCAATTACATCGATTGGGGCCCGTTCTTCCAGACCTGGGACCTCGCGGGGCCCTACCCCGCGATCCTCAACGACGAGATCGTCGGCGAATCGGCGCGGCGCGTGTTCTCCGATGCGAAGTCGATGCTCGCGCGGTTGATCCAGGGCCGTTGGCTCACCGCGAACGGCGTGCTGGCCCTGTTGCCGGCCAATACCGTCGGAGACGACGACATCGAGATCTATACCGACGACTCGCGCAGCGAAGTTGCGCTGACCTGGCGCAATCTGCGTCAGCAAAGCGTGCGGCCCGTCGTCGACGGCGTGATGCGGGCGAACCGTTCGCTTGCCGATTTCATTGCCCCGAAAGATTCGGGCATTGCCGACTACATCGGGCTTTTCGCCGTCACGGCCGGCATCGGCGTCGACGTCAAGGAAAAGCAGTTCCTCGCCGATCTCGACGACTACAGCGCGATCATGCTCAAGGCGCTCGCCGACCGCCTCGCCGAAGCGTTCGCCGAAGCGCTCCACGCGCGCGTGCGGCGCGACCTGTGGGGCTACGCGGCAAACGAGGCGCTCGACAACGAGGCGCTCATCGCCGAGCGCTATACCGGCATTCGCCCCGCGCCCGGTTATCCGGCGTGCCCCGATCACCTCGTCAAACGCGATCTTTTCAGGGTGCTCAAAGCGGAAGAAGTAGGAATGAGCGTGACCGATTCCCTCGCCATGCTGCCGGCCGCCAGCGTATCGGGGTTCTACCTTGCGCATCCGGATAGCCGCTACTTCTCGGTCGGCAAGATCGGCCGGGATCAGCTCGAGGACTACGCGCGCCGTATGGGCCTCTCCCTGCCCGACGCCGAGCGGGCGCTCGCGCCGCAGCTCTGAAATGGCGGGCCGCCGGTCGGCGGCCCGCATTTCGCCCAGCGAGGATGGATTTCGTCGAGCCCCCCAAAGGCCGGGTGCGCCACGCGGTAGCTTACGCGTTCTGGGTATTGCGGAAACGGCAGCGTGAAGCGGCTTTCCCCCGCGGTGCCGGCCAATACACCGCACTCGCCGGCCGCCCATTTCCGGCCGAGGGGAGCCACACGATGTCTCGTTTTCACTTTTCGCCGACCGCGAGTCCCTTGATCGCGGATACGGCCTCGCCGATGCTGCCTGTTCGGCACAGCCCGTCACAACCGCCATCGCGTGAGCCGCCCGCATCATCGCCTGCCCAGCGCTCCGCGAGCGGGATGCTGAGCGCACTATCCGGTTTGCGCAGGTCGCCGCGAACGCCAGCGCCAGCCCCGCCGTCAACGCCTGCCGCTTCGCCAACGCCTGCCGGTTCCCCAACGCCTGCCGCTTCGCCAACGCGTGCTGCTTCCTCGTCGGCAATGGCGGCGGCGCGCGCACGCCTCGACACGACCGTTGCCACGGACAGCAGCCCCAGCTACTGGGACGTGCACAACGGTATCCAGCATATGTCGACTTTGTCCGCCAAGCGCGAGAAGCGCTTGTTCAAGAAATCGGCATCGCAGCAGTACCTGTATGCGAAAGGGCTGACGCCGGAGGAACGCACGGATCTGGAGCAGGCACTCGCATTCACGATCAGGTCCGGCCCGGACGAAGCGGCCCGTCAGGCGATGGCCATGTGGTTGTCGGTACAGCAAGCCCGCTTGCGCATCCATAGCCAGGTGCAGCGGGTCCGATACGAGGCCGAGCAGTATCAAAATATCGCCATCCCGCTGGCAACGATCGTGGGTGCGCCGGCGGCGTTGCCGCTGCTTTACAGGACGCGCAACAGGTACTACGCCGACGCAGAGCGCCCCGAGTATGCCACTGCGTTCAACAACTTCATGAAGATGATCGACGATCCGCACGTCAGCGAGGGTCTGCGCAACGTGGCGGCGTCGCGCCTCGCCTATCATGCGCGCAGGGAAGGAACGATCGCGCCCTTGGAGCGATTGTTGCTCCGTGCGGGCGGTCCGGCCGGGCTTGCGGAAGAAGGCTATCGTGTCGATGCAAGCGAGAACGACATCGCGTCGCATATCGGATCCGCATCCGACGACATCGACGCTCAGCAACGGCCGCTTGGCGCCGAGATCAACCGTTTTCTGTATTTTGCGCGCCAGCCCGCGATGCCCGATGCCGGCCGTTTCGATGACGGGGTAGGCGCCCGCGCGTTTGCCCGAGTGTTGGCGCGCACCCTCGAAGACGTGGTCGACACCAACACGCCCAATCTCCACAATCACCCGACGATGCGGGCAGGCACCGACGTATTGAATGCCATCTCGCAGGATGCCGAACTGCGCGAATTCGTCTTCGCGATGTCCGTCAACGCCCTGGGCTCATGCACGGACAATGTCGCCGAAGGGTTTTCGTCGATCGTCAACGCGGTTCAGAAGCACAAGGTACTGACGGAGATCCAGGCCGGACGGATGGGCGAGACGGGGTTGAGAGAATGGACGGACGCCCAATTCCGGCTATCGGCACTCGAGACCGAGGTTCATCGCTTCATCGGACACACGCTCGCCGAATGCAACAGGCTGCTGCCCGAGCACCGCCAGGCCTTGACCGAGATATCGCCTGAATTGGGGCAACTGGCGAATCAGTCGGTGGAACCTCACCGCTCGGAGCACGAACGTATGGCTATTCTGGCCCGGCTCGGAGACGCGCAGCAGGATATACGAGAACAACTGGATAGCGGCATGGAGAGCGGGGCACTGTCCGCCGACGAGAAGCAGCATCTGGAAGCGCAGCTGGCACTGCTGCGAACGCACGACGACCTTGCGCGGCGCTGGACCAGCTTGACCTACGAGCCGCTCGAAACCATGCTTCATGCGAAGGCTTCGCTTTATAAAACGTTACACCTGCCGGACAGCACGCCCAGAAGCATGCAGTTCGACTTGACGAGCGCCCTGACGAAGCAGGATCTGCGGAAACTGGCCGAAGCGGTTCGGCAGCAGGCATCCGATCCCGAAGTCATGCGCGCCTACCGCCTCGGCCATGACACCTGGTGCGCGGGCACTCGGCTGATTCATCACGAGGCGTTCGACAAGCTCGAGGAGAAATTCGCGAGCGATCCGCTCTATGATCGCCCGATCCCACCGGCCGGCGAGGAGCATATCGAGGCGCAAGCGGCCTATGCGGCTGCCTTCAAGGAACTGGAGGCGCGCCAGCGGCAGGAGGAGAACGCCCTTTTGCAGCAGTACGCCCAATAAACGCGGTCAGACGCCCCAAAGCACGTCCGTGTTCTCCTTTTTTGCCGCGCGCAGCATATCGAGAAACGGATAGGCGCGCTGAGCGAGCCCGATCGGCAGCTCGTGCGGCTCGTGGCCTTCCTCGCCCTCGTGAAAATGGCCTTCGTGCTCGGCGGTTTCCTTCTTGTCGACGACGATCGCGGCCTCGAGCCGCTTGATGGCCGCATCGAGCTCGTCATGCGTTATGACGCCGCGCTCGCCCAGTTTCTTGCCGACGATGCCGACGAGGTACTGGGCCAGATTTTCCAGCATGACGACGTCCGGCGCCGAGCGGCATTTGAAGGTGATCAACATGAGCATTCCTTACGTTTTTCTGTCGAATCGAAACGCCCCGGCGCACTCCGACTGGCGGCCCCGCGCGAGGGCTTCTGATTCGAGATATTAGCACCTGCTAAAATCCGGCTAGACCGAAAAACGCATCGTCGCATGGTATGGTGCGCCGCACCGTCATTCGACGTCCAGGGCTCGCGCCGGCTGCCTTCGGCGCGCCGCCCGCTTGCAAGCGAGCGCCTGCCTCCTGCCGGTCCGCACGCGCGGGACCGCCTCACTCGATTCGCACGAAACAGCATGCTGCCTGATCAGAAAGAAACGCTTGAATCCCTGCTCGCCGCGAGCATTCGCCAAGTCACCACCGAGCCGGACGGCGCCGCCGCGCCCGCGCTGCCCGCGATCGTGCTCGAGCGGCCCAAGGTGGCCGCGCACGGCGACATCGCCTGCAATGCCGCGATGCAGCTCGCCAAGCCGCTCAAGACGAACCCGCGCGAGCTCGCGCAACGCATCGTCGACGCGCTGATGGCCGCGCCCGGCGCGCGCGATCTGATCGAGAGCGCGGAAATCGCGGGCCCGGGCTTCATCAACCTGCGCCTTGCGAGTGCCGCCAAACAGGCAGCGGTAGCGGCCGTGCTGAGCGCCGGCGAGGCATTCGGGCGCGCCAAGCGCGCAACGGGTCAGCGCGTGCTCGTCGAGTTCGTCTCGGCCAATCCGACCGGGCCGCTGCATGTCGGCCACGGACGGCAGGCCGCGCTCGGCGACGCGCTGGCCAACCTGCTCGCAAGCCAGGGCTTCGACGTGCATCGCGAGTTCTACTACAACGATGCAGGCGTGCAGATCCGCAATCTCGCCATCTCGACGCAAGCGCGCGCACGCGGGCTCAAGCCCGGCGATACGGGCTGGCCCGAATCGGCGTACAACGGCGAGTACATCGCCGACATCGCGCGCGATTACCTGAACGGCGAGACGGTAGCGGCCAAGGACGGAGAGCCCGTGAAGGGCGCGGGCGACCCCGAGGATCTCGACGCGATCCGCCGGTTTGCCGTCGCCTATCTGCGTCACGAACAGGACATGGACCTGCAGGCGTTCGGCGTGAAGTTCGATCAGTACTATCTCGAGTCGTCGCTCTATACGCACGGGCGCGTCGACGAGACGGTGCGAGCACTGATCGCGGCCGGCAAGACGTTCGAGCAGGAAGGCGCGCTCTGGCTGCGCACGACCGAGTATGGCGACGACAAGGATCGCGTCATGCGCAAGTCCGACGGCAGCTATACCTACTTCGTGCCCGATGTCGCCTATCACGTGACGAAATGGGAGCGCGGCTTCGCCAAGGTCATCAACGTCCAGGGCTCGGACCATCACGGCACGATCGCACGCGTACGCGCGGGGCTGCAGGCCTTGAACGTGGGCATCCCGCAGGGCTACCCCGACTATGTGCTGCACAAGATGGTGACCGTCATGCGCGACGGCCAGGAGGTCAAGATCTCCAAACGCGCGGGCAGCTATGTCACCGTGCGCGATTTGATCGAATGGTCGGGCGGCGCGGCCCCGGGCTCGGAAGCGGCGCCCGATCTGCTCGACGAAGCGACGATCCGGCGCGGGCGCGACGCGGTGCGCTTTTTCCTGATCTCGCGCAAGGCCGATACCGAATTCGTCTTCGACGTGGACCTCGCGCTCAAGCAAAACGACGAAAACCCCGTCTATTACGTGCAATATGCGCACGCGCGGATTTCGTCGGTACTGGCCGAGTGGAAGGTGCGCTTCAACGGCGACGAAGCCGCGCTCGGCACCTGCGACGTTACGCCGCTCACGAGCGCGCGCGCGATGGCGCTGCTCGCGAAACTCGCCGAATACCCGGACATGCTCGCGCATGCGGCCACCGAACTGGCCCCGCACGCCATTGCCTTCTATCTGCGCGAACTCGCAGGCGAATTCCACTCGTTCTACAATGCCGAGCGCGTCCTCGTCGACGAACGCGCGGAGCGCGAAGCGCGCATCGCACTCATCGCCGCGACGCGGCAGGTTCTCGCCAACGGTCTTGCCCTCATCGGCGTGTCGGCGCCGGCCAAAATGTAACGCCGAGGCGGCATGCGGCTCATCGCTATAATCGGGGGCC
>Ga0105240_10003397_pt1 | contig 24765 bp, 14 predicted proteins | sample KBSC54metaG_FD_80426 | JGI IMG/M metagenome (GOLD analysis project Ga0105240, IMG submission 80426) | Corn rhizosphere microbial communities from Kellogg Biological Station, Michigan, USA - KBS C5-4 metaG | ecosystem: Host-associated > Plants > Roots > Rhizosphere > Soil | place: Michigan, USA...
CTTATCTGTCCTTTGCTGCCATCCAGGGGTTTGGCGGCATAATACTCATTCGTGGCAAAAGCGACCATCGAGCTGCCCGCGATCAGCAGACAAATGAGCAGGCTGAAAATCAGTATCCGGTTGACCGTCTTCATGCGATCTGTTTTTTTAGTCTAAGGTGGAGTTTACAAACGTGTACGTCTCATAAGGGTGGACGAAGACAAAACTGTCCTGCTGCTTCGTAAAATATTTTCTCATATTGAACACAGTGTCGCCAAAAGCGCCATTTTGATAGTTAAGGAACTGCATGTTTTCTGTGATGCTCGTCGCCACACCGGAGGCGCTATCCGCAGCCAACGTACTCTGCGTGGTCATAGTCCCGTAAATAGTCCGCAGCCGGTAGGTCCCCGTATCATATACGATATTCATACTCTTGATCATCGACTCATGATAGAACTGAAAGGATATCTTGCGCATGCTGCCCGAGTCTATCGCCGTCATACCTTGTACACTGGTCTGCTGGAATAGCGTATCCATCACATCCATCTGCATGATCGTAACAAAAAAATAGTTGGGCCGCTGCAACGTCACCAGTTGCTGATCATTGGCAACGACGATATGATAGAGACTATCCTGCATCTGTTCGGTGCTGTCGAACTTGATGTAATATTTATTGCCGTTGACTTTGTAATGGCCTGTCTGCGTGCTGGGATAGGTTATCCCTGCAACAGCAACGGACAGGTTAAAAGTGATGTCGAAGCTGAGATGGTCCACCGACGAATAGGCGGCCTGCAGACGCATCATTTCCATCATCACATCCGCGCTATCCCATGGCCGGTGTCCGGCCTTTGCCAAACGTGTATGCCGGTGGTGAGTAGATGAGGTACGACCGGTAAAGGCCGCCACAAAGACAACACCTATCAACAGCATAAGGGCTGCCAGCATTTTTTTTGTTACCCTGTTCATTTTTTTCTTTTTATTGATCTTTCAATAAAGCGCTCCTGGTTTCTTTGATCGTCATGATACCTCTCTCCGTCTCTTTTTTGACCCTTATCAGCGTGCCGTCGTCGTCATACTCATAGAAAGTGGCATAGTTATTTTCATCCAGCTCTGCCATTAGCCGGAGATTTACCGGGTTGTATACATATGACTTCATGTCCGCATTGAAGGGATGCATTCGGATGTCGTCGAAGAAGACGGCTGTTGCCGACGTGCTCTTCATGCTAAAGGTCATAGAGACAGCCGTCGCAGGCACCAGTACGGTATCCTCTACCCGCTGCCATCCTTCGATGATATTGCCTGTCGGTCTTAAGGTGAAGGAAGCACCGGTATTGAAGCTTACGACGACCTGCTCGTTGGCATACGACCCGCTGATACATGGCACGTCCTCTTTCACCCAGGCGCTCACCAGCATCTTGGTACCCTGTGTCGGCGAGAACGCCGTTCGCTGTACCTTGTTGGGCTTTACATTGCGCAGAGAAACACACCAGGTCGTGTCACGCCGGGTAGACCCTGCCGTATCGCTGCTCGTCCAGGTAGGCAAGTACAGCTGCGACAAAGGAAGGATCTCCTTCGCCTGGGAAGTGCTGGCCCAGCTGACAAGCGCAAAAGAGGGTCCTGAAGATTGTGTATACTGGATGCTTATGGTATACATGCCCCCTGCCTGCAATGTAATAGTGTCCGTAGCATACTCTTTCCCCCAGCTATGTGATATCTCCGGCGTCCTGTTGTCGATAGGATCCCGCTTGGTCGTGATCTCCCTTTGCCTGGTCCCATCATTGATGAAGATCTTGATATAGTCGTCACAAGTCACATAGAACGTATATGTTTCACTATATCTGGGCTGTATGACACCGGTCCATCTGGCAGAAAAGAACGTTGTGGGACACCACGGCTGGGGCCGGGTGGTCGCCATATCGAAATTCACCGTACTTGCTGTCGTCGTGATCCATTGGCCCATTGGTGTCGAGCTGCAGCCCGAATTGATCAGGGGAGCTCTTATCGCCATAAAGTACTCTGTCTTTAAACCATGCCCCTTGCCTGTCACCGTCGTATGTACCAGGGCCGTTGAGTCCAGCTTCATCGATAAGGTCGGGGATGTGGTGTCGGTCGTCAATGACACCACCTGGAAAGGAATGTTCGCCGTCTGGTTCCCTCCCAGCCTCAAACTGTATACGCCGGTGTGACTGACTGAATCCACCAGTGTTCCGCCGCCTTTCGTAAGGTCTTCAAACCGGGGAGGCGTACAACTATGACAAGTGTCGGTGCGATATCCATAATCTTCGAATCCGTCAAACGCCATCTGCCTGTTCTTCCCATTCTGGGTCACAGCAACAGGCAATGTCTGGTTGTAGCCATATTGACCGGAATTATAGCGCCCCAATGGATCGTGATTTTCGATCTCGTATCCCTTCAGATTGAACCGGTCCATCTGACTGTTCCATACCCACCGGCTGCTGTCCTGGCTGGCCTGCATCTTACCGGAGCTAAAAGACCAGTAGGGCATAAAGCTCATGATCTGGCCGTCCGTACGAATATTTGTCTGCGTCTGGGTCGCATCAGTTTCCTTGCGGCTGTTGTAATAGGTATAGGCTTTGCTCATACGCCAGTTGCCCAGGATGCCCCAACGATAAGGGTTCGTCGCCGTGTCATTGATATTGGACCTGCAAACAAAAGTGTCCACCGGCTTGGAAGTACAGTAATATCCCGGCACCGGTGTGTTGGAGAATACGGGCTTCGTCGTCCCCTGACAGGGCAGACAATAAACAACATCCATCAGTGGAGCAGCTAAAGCATAGTGAGATCCCGGAAAGTTGGTGACTCCCACCCCGGAATAATAAGCCAGCCTGCTCCATTTGTCACTGCCCTTGTCGCCTGTTACGTCCTGCAATTCGATTAATGTGGCTGGCGGATACTTCCTGTTCGACGAGTAAAAATCATCCAGCATACCTTGTGTCATGGCGGTGATATTAAAAACGTCGCTCCGGTAAACAGACTGTCCGATAGGTGTGGCTGGCAGCGACACCCTGGTAGTGAGATCCACATTGACATTCGGCTGGTCATTCCTCATCATCCCAAGGAAAATGGACGCGGCAAGCGGATTATGCGCCTGTTGCGTTGCCTTCCAGATATCAGGCATCCATATTCCCTTTGTCCTTATCAGCCATGACGCATTCCCAACCGTATGGTTCCTGTTATTTAAATCCGAAAGATCCGGCAACAAGGGAGGACCGTCCCACTTTATAAAATCACTGGTTAGAGAAAGTGTACTGTTCTTGATCACCGACCCCTGGGGAATGCCCGATCCGTTCTGCCAAAGATCCCATCGCAGCCAGCTCTTCCTCGAATAATCACTGTGCCCGTTGCCGCCCAGGTCATTGCTGGCCGCATCGAAATCCTTCGTGTTCGGGACACCCGTCAAAGCTCGCCCCCCATTGTGCATATCCAGTCCGAATGCTTCCGCAGGAGAGAAGAAATTTTCGACCGTATCTGCCAGCCGTGGCAGTATCATTGTCGTATCCTTCCGGTAAAAACTGCTGTCCGTCCGCCAGAAATCCTTGAATTCCATAGCACTTGCAGCCAGCACGCCCGATAAGCTATCGATGATGATCCGGCTGCCCGCCCCTACAACACGTATGGGGTTTTGCAAACTCGTTATGCTGCCTACAGGCTGGCCTGCCATATTCCGCTTACCGCTTCGGATGATCACCACTGAATCATTGGTCCCGCTGAATGGCTTCCCATCCTGGTCGATAAAATAAATACCCTTATACCCTTCCAGCCCCTTGGATATGTCCACGGCCCATACACGCTGGGGCAATATGGGGCCGTAATAAAAATAATAGGCCGGATTACAGATATCTATCCCCGGGAATGAAAACCGGAAAGCAGGACCATATGCAAGCAGCTCATCCCCGCTTTCAAAATACCGCTCAGCCGGGAAAACAGAGCCATCACGATTCAACATTCGCCCCTGTCTGAAATTCTTGCCGGCAAAAACGGCCCCTATATTTTTATAAGCCGGCTCCATCCCCGAATAAGCCCAATGCGCCGGATAGTTCCACGTATACACGGGGTCATCAAACGCATTTACAGTCTTCGAAAGCAGTGCCTCTCCCGTCTCGCCATCATATACGAGGTTGCGTACCGACACCAGGCTCCCCTTATCAAATTTTACTACGCTGTCCAAAATACCATAGCGCTGTACCACCTTCATTACCGCCACTGATCTGAACCGGTTCCGCTCACTGGTAGGAAAAGGAATAAACGATCCCAATGAGATAGGGAAGAACCCCGCAATCATAAAATCCACATTCACCTCGACGCTGCCGCTGCTGGTCTGAGACGTCTGCTCCCGCAAGTCCACCATCATATCGATGTCCTTACCGATCTGTCCATTCAGCAATCCTCCATTGGCAGAGTCCGCCACAACTGCCAAATTCGATAAATGCGGTGTGCCGGAATTGACGTTATCCAGCTTGTAATAATTATAGGTATAGCTGATAGGGTTGACAAGATCCGTTTGTGCGTAGCTCGACTGGGATCTCATCTTGCCGTTCATGTCATTCAACTCCACTTTGAACCCCTGCGACAACGTCACATCATGCTTGGCATTTATCTTCAGGAAATTAGCAACGACAGGGTTGTACGTCTTCTTGCTCTGAATGTCCAACGGCGTGAATTCCGTGAGGGTCGGAAAATCATAGGTGGTATAAAATTCCGTTTCTTCCAGGCCATTGGCCGATTGTTTATCCTTATGGATAGTCTGCACCCGCACTTTCCTGTACCCTACCATAGGAGAAGGAAAATAGGACTCTTGCAAAGGTTCTTCCGTATAGAGATAATTGGTCGGGGCCAGCGCAGAAGTCTTCTCTACATATTCGATAGGCAGATAGAACGGACTTTCCTCCTTTCCAACCGCAGGCTCATAGCTTGCTACCCCGCTGCTGATACGGGTAGCAACGCCATTGATCATAGCTGTAGTGGAATAATCATATTCCTGTCCATATACGGATTCCTTTTGTCCCGTCATCGCATTCCAGTTGTCGAATATCTGGATTCGTTTAACCCGTAAGCCTCCGCCAAGCTTATTATAGCCGGGGTTGTCCAGACGGACAAAAGATTTTTCCGTCGTAATGCTGTTGCACCAGTTCCTCTTCCGGGCGCTGGCGTCAAACCCATTCACGGCATCCGAAATATTCGATGCAGCAGAAAGTATCATTTTCACCACATCTTTCACCGATACATTATCACCAGGCTCGCTGAAAGGATAGGCTTTGGAAGGCAGATTTAGCCGTAGAAATTGAATGGCAGCCTCCGCCATGGGACTATGCCCATTCACGGCAGCCACCCTTATCCATATGGTGTTGTTTGCAGGAGGTCCTGCAATCCCATAATCCTCGATATCCCCAAAACAAGGCACGAATTCCGATCCGTTGCCCCACCGGTCAGCCGGCATCTTTACAAATAGTTTGAAATACAGCCTGCTCACCCCATCCAGGTACTTCCGGGCAATATCCGCCCTGTCCGTCACGCCCACCGGCACTTTCACAAATACAAAGCGGTAATCATTGTTCGTACCACTGTACAGCGAAGTAGAGATGGAAGAAGTGGGCGTCGGACCAAAACCCAAAACCTGGAACAGCTGCATGGCCCTTCTGTTCTGCACATAAGCATAGTCATCCGACTCATACGTTACGGCGATCCGGCCTCCGGAAGGCAGCTTTACCCCTGTAAGTGTCCAGGCTGACGCACTATTTGCTGCCTGTACACTATCCCAACTTTTTACCCCTGCTTGCAGCGTATAAGGATAATCCGCATTGGAAAGCTCCTGCCCTGTATTCCCCGGATTACCCGCGGGGTTCTTATAGTTTCCCCACCGGTCGTACGACTTGTTATCATACGACGGATTGTTATTGTGGTAAGTAAATACATAGGGATTCAGTTTCCCTTTATTGTTGCTATTATACGTGAACCACACTTTTTTCAGGGTCAGTTTCCCCACCCCCGCTCCATTGCTGGCAGGATTGCCGGGACAAAGGGTATAATCATACTCGAAATGCACGGTCTTGATAGCCTTTGCCTTTGTTATGCCGTTCTTCAGGAAATCGGCCTTGGCATACAGATCGATCTGGCGCAGGCGGTAAAGTTTGTTACCGGCATTCAGCCCTCCGTTTTCTCCCAATACACCAAACCCATCCTTGCGTATCGTATCCGTCTCCAATGTGAACGTGGCGATCATATTCTTGGACTCCAGGGAGTTCATGTACCACACCTCGCGGCTGCCATAGGAATAGCTCCCCCGTTCATCGCGGCTGTCCGTCTTCATACCTTCATTATAGGAAGCCTGATTCTGAAAATAAGGCGCCCTCCACTGATAATAATTGCCTGGTCCGTATACCCTGGAATAATTGAACCTGATAGCTTCTCCCTGGTCATCTTCCGACACCCCGTCTCCGGTAATGTCTATATAATCAGGTGAAAGTATCGCCGAAAGAAGAAAGGAATGCGCATAAGCAGGCGTTTCCTCCTTGTTGAAATAATAATCCTTGCCCCGGTTGTTATTCACCGAGTTCTCCGGGTGCAAAGGATCCTGGTTATAGGTCACCAATCCAGCTTTGCTGTCTCCGGTATTGGTGGCAAAAGAGGCATTTGACTGTGATATATTGTATACGGGGATGCCATAAACATACCGTCGTCCATCCGTATTGGTCACCGTCACCTCCGATATATGATGCTTCTGATGGACGGTGGCATCCACCCGGGGAAAGGTCTGGTAATTATAATTGCAGGAAGTGCTGGGAAAATTGTTGATATAATAGGATCTGATCATCGTATCCAGTCCCGCTACACGGGCCTGCTGCGCTGTAAGATAGCTGATCAGCTGGTTGCGCCTGTCCCGTTGTAAACGAAGTGTATTGGTATTGGTCAGGGTACTCCTGCCGGCAAATTTGGCATTCTTGAAAATAGACAAGTTCCGGGTTGCCGTCACCACCGATGCATTCTGCCCATTCAAAGGATCCAGGTCTACCCTCACCAGGTTGACATCGCCGATGGCATCATAAAATGTCTGGTTGACCAATGTCTTTTCGCCGGGATTCTTGAAATATACGTTCTCGAAAATGCTGTCCCGCTGCCGAAACCCAATGACATCCTTCAAAAGGTTATCTCCCGTCCAGGGACCATTTTGCGTGGAAGCATCCACCTGGTTCACATCCACCCCGCCATGAAAAATATTGCCAAAACCGAGGTCCACGGTAAAAGCCCCGGTATTACTTTTAGTGCTCATCGAATGATCGAAAATATATCCTATATCTCCCCGGTAAGCCCGGAACATCCCGCCTGTCCCCTCGCCCGAAATACTCCAGGCGTCATAAGTATAGCTGGGTACGCCGATGGTAGGAACATTCTCCCTGTACGTAACTTCCTTATCCCGATTGAAATCTAATAGCACGTGCTGGTTGCTTCCGGCATTCTGGTAATACAGGTAGCCAAATGCCGGCAGGCTTTGCACCTGGTCCGCCGGCAGGATGGTCTGCGTCGAACCATAGCCTGTCACGCTCACATTTGGATGCAGGGCCCACGCTTCCCCTCCCACTTTCGCCTTGTAAGTAAACTGGCTGGAAGTAAAAGGGATATTGATCTGTGGGGTATAGGAAGGGGTGGCAAAAGAGATATAGGAGCTAATGGCGCTCCCTATATTGCCACTGTATTTATCCTTCTGGAAATTATTGATCCCCTGCCTGTACTCCGCCGTCAGCTGTAAATTCTGTATCCCTGTCCTCGAATTGTAATTGGTGCCGATGGAAATAGTCCCACGGGACTTATTATCTTCCGACGCCAGGGAGAAAGCAAAAGTGGGGCTGACATCCAGGCCGGTCTGTGAATTGTTGGTGATGCTGAGATTGCCGGACAGCTGCCCCTTCGAGCCTACACCAGAATTGATGCCTGCATTGACGCCTGTCTCAGTGCCCCATCCCTTGTAAGTATTGTGAAATATACCCGCCGACAATCCAAGATTTCCACCTATGGGATACCCTACCAGCTCCACATTACCTGCTGCGGTAACACCCACCGTTTTGTCATCCTTCATACTTATGGTCTTGGTAACCCTGTCCGTACCATTGAAATCATCCGGCAGCCCCCGCATGTTGCGGGCGATCGTACCGGGATTGATATTCCATCCCAATCCTACCCAGCTGGCATCCTGGTCCATAGTGATCCCGCTCTGATAACTTAGGTTCAACGGATATCCTCCCACATCCAGCAAGGGAATGCTATAGGAAAAATCCCCCGTGAACAGATCCACCATATTATTCGTATTGACGGATTGAAAACTCTGCATCTCCGGCTGCGTAGGGCCGCCTCCGCGCTTCTTCCTGGCATGCCCATCTCCGGAAAGCGAAGATGGCGAAGGTGAGAGCGGAGCCGGCGGTTGTGACGCCGGCATCCGCGGAGATGCACTTGGTGGTGGTGCAACATAGATAATAGGCCCGGCGGATATCGTACGCCCCCGCACGACAAATGCAAAGGTCATCTCTCTGCACAACAACAGGTAGAACATGCAGGCAATCGCCCTGGAACATCGGCTTAGGGTTCTGATGATCATGCTACATTGGCTATTTTTAGTTGTTACAATCTTTTTAGTCGGGCTTGCGGTATTGAAATTTCAAATACCAGTGCTCATTCTTCGAATTCACCAGCTCCAGCTGATAGAAATGCTGAGCCTTCAACAAGGCATTCCCACTCAGGTCCATTTTATTGTAGTTCTCTCCATATGAAACGACTATATAATTGCTGTCCAACGGCAGCTCGCTTCTCTTCGGACTACTGATATCATACAGTTTGAGATCCACTGTACTGTCGTTCCATTCATTGAGATACTGATACCGCAGCAGGCCGTTGCTGATGACATAGCTGCCGTCATTATCTCTACTCAGTTTGGCATACGTTTCCAGGGCCAGTCCTTTTTTCAACAGAAGGTTTTGTTTCTGCACACGGAATGTCCACACCTCGCTTTTCGCCACTTCCAGCCCTTCACTACGGGCAGTTATCTGCCAGGCATATAGCTTCCCCGTATCCAGCTCCGGCAGGGAGATGGGATATTGCAGGTTCACCGTCGCCATATTACTTTGCTGCAACAGGGGCATGTTCTCCTGCACAGCTTCCGCGCCCGTCTGTAAAGACTGCACATTCACTACCTTGACATCGTAGGTCAATCTCTTAAACAAAGTATAGGGAGAAGGGGGCAGCCAGGTGAACAGCGGCCGCGTAAGCTCTATACGCTCACTGTCTGTAGGATACACCAGCTGCGGCGGACTCAGCGGCTCAATCACCACCGATGTGCATTGTTCGGCCACTCTTTCCGACCCGGCTTCATCCAAACGAACCAGCGAATAGCATAGCTCAAAATTTCCCACCGGCAAAAATCCCTCGCCAGCGCCTCCCCCATTTATGCCAGGCGACAGGATATTATAGGTCACAGGCCCTACATCCGCCACCTGTACCTGACGCAATCCCTTGGAAAAACGCAGCACACGGGTGGTAGCAGTCAGCACCTGCTGGTTGTTCGAAAGGTCTGTCATGGACAGCTCGATCTGCGCCTGCATCTCGCTTCCCGGGTTAACTACAGACAGGCTCCATAACTGGCCCTTCACCGTCAGACCCGCAGGCGGCAATTGCGGATTGATCACTATTTGCGCCCATCCATATCCCGCAAGGGCCTCCAGACCGGCAAAAAGAATATATTTTTTCATAAACATCATTTGATCAAAATATTTTCATAAAGCTGACATTACCCGAAAGGTCCGGCGCCAGCTTCGCAGCTTTCCCATTCCCGGGCAAATACCCTTTTTCAATCCTGAATGACAGCTGGTCCCTCCCCCCGACGAGAAAATTACCGCTGACAAAACCACCGGGTTTCGTCTCTACATGATCCAGCGCATTTAATTTTCCACCCACCCCCAGGCTTGCCTTTTTTAAGAGTTGAAAATTGATATTGCTCTCCAGCACATTGTACACATAGCCGGAACTGCTGCTATGGGAAAAAGCCATGGTAGCCGTGAAATCCCTAAAAAAAATGGTCTGTGTCAGATAGATATTGTCTGCATTGTAATAGATAAAGCCGGAGTCCGCGCTGCTATTGAAAAATCGTGTATACACCATGGAAGTGGATGCCTGTCGCAGACCTATCTTATAAAAGTGATTGACACTGGCATTCAGCGTCTGAAACCTGCTTTCTTCGAGCTGGCTTCCAACCATCGTCAGCTGTGACATTGGCATATAGCCCACGCTCACCGTCGGCAACCCTCTCCGCTGGAAGGTTAGCCCCAGGCTTTTGAACACGGTGCTGGCCTTGTAATTCAGGGGGATATAAGGATTGGAGTAATCGTTCGTCCGTAGAGAAGCTGTCAGCTTTAGCTGTCTTTTTAGAAAATTTTGATCCACCCTCACATACCAGGCCCTCAGCTCTGTGCTGGCCTGATAAGCATTGAAAGATTGATAGTTTGCTCCAAGAAATTTATACTGCCCCTCTATCCGTGTACCGATGGAAGGCCACCATGAATATAACTTAACGGACAACCCTTTGTTATTCCTGTCCGACAGGCTCCACCCGGATTTGCCCATCGTGCCGTCACTTCGCATAAAAGGAGAGAAGGTCTGAGCTACCTCAGCTGTTATATAGGAATTACGCTGCAATTGCCATTTCGACTCGACTCCTACACCAGTGAAGTTTATAGATCCATTACCGTTGCCACTCGTCGTCAGCTGTTGCTTCCGGCCGCCAAAAGCAGACAGTATAAAAAAATTCCGCTCCAGGCGTCCGAGCCCTGCGCGCAGTATATACATGTATTGCCTGGTCGATTGCAGGGGACGAATGACAAGGTCCCTGAACCTGTAATCCACGGCTCCTGCCGTTATACCCAAATAATACCAGGAGTTGTATACGAAATGGATGCCGGTGAAACTGACATTCCTTGCCGTTAGTTCCGATATATTGGCATTGCTCTTCCCCAGACTAAAGGACCGTATGCCCATCAGCCACCTTACGCCTGCCGGAAGCTCACCAGTTCCCGGCTCATATTGTTGCAACTCTTTTTTCCACGGCTCATAGGAAGAATAGCTGCCGAATCCGCCCCTTACCAATTGCGCATAATGCCGGCTGTCGCTGACAGACTTATTCCACCGCCGCTGAAGACTGTCCACCTGTGAGGACAAGCTATCCCATCTCCCTTTCGTCTTTGCGTATAGTTCCAGGAAATCCCTGGCCAGCCTGCGCATGGAATCCTCCTTTCGCGTGTTGGCGCTATCGCTTTGCCCCATGTCATAAGTGAGATGAGGCACTTTCAGGATCTCATTGGCCTCCACCAGTTTTTGTCCTGTCAGCGGATCATGCAGCCAGTTAGCCAACTTCAACGCCTGCAGCCGCCGGAGATCATACAGCTTGCCCAGGATAGTATCCTGACCGGGCGCCTGCTTGAGCAGCTCCTCCCGTATCCGGCCGGCAAGACCCGCCCGGTATGCTGCCGCATCAAAAGCCACTTGTACATCGGTGATGTCCTTGAAAAGAGAAGAATTACTGCGCCGTATATACGTCGTTACCCGTATGGGTATGATCCCCTCAACTGCCAGGTTCAGCGTAGAGATCACCTGGTGCTGCCCAATGTTCTTCTCCGTGTAAGGAGTATCGAGATTTCCACGATAATAATAGCTATACCCTGTGTAACCACCCTTCAATTGGAGAAAAGGTATTTTATCCTGGCAATACCCTGCATCCACCATCAGCAACAACACTCCTATGAGGATCAAGGAGATATTATAAAAAGTGGAAGGATAAAGATGGATCATAGTATAAGGGCTGATAAGGAGTTTTACGGTGACTAAGCTATAATAAAAAAAGACCTAATACGTTTAGCGCTCAGCAGCGGAAAGCGATATCCATCCGTATTCTATAAAATTCATAAGCATTTACATCTATAATAGGTTATAACATCCCCACCCGGAACGTGAAAAAACTACAGCCAAAAGGTTAAAAAACCCTCCCCTTATTTTAATGCGGGGATTTCTTTAATTTATCGCCCAATTTATATACCTATGGCTTTCCGCCTTGTCCTTGTCATTGTTCTTATGCCACTTTACACCTGGTCACAGCAGTCCGGTCCGTCTATACAACGGTCATCCATAGCCGTACATTTGGTTGCATTTCATTTTCCACAACAGGACAGCGTATTGCATCAGCTCAATACTACGCATCCTCTTACGTTAGGGCTTGCTCTCAGTATTTTAAAAGGCGTTACACCGCGACTGGACTTTCACGCCACTATTGCCACCTCTTTTCCTGAATTCGGTAAGCATGCATTAGGGGAGGCCGACGCATCCATCCGCGCAAAGCTCCTGCAAAGCAGTCCTGGTATTATGCCTTTCCTACAGGCAGGGGCAGGCATTGCCAATTACACGGGGCATTTCGGAGCCTTTTTTCCTGCTGGTGCCGGAATACAGTTGAATCTTTCGACGGAGACATTTGTGTTATTGGAGACTCAATATCGCATTGCCACGGGCACATGGGAACCCGGCCATTTATATTACAGCGCAGGTATTGCGGGTGTCATCGGCAAAAAAAAGAACACCTACATCAGACAACACCCTCCTGTACCGTCTGTGCATCCGCCCCTTCCATCGGGGTCTAAGGATAGGGATGGGGACGGCATCCCAGACAGTCTGGACGCCTGTCCTGACATACCAGGCGACGCCACTGCACAAGGCTGTCCCATTGCAGATACCACCCATCGCGTATTGCTCAATGACATCAGGGAGAAACTGAAAACAAATGCGGAAAACATTTTCTTCGAGACAGATCGTTATACCTTGCTTCCCGCCTCTTTTAAAGCCCTGGATGAAACGGTCCGCCTGCTGAAAGAAAACCCTCAGCTGCATCTCCTGATAGAAGGTCACACGGACAGTACCGGTCTTCCGGAAGCCAACCTGTTGCTCAGCCAGCGCAGGGCCAATGCGGTACTTAATTATCTTATACAACAAGGCATAGACGAAAAAAGGCTTTCAGCAAAAGGTTATGGCAGCGCCAGACCTATAGAGGATAACAATACTCCACAAGGAAGGTCCCGCAACAGGAGGGTAGAACTTATCCCGCAATAAAAGGAGTTGCGCATCATGTTCGTCTAATCCCCCCAAATTTCCCCTTCTCCTTTCAGCCAGTCTTTTACCAGCTCGGTAGTGACCGACTTCGGCCTTTCGAGAGGGAATCCCAGCGCCCTGTCCCAGCAGAGGCTGGCCAGTACGCCCAGTGCACGGCTCACGCCAAAGAGCACTGTATAGAACTCATACTCTACCATTCCGTAATGTACCAGGAGAGCTCCGCTGTGCGCATCCACGTTGGGCCATGGGTTCTTGATCTTCCCAAGGGATTGGAGGATAGGCGGCACCGTTTCATATATATTCCACACCGTCTGAACCAGGGGGTCGTCCGGCATGTGCTTTTTACCAAATTCCATCTGCGCCGTAAATCTCGGGTCCGTCTTGCGCAGGACTGCGTGACCATAGCCAGGCACCACCTTCCCTTCGCTCAAGGTCTTTTTGACATAGGCCTCTATCTGCTCGCTGGTCGGCAGCTCCACACCCAGCTCACTACGCATCTCCAATATCCACTTGATCACTTCCTGGTTGGCCAGCCCATGCAAAGGACCCGCCAGACCATTCATACCTGCCGCAAAGCTCAGGTAAGGATCACTGAGAGCCGATCCCACCAGGTGCACCGTATGCGCACTCACATTCCCGCCTTCATGATCCGCATGTATCGTCATATACAGACGCATCAGCTCCCGGAAGGCCTCGTCCTCATATCCCAGCATATGGGCAAAGTTTCCTGCCCAGTCCAAAAGACCGTTGGGGTGAATATGATCTTCGTTCTTATACTTTCTCCGATAGATATACGCAGCTACCCGGGGCAGGCGTGCTATCAGGTCCATGCTGTCATCGAATATCGCCTCCCAATAATCTTTTTTGTTCATCCCCATCGCGTACTTCTCTGCAAACTTGCTCTCCGTCTGGAGGGCCATTATGGCTACCACGAACTGGGTCATGGGATGGGAATCCTTCGGCAGCGCCTCTATGGCGGCAAAGACGTGATTGGGGACATGGCTCCGGCGTTGCCAGTTGGCCGTGAGGTCATGTACATCTTCTTCGGAAGGCAGCTCGCCAAGTAACATCAGCAGGAAAAGACCTTCCGGCAGCGGCTCGGTGCCTCCACTGGCCTTAGGCAGCTTCTTTTGCAGGTCAGGTATGGAATATCCCCTGAAGCGGATACCTTCCTGTGCATCCAGCAAAGAGGTCTCGCTCACCAACCCGGTAATACCACGCATGCCCTGATAGATCTGGGAGAGGGTCACCTCTCCTATTTTCTTATTTCCGTGCTCTTTTAGCAGATCCTTGATCTCTGCCGATACTATGTCCGCCTTGGATTTAAACCTGTCCTTGAGTATTGCCATATCGAAGCTGTTTTACCGGTTAAAGTTACTATAGGAACTGTTGTAATACAAACGAATCGCGGCGTTTTAGATTATTTTAATACTCAAATAATTCTCGCCGGAGGCACATATAAGTGCCGGTGGTACGCAATAAAAGAAAAATAGCGTCCCCCGGCAAAGCGCTAATGACTGTCCGCAGGGCGGACGGGCCGCGGTGCGTCCCTGGTCCCCTACTTCGGCGTTCTCGCGTACAACCAAAAAGCCAGCCCGCTGAAAATAATGTTCGGCAGCCATGCCGCGATCATCGGCGGAAAGCTCCCTTTTGTACTAAAGGTTACGGAGAACTTGTCCATCACCACGAAAATAGCCGCCATCACGATACCCATCGCCAGATGCAATCCGCTGCCGCCCCTGATCTTCCGGGTGCCGATCACAGCTCCCATCAGGGTCATGATGATGACGGAAAAAGGAGTGGCATCCCGGTGGTAGAGCTCTACCTTGAAAGTATTCAATCCCTCGGCGCCCCGCACCTCTTCCATATGGATGAACTGATGCAGCTCCGGTGTAGTAAGCTTGTCCTTTAAATAGTCGTCCCTTCTCAGTTCCTTCGGCAGCACATTCAGGTTCACGTGGAGACTATCCAGCTTTGTCACGGTCTCCTTCAGCCCATCGATCTTCCGTTCGATGACTCCCTGCAGCCGCCAGTCCTTCTTAGCCGCATCCCATTTAACGGTCTCGGCCCGCAAATTGTAATTGACCTTATTGCCTTTCAGCCGTTGCATAAAGAAATTGCTGGCGGACTTGTTCACTGTATCATAATAGCGGAACCCTACATAGGTATTGGGGTCCACACGGAGATAATAATTATTGGTCCGGTAGTAATCCGAGTTGTACGAGCTGTTGCGATCCACATAGACGGCCTGAAAATCCGTACGGATCTCATTGGCCTTAGGCACCCAGTACTGGCTGGCCCACCAGAATATCAGGGCCAGTATCAACGAACCCAGGAAATAAGGACGCAGCATGCGGTTGTAACGCACCCCGCCGGCGAGGATGGCAATAAACTCCGACCGCCCCGCCATCTTGCTGCTGAAATAGATGACGGCAATAAAGGTCATCAACGGAAAGATCATCGACATGATGAAGGGTACAAAGCCGATGTAGTAGTGGATAACCAGCTGCCAGGCCGTCATTCCCGACTTGACAAAGTCGTCTGCTTTTTCGCTGGTATCGATCACCACGGCGATGACCGTGATCACCAGCAGGGTAAATATAAAGGTCCCCAGGAACTTCCGAAGTATATATCTGTCCAGCAGTTTAAGCATGCGCCGCGAAGGTACGGCCCGCCTTTCATAATCTTCTCCTAAATATGTGCGGGAATTGGTCTTCGGAAAAATTAGCCCAATTCCCGCAAAACGCTAACGTCTGTCCTTCGGACGATCCCCTTTCAGGGGCTCAGTAGTGCCTATTTGTCCCTATAATCTGGTTGGAAGTATTCCGGGCCGGCGGTCGTTATAATCTTGTCTGCAGCAGCGGCACCTGCTCATTCTTCCAGCCGACAAAATCCCCGGCCAGAATGTGCTTCCGCGCCTCCGTGACTAAATGGAGATAGAACGCCAGATTATGTACGCTGGCAATGGTCAACCCGAGTATTTCTTTGGACTTCACCAGGTGACGGAGATACGCCTTGCTGTAATACTGGCTCCACTCGCTGTCGATGCCTTCATCGAGGGGCGAAAAATCCTTCTCCCACTTCTTATTGTCGATATTGATCACGCCTCTGGAAGTGAACAGCATAGCATTCCGCCCGTTACGTGTAGGCATCACACAGTCGAACATATCCACTCCCCGGGCAATACATTCCAGGATGTTCCAGGGAGTACCTACCCCCATAAGATACCGGGGTTTGTCCGCGGGAAGGTCTGAACAGCAGGCCTCACAGATCTCATATAGCTGCGCCTCCGGCTCCCCCACACTAAGTCCCCCGATGGCATTCCCCACCGCCCCCTTGCCCGACACATAGGCGCAGGATGCCTTACGCAGGTCGGGAAAAACGCTCCCCTGTACGATGGGGAAGAGGTTCTGGGTATATCCGTACTTATCCGGCGTCCCGTTGAATCGTTCAAAACACCTGTCCAGCCACCGATGGGTCAGGTGCATGGACTTCTCCGCATAGGCGTACTCGCTGGGATAGGGTGGACATTCGTCAAAGGCCATGATGATATCTCCCCCTATGACCCGCTGGATATCCATCACTTTCTCCGGGCTGAAAAGATGCCTGGAGCCGTCGATGTGGGACTGGAATACCACCCCATCCTCTTGTATCTTCCGGGTACCCGCCAGGGAAAATACCTGGTAGCCGCCGCTGTCCGTCAGCACCGGGCGGTCCCACCCGTTGAATTTATGGATCCCCCCGGCGGCCTCCAGCACCTCCAGACCCGGCCGGAGATAGAGATGATAGGTATTCCCCAAAATTATCCGGGCTTTCACGTCCTCCTTTAGCTGCTGCTGGCTGACGGCCTTTACGCTCCCTACCGTGCCCACCGGCATAAATATAGGGGTGGAGATCTCCCCGTGGTCGGTGGTTATCTTGCCTGCCCGGGCGGCGGAATTGGGGCAATGGCCTTCTAGTTCAAATGTTAATGCTGGCATAAACGGTCGCAAGATATGACGAATTTCCACTTAACCGGCCCCCTTTCGTTCGCCAAATAGTAATTTTACTATGAAAAAACGACGGTTATGCTTACTTTCGCGCGGATGGACTCACTGACCGAATCGTCCCTGGCGGTTCCAGGCCCCCAATCGTAGAATGCTTATGAATAGACTTGGCGTCTCTCTGAGTGAGATATTTTTTATACTGTTCTGTCTGGTCACGCTGACCCAACTCTTTTATTATGGTTGGTTCTTCAGGCGTCTCGCCTTTTTTATCCCGTCCGAAAAGAGCAGCTCCCAACAACATCCTGTCAGCGTCATTATATGCGCCCGCGACGAGGCCAACAAGCTCGTTACCCATCTGCCAGGCGCCCTGTCCCAGACCTATCCCAGCACCCACGAGATCATCGTCGTCAACCACAACAGCCAGGACGAGACCAGATTCCTCCTGGATGAATTCAAAAAGACCTTCAAAGGCCTTCATATCGTCAATCTCGAACAAGAAGCCATCGGCATCCCCGGCAAAAAATATCCCCTCAGCATGGGTATCAAGGAAGCCAGACACGAGATAGTGCTCCTCACCGACGCCGATTGTATGCCCGCCAGCGAATACTGGATGCAAAAAATGCAGGACGGCTACAACAATGGCATCGAGGTGGTCCTGGGTTACAGCCCCTATAAAAAAGCCCCCGGTTTCCTGAATAAGATCATCCGGTTTGACACCTTCCACACCGCCATCCAATACCTCTCCTACGCCCTGGCCGGCATCCCTTATATGGGTGTGGGGCGGAATCTCTCGTACAAAAAAGACATATTCTTCAAGAACAAAGGGTTCTCCGCCATCAACCACATCCCCGGCGGAGATGACGATCTGTTCATCAATAAAGTGGCTACAAAGGAAAATACCGCCATCGTCGTGGACCCCGACACCTTCACGATGTCCGAGCCCAAAAAGACTTTTAATGACTGGTTCCGTCAAAAGACACGTCATTACACCACAGCCAGGTACTACCGCCCTCTTCATAAGTTCTTATTAGGGCTGTACTCCTTCTCCCATGTCCTGTTCTATCCTTTGTTCATCGTCAGCCTGTTCTTCAGCTGGCAGGCCGCCCTTATCCTCTTTGCCGTCCGTCTGATGGTGCAGGGGTATATCTATTACAACGCGATGAACAAGCTCCAGGAAAATGATCTTTTTGCCTGGTGGTGGCTCCTGGACATCTGGATGTTCGTGTATTATCTGATCTTTGTACCATCGATATGGAAAAAACCACGGACCACCTGGAACTGATCCTACGTTATTTCGACGACTTCACTCCCCGGCAGCTGCAACAGCTGGCCGCGCTGGAAGAGCTGTACAAGGAATGGAACAATAAGATCAACGTCATCTCCCGGAAGGACATCGAAAGCCTCTACGAAAAGCACGTGCTGCACTCCCTGAGCATCGCCGCCGCCTTCCAGTTCGAAAAGGATATGCAGGTCATCGACATCGGTACGGGTGGAGGTTTTCCTGGTGTGCCGCTGGCTATCTTCTTCCCCGACACGGCCTTTCATCTCGTGGACAGCATCGGAAAAAAAATAAAGGTCGTCGAGGCTGTACGCGATGCCATAGGGCTCACCAACATTACGACCCGGCATGGACGCGCAGAAGAAATAAAGGACCGCAAGTTCGATGTGGCGGTGTCCCGCGCTGTGGCGCCTTTAAAAGATCTGCACGCCTGGGCAAAGCCCTTGTTGAAAAAACCCGGCCGGCGACAGGACCAACCCACTGGCCAACTGGCCGGCAACCCTGATGCCTCCGGCTCAGAAGGCCTTCCCATTCCACACGGTCTCATTTGTCTCAAAGGAGGCGACCTTGCCGCCGAGATTGCCGAAAGCCAAACGCGCCCGCGCATCATGGAGATCCATGATATTTTCGCCCTGGAGTACTTCCGCGAAAAATACCTTCTATACGTACCCTCCTAGAAGCCAAAGCTTTACTCCTTCACGCTCCGCACCTCTACCCAACCACCCCAAAAACTACCACAAAATGGTATTTTTTTCTCGTCAAAGCCACGGACCTTTGCATCATGACGATTTCTGTTTGTATTGTAGATGATAATAAGGACATCCGCTCTGCTCTCGAGCAGATCATTCTGATGGCCGAAGGCTATACACTGGCCGGAAGCTACGCAGATGCGGAAGAGGCGCTGCAGAAAATACCTCTCGCAAACCCCAATGTCGTGCTCATGGACATTAACCTGGGCAACGGTGAAAGTGGCATCGATTGTGTGCGGCAGCTAAAACCCCTTCACCCCGAGATCCTGTTCATGATGTGCACGATCTACGAGGAAGATGAAAAAATATTTGAAGCCCTGACAGCCGGAGCCAATGGGTATATCCTTAAAAAGACAGCTCCCGGCAAGCTCCTGGACTCTCTGCGCGAACTCTATGAAGGCGGCGCCCCCATGAGCAGCCAGATAGCCCGTAAGGTGGTCAACGCCTTCCAGGTCCGGGCCGCTGCCGCCGACCCCATCGAGACCAACTCCCAGGGTAAACCCATCAGCATCCTCTCCAACCGGGAGAATGAGATCCTGGAGCTGCTTGCTAAAGGCATGCTATACAAAGAGATAGCAGGACGCCTCTTTATCAGCCAGGAGACGGTCCGCAAGCATGTATATCACATCTATGAGAAATTACATGTGAACAACAGGGTGGAAGCTATCAATAAGTTCTATGGCAGGTAGGTATCGACGTAGTTATTCAAATAGATAAAACTACCATAAAGTGGTATTGTTTTACCCTTATAGAGCATCTAATTTTGCCCCCGAGGGCTGCTAATCAGATCAAATGCGTTAGTCATTTTACCTTATCTAACCTATATCAAGCACGGAGGCCGTCTTACCAGACAGCCTCTTTTTTTTGCCCGCCCTTTGCCTGACATCATCGGTGGCGGTAGTTATCTCCCCCTCCCTACCACAGGATTCAATCGCACGTATTTATTGGCCCCGTCAAAGCACACTACATAGTCAGACTTGAAACGCGTGCTCTTCCGGTAATAGTCAGTGGTAATGATCTGCGCACCTGAATTGCAGGCCGCCATAAAATCACTCCTGTCATTGGTACGTGCCTCTTTCGTATCCGAATCCGCCCGCGTACGGATGATATATCCCTTCTCGACCAGCTGTTTTATCTCCGGGTTCGTAGGACTGTTCAGGATCATGGCCGCCGCTTCCGGCGTACCCGCATCGGCATTCACAAACAAGACCCTTCCCTTCAGTGACGGATGTCCTGCTATATACATGTCACGCTTCCTGTCATGATCATCCAGGATAAAAAGGAACCTGCCTTTTGCAGCTTTCAGGCTCGGCCAGTTATCACTCAGGACCGCTTCTTCCAATGTCGCATAATGGCCCCGCACCATATCGGGCGTGATCAGATGCTCCTTACCCAATCCATCTTCCAGCGTCTTGTCCAGTTCATCAAAGATGGCAGGAGTAAAAGGCTCTGACTCCGTCAGGTCCTTCTCCTTTTCATTTTCATGCGTAATGCCATCCTTCGGCTCCAGCGTGATAAAGACGGGATAGTGATCCGGGTGCTTGTCGGACCATGCTTTCAGGTTCCGTAAACACTGCTTCAGGGTCAACGCATCGCTGCGGAAGTCCAGATCAGGGATATGCAGGATCTTAAAGCCGGGCTGGTTCATTACTCCTTCCGGATCGTAAGGCGCCTGTCCCTTCGCCCACTGTAATCCTTTCGGATGCGCATACCGGCCTCCCTTCTCATCCACATAACAGTCGAGCTCAAGGTTCAGAAGTCCCATATCCAGCTGTTCGGTCAGCGGTATATGCTCATAATCGAGCGTGCTGGCGTCGGCGGAGTCCCGCTGCTGGAACATTTTGAACAAGGCCGGATCGATGGCCTTTTTATAGCTGTTGTGGCTGCCGATGACCTGGATCTTATTGATGGGCAGGTCGTCCGGAAGGTCTTTGCCGATGGTCGGTAGCAGTAAGATCAGCGCGGTGCTTAAGAATGTCCGAAAAACAGGCTTGTCGGGAAATGTAGCCCGTTTTTCGGAAAAGTCTAATGTCTGTCCTTCTGACAACGAGCCTCCGGCCCGTTTTGTTAAGGTCTTCATTGTTTGCCGGGATCCCCGTGATTTTAGACTAAGTTAGGATTCAATTTTTATTCTGTAATGGGAATATGGAACAATCTTCTCTTAGTTAACAATAAATTCACCGGACGGGGGCTACACAAAAAGAGGCAGCGTTTGTGCTACCTCGTTATACAGGTAACTATTTAACATCCTACCATTTAAGGTCCAGTTTATTATTGCGTCTGTCTGTATCTGCCATCCGCTGTGTCGGATCGATCTCCACCACTTTGACATCCAGCAGGCGGCGATCGAAAGAGAAAGTGTAGGTAGTATTCGTCCACTTCCACGGCTCATATTGTGTCCGGGGAATGCTATGATCTTCCACCGGCTTGGCGCCAAACATAAAATATTGAGGGATATACGCCATCAGCTTTGATCCATCTTTAAAAGTGAGCAGCACATCGACGGGCATCGGCATATCTCCATCCATTCGCAAACGAATATTCGATTTCCCATTCTCTTCCCACAGACTGTCGATAGCATAGTCGATGGTTTTGGTCGTATTGATCCAATATTCCTTATACCAGTCCAGCTGCATCCCGCTGACCTTTTCCGCCACCCGCATAAAATCATTGGCATTCGGGTGTTTGAACCGCCACTCATGATAATATTCCAGCAGGATCTTATCCCGCACCGAATCGCCGACGATATATCCCAGCTGCTCCATAAAAATACATCCCTGGGAATAGGCAGCTGTCTCATAGGTCATATTGGTGTGGAAATGGTCAGCATGTGTCGTCAGCGGTTCGGTCATACCCGCCTTGACCAGGGAAAAGTACCCTTCGTATGCTTTTGGCTGGATCAGCGGTAGTTGTGCCCGCCTCTTCTCTACAAGATCTTTTAAACCCGCATTGTCCGGGTGAAGGGCCAGCTGCTGTTCATAATAATACGCTGATACCCTACCCTCTGCATAGGTGGTAAAACCTTCATCCATCCAGGCGTACATGGATTCATTGGTGCCAAGCATACCCTGGTACCAGGAGTGCATCCACTCGTGGAAGGCGCTTCCAAGACTCGGCCCTACCAGTAAGGTGGACATAGGATATTCCATGCCTCCGTCTCCGCCATGTATAAAGGAGTATTGTTTATACGGATAAGGTCCGAAAGTTTTTTCTATATAAGGGAGCGCGATCACCGCCGCATCCGCCAGCGTCGTCCACAGCGTGTCCTGTTTGGGATCGTTGTTCTTGTTCTTATAGAGCACGTTTATTACTGGCCCGTTGGGTATCCGTCTGACCAGGTGATGATATCCCGGATCGGCTGCCCACATAAAATCGTGTACGTTGGGGGCGACAAAATGCCACTGCAGCTTATCTCCCGCGGGGCGCGCGACCTTCACACCCGGGGCTTCGTATCCATAGCCTATCTGGGCCGCATTCTCCAGGTAGCCTGTACCGCCTAAGATATAGCTCTTGTCGATGTTGATCCTTACATCATAATCTCCCCAGACGCCATAAAATTCCCGCGCCACATAGGGAGTAGGATGCCATCCCGCATAGTCGTATTCACACATCTTGGGATACCACTGGCTCATGGAATAACGAACCCCTGTTTCGGGGTTATCCCTGCCGCTGCGCCGTATCTGCAGAGGCACCTGCGCTTCGAACTGCATATCGAACGTGACGGTGGAGTGCGGCAAGATGGGTTTGGTGAGATTTACTTCCAGGATGGTCTCTTTCGCCTGATAGGGCTGTGCTATGCCATTCATCGTGAGCGAGAGCACCTTCTGGTAGCCGATCTCTTCCGGGCTGAGGTGTTGGATACGGTCTTTGACACGGGAGTCCCAATCCTGCAACCGGCGACCGCCCTCAGCCCTGTACGAGATCTTACCCAGCTCACGGCTATGCACATCCATCATGCTTCCCGGTTGAAAAGCATTCCAGTACAGATGATAGAATACCTTTCTGAGCGTGTCCGGCGAATTATTGGTATAGGCCAGCGTTTGCTTTCCCGTCATCCGGTTGGTAGTCACATCCATATTGACGTCCATGGCATATTTCACGTGCTGTTGCCACCTGTCGGGTTGTGGTATGTCCAGGAAAAGGGCATTGTGAAATGTCGCCCTTTTCCTGCAAAGGTCTAATGTCTGACCTTCGGTCGAACCGCCTGTGGCGGTTCCGGAAAATCCGAAACACGGCAGGGACAGTGCGGCCCATGCCAGAAAGAATATTCTCATGCTCATGCGTGATTGGTTTATCTCGTATCTCGGCGAACCACCGAAGGTGGTTCGACCTGTAATTACAACGTCAGATTGTCCTTCAGCAGTTGTCCATCGCTGGCGAACGTAAGGTTCTTCCGATTGATGTCGCTCTTGCTGACGAAGATGATATAGATGGTCTTGTTGCCGGGCAGTTGGCGTTCTGTCACCGTACCTACCCTCCAGTCGGCATATTTGCTCTTGGTGAGGCCGTCTTTTACAGCCGCAGGTATCCCACTTGCCTGGATCTTCTTATCCGTGTTCTGCCATTCTCCTTTTTTGCTGTACTTGGCAACATATGTGTTGCTGTCCAGTTTGAAGGTAGCCTGGAATGAACCTATATTATCTCTCCAGGTCACTGTCTTGGCGTTGGGATATTTGATCTTGAACGAATCCGTTACAACACCCGGCACGGAGCCGAACTGGGCATTGGCAGCAGCGGCCGTCAAAAAGATACTGGCAATAATGAACATCAGTTGTTTCATAATTATAGATATTTAAGGTTGTTTTACTCCTGTCTATGGTCCTGGTCCCTTCTCTTCCGCGGCGTACCATTGTCTCACTCATCTTCTTCTCTGTCGTCTTCCCTCTCCTCGACTGTCTGCCCCTTCTTCCGTATGTCCCCTGCTCCGTCTACTACGATGACGATCTCTCCTTTTACGCCCTTCACTCGAAAATGTTCGCATACCTCCCGCAAGGTCCCCCGCTGATTCTCTTCAAATAGTTTTGTCAATTCCCGGCTGACACAGCAAGCTCTTTCCTCCCCAAAATAAACAATAAAATCTTCCAGTGTCTTTACCAATCTCATAGGACTTTCATAAAATACCATTGTCCGCGTCTCCGCAGCCAGCTGCTTCAACAAGGTCTGACGTCCTTTTTTCAAAGGCAGGAACCCCTCGAAACTAAATCGCTGCATGGGGAGCCCGCTGTTTACGAGTGCCGGCACAAACGCAGTGGCACCTGGTAAACATTCTACTTTCACACCTGTCTTGATACATTCCCGTACCAGTAAGAATGCGGGGTCAGATACGCCCGGAGTACCCGCGTCCGTCAGCAGAGCCATGGACTTGCCTTGCAATAGCTGATCCACCAGGTGATGCAGTATCTTGTGCTCGTTGTGCTGATGATAGGGGGACAGGGGCTTGATGATCTGGTAATGATTCAACAGCCTGGAAGAATTCCGGGTATCTTCGGCCAGGATAAGGTCCACTGACTTCAACACCTCCAGCGCCCGTAATGTAATATCCTGAAGGTTACCGATGGGGGAAGGAACTATATAGAGCAATGCCGTGATTAGTTTACAGCTATCTCGAAGTATTCCATAA
>Ga0105240_10003398_pt1 | contig 24750 bp, 25 predicted proteins | sample KBSC54metaG_FD_80426 | JGI IMG/M metagenome (GOLD analysis project Ga0105240, IMG submission 80426) | Corn rhizosphere microbial communities from Kellogg Biological Station, Michigan, USA - KBS C5-4 metaG | ecosystem: Host-associated > Plants > Roots > Rhizosphere > Soil | place: Michigan, USA...
AAAGTCTCTCGTTTAGCCGGAGCACTCATGCCCGTCGGTGCCGCGAGTTGGTCGTTCACCGAAGATGATTACGGCGCGATCCTGCGATCGCTCCAGCAATTTCTTTATGACAGCAACGCGCGGTCCGCGCTGCTGGTCGACCGGTCGGGCCAGCTCGTGGCCACGGTGGGCGAGCCGCCGCAGTTCGACCCGACCGCGTTCGCCACATTGACGGCCGCGGATTTCAGCGCCAACGATCAGCTGGCGCGCCTCATTGGCGAGACCGAATTCAACTCGTTGTTTCATCAAGGCGAGCAGGAGTCCATGTACCTCGTGGACATCGCACGCCGCGTGATTCTCGTCATTCTGTTCGACAACCGCACCACACTCGGTCTCGTGCGCCTCAAGGTGAAGCACGCCGTCGAGGAGCTCACGCGATTATTCGCCGAGATGTTCCAACGCGGGCGCGAGCAGGCGAATCCGCCTAACATCCTCGCCGGCGCCGAGGATGAAATCGACCGGCTGTTTCAATAGAGGGGAGCGCGCAGCCGATGTCGATGATCAACTACGCCTCACGCGAGATCAACTGCAAAATCGTGTATTACGGTCCCGGGTTGGGCGGCAAGACCACCAACCTCGAACACGTGTACGGCCGCGTGCAACCGAACACGCGCGGAAAGCTCATCTCGCTCGCCACGGAAACGGAGCGGACGCTGTTCTTCGATTTCCTGCCGGTGGATTTGGGCACGATTCGTGGCTTCAAGACCCGGTTTCATCTGTACACGGTGCCCGGACAGGTCTACTACAATGCGAGTCGCAAGCTCATCTTGAAGGGAGTCGACGGGATCGTGTACGTCGCCGATTCGCAGCTGGAGCGGATGGAGGCGAATCTGGAGGCGATGCAGAACCTGTACGACAACATGCAGGAGTACGGGTACGATTTGACCACGATGCCCTTCGTGGTGCAGTACAACAAGCGCGACCTGCCCAACGCGGCACAGGTGTCCGAGCTGCAGGGCGCGTTGAACCCGGGGTGGGAGGTGAGGGAACCACCCAAGCAGCGGGTGACTCCCGACCCGTACCACGCCGGCGAGAACCTCATCGAGCAGATCCCGAGCGGCGAATGGGTGGAGCGCGCTCCATATTTCGAGGCAGTGGCGGTCACGGGAGAGGGGGTGTTCGACACCCTCAAGGCCGTGAGCAAGCTGGTGCTCAAGACGCTCGCCTAACTGTGAGCGGCGGGCGCGGCGCGCCGGGAGAGACGCGGTGAATCTGCCTAACGCGCTCACCCTGAGCCGCATCGTCGCCACGCCGCTGATCTTCCTGCTGCCGTTCGCGGACACCTGGGAACTCAAGCTGGCCGGCTTCGTGATCTACCTGATCGCGGCCATCAGCGACTACTGGGACGGCCAGCTTGCCCGCACGCGCAACCTGGTCACCGATCTCGGAAAACTGCTCGACCCGCTCGCCGACAAGGCGCTGCTGCTCGGGACACTCGTGCCGATCTACCTCTTGCAGTCGGGACACGGCACCGTGCTGTCCATGCGCTTCGTGACGCCGTGGGGCGACGCCGGCTTGCCGCTCTGGGTGCTCGTCGTCGTGTTAGGCAGGGAGCTGTTCATGACCGTCTTCCGCCAGGCGGCGGCGCGACGCGGCACCGTGATCGCCGCCATCGGGCCCGCGAAATGGAAGACGGGCTTCCAGTCGGTATGGGTCGGGTCCGCCTATTTCTGGTTCGCCGCCAAAGCCGCCGCGTTTCACTGGCAGTGGGATAGCGAGTGGTGGCGCGCATTCGCGAACTTCAACGGCGTCGTCGGCGTTGTCACGATGACGGTCGCGGTCGGGCTCACCGTCTATTCGCTCGGTCTGTACCTGCGGAGATACGCGCGCGTGTTCGCGTGAGGCCGGGCGTCGCTCTCTCTCACTGACGCTCCCATGCGCCTCGAAGTGGTCACCATCGGCGACGAGCTCTTGCTCGGCTTCACCATCGACACCAACGCCGCGTTTCTCGCGCGCACGCTGTCCGAGATCGGCGTCGAGATCGTGCGGCGCTCCACGGTGGGCGACGAGCCCGAGCGCATCGCGCAGGCCGTGCGCGACGCATTGGACCGCACCGGCGCCGTAATCACGACGGGCGGACTGGGTCCCACGGCGGACGACCGCACGCGACCCGCGATCGCGCAACTTTTCGGCCGCGCGCTCCGCATGGACAACGCCGTGATGGCGCGCATCGCGGCGCGGTTCCAGCGGTACGGCTACGCGAGCATGCCCGCGTCGAACGCTGTGCAGGCCATGGTGCCCGAAGGCGCCACCGTGCTCGACAATCCCAATGGCAGCGCCCCCGGATTGTGGATCGAGGACGAGCGCGGCCGGTGGGTCGCCATGCTGCCGGGCGTCCCGCACGAGATGCGCGCGATGGCCGCCGAGGTCATCGTGCCCATGCTAACGAAGCGGTACGCGACTAACGGAGCCGTGGTGCTCTCGCGCACCGTGCGCACGACCGGCATCGGCGAGTCGGCGCTGGCGGAATTGTTGGGCGAGGATGGGCACGACACCGTGGCCGGACTCCCTTTGGCGTTCCTGCCGGGATGGGAGGGTGTCGACCTGCGCATCACCGCGCACAACCTGCCGCGTCCGCAAGCCGTTGCTGCTCTGGAGCGCGCCGAGGCGAAACTTCGCTCGCACGCCGACCGATATGTGTACGGGCTCGACGGCGCGAACCTCGCGGGCGTGGTGCTCGAGCTGTGCCGCGCTCGGGGATGGCACATCGGCACCGCGGAGAGCTGTACGGGCGGCATGTTGGGCGAACGGATCACAGCCGTTCCCGGATCGAGCGACGTGTACGTGGGCGGTGTGGTCGCGTACGAGGACCGCGTGAAAACGTCAGCCCTCGGCGTACCGGCCGCGCTGATTCAACAGCACGGCGCCGTCAGCGAGCCGGTCGCACGCGCGATGGCGACTGGCATCCGCTCGGTGCTCGGCACCGAGATCGGGATCGGCATCACCGGCATTGCTGGTCCGACGGGCGGCACTCCGGAGAAGCCGGTCGGGACCGTATGGATCGCGACCGATGTGAACGGCGAGGTCGGAGCGTCCGGCCGCCGGTACCTTGGGGACCGTGAGGATGTGCGTCGACGGAGTGCGCAGGCTGCGCTCGATCAGGTGCGGCGAAGCGTGAGCGGTGTGAGCTGACAAATCGCCTGCCGGTCTGGCATAGAAAGAGGGCACACCGGTTGCACCTGACGACCGGCCGACGGAAATTACGCTTCTTGCGCGGGTCGCGGATCAATCGAACGGGCCGGCGCAATTCACTGCGCAAACAAGGATCGATCGTGCCAGACGATTTCAGGACGAGTGCATCGAAAGAGCAACACGGCCCCGCCGACGAGGAGCCTCGCGACGAGGCCGCGGACTCCGAGGCCGAGAATGCGGCTGGGGTCTCGCAGGCGGAGGCGGCGCTCAAGCAGCAACTCGACGAGCAGCGAGACAAGTATCTCCGGCTTGCCGCCGAGTTCGACAACTTCCGGAAGCGGGTGTCGCGCGAGCGCCAGGAGCTCGTCGCGCGTGCGCAGGGCGATGTGATTCGGCAACTGCTGGATTCGGTGGACGACCTCGGGCGGGTGACGTCGGTGGACGCCGGGCGCGTGGATCCGGCGTCGATCGTGACGGGTGTGGAGGCGGTGCAGAAGAAGCTGCTGCGCGCGCTCTCGAACGTGGGGCTCGAGGTGGTGAATCCGGTCGACCAACCGTTCAATCCGGAGTTGCACGAGGCGGTCGCAACGGAGCGGGCGTTGTCGCCCGAGGATGATCATCTCATCGCGCAGGTCTACCAACCGGGCTACGTCTTTCAGGGGCAGCTGCTGCGGCCGGCGCGGGTCGTGGTGAAGCAGTGGTCCGACTGACGAGCGCGTAGCGAGCATGGCCCAGAGCAAGGACTTCTACGCCGTGCTTGGCGTATCGGCATCGGCGTCGCAGGACGAGATCAAGAAGCAATACCGCAAGCTGGCCAAGAAATTTCACCCGGACACGAACCAGGGTGACGCGAAGGCGGCGGAGCGCTTCAAGGAGATCTCCGAGGCGTACACCGTGTTAGGCGACGAGGCCAAGCGGAAGCAGTACGACGAGATGCGCCGGTTAGGCGCGTTCCAGGGCTTCGGCGGCGGGGCGGGCGGATCGGCGCGGCGCGGACCGCCGCCGGGCGCGGGGCGTGACGCGGCCGGCATCCACTTCGAAGACTTCGACATCGGCGGCCTCGGCGGGTTAGGCGAGATGTTCGCCTCGATGTTCGGCGGGGGCGGCCGCCAGGGTGCGTCGCGCGGGCGGCAGGCGGAGCGCGGCCAGAGCGTCGAGGTGTCCCTCGAGGTGCCGTTCCGCGTCGCCGCGTTAGGCGGCAAGGTCCCGGTGACGCTCGAGGTGAACGAGGAGTGTCCGACGTGTCACGGCTCGGGCGCGGCGCCGGGCGCGTCGTTCAAGATCTGTCCCGAGTGCAACGGACGCGGCGTGGTGTCGTTCGGGCAGGGCGGGTTCGCGGTGAACCGGCCGTGTCCAATGTGCCTGGGGCGCGGGCAGATTCCCACCGAACGGTGTCCCACGTGCAACGGCGCCGGCGAGACGCGTGCGCGCCGCACGGTGAACATCACGGTGCCGCCGGGAACCGACACCGGCACGCGGGTGCGCCTCACGGGCCAGGGCGGGAAGGGTGTGAACGGCGGACCGCCGGGCGATCTGCTGATCACGTTCCAGGTGGCGCCGGACCGGTTCTTCGGTCGCGAGGGGCTGGACGTGATCGCGCGCGTGCCGCTCAACATCGCGCAGGCTACGTTAGGCAGCAAGGTCCGGCTCAAGACCCTGGATGGAAAGTGGGTCAAGATCACGATTCCCAAGGGGACGCCCTCGGGCAAGCGGTTCCGCGTGCGCGGTCAGGGCATCGAGAAGGACGGCGAGCGCGGCGACCTGATCGTCGAGGTGTCGATCGTGGTTCCGGAAAAGCTGTCGCCGGAGCAGGAGGACATGCTCAAGCAGTTCGCGGCGTCGGGCGGACTGAAGTATTGAGGGAAGCGCTCGCGAGCGAAGCGAGCGCTTCCCCTTCGTCAGGCGGCGAGCACCGGCAGCGCCACTCGTGCGCCGGCGATCAGGCCGCCGCCCAACACGCGGTCGCCATCGAACATCACCAGCGACTGGCCGGGCGTGATCGCGGCCACCGGTTCATCGAGGGCGAGCTCGATCTCACCGTCATCCGCGCGCACGATCTCGGCGGGCGCGGCGGGGGCGCGGTGGCGGACCTGCACCTGCACGTGCGCGCCGACGGCGGGCGGCGCGTCGACCAGCCAATTCACATCGCGCGCGACCACCCCGCGGCCCAACAGCTCGGTGCGCGGACCGATCACCACCTCGCGCGAGTCGGGCCGTATCGCGATCACGTAGAGCGGCTCGCGCGAGCCGCCGGGCAGTCCGCGGCGCTGGCCCACCGTGAACCGCGCGTAGCCGTCGTGCTCGCCTAACACGTGGCCGCCGGAGTCGACGAACCGGCCGCGGGCGAGTGCGGGCGCATCGGCGCCCAGGTGCCGCGCCAGCACCTTCGCGTGGTCGCCGTCGGGGACGAAGCAGATGTCCTGGCTCTCGCGCTTTTCGGCCACCACGTCCAGGCCTAACGCATGGGCGCGGCGGCGCGTCTCGGTCTTGGTGAGCGTGCCTACGGGCAGCAGCATCCGGCGCACCACCGCGCGATCGATGCCCCACAGGAAATAGCTCTGATCTTTGCCGCGGTCGGCGCCGCGCAGCAGCTCGCCACCCGCTGCCCGCGCGTAGTGGCCGGTTGCGATCCAGTCGCACTCGAGGGCATCCGCCTTCCGAAGGAAGTCCCGGAACTTGGTGAACGTGTTGCAGCGCACGCATGGAATGGGCGTGCGTCCGGCTGCGTATTCGCTCACGAAGTTCTCGATCACATCGCGGCCGAACGCGGTCTCGAGGTTGAGGACGTAGTGCGGGATGCCGATGCGTTCGCACACGCGGCGCGCGTCGTCGATCGAATCCAGCGAGCAGCACGGGCGGTCGGGCACGTCGTCGCCGTAGCAGAAGAGCTTCATCGTCGCCCCGATCACCTCGTAGCCCTGCTCGGCGAGCGTGGCCGCGGCGACGGACGAGTCGACACCGCCCGACATGGCCGCGAGCACGCGGCCGCGAACGTGCGGCATCAGGCGACGGCGCCGGTCAAACGCCGGGCCTTGGCAACGAGGGCCGGGAAGAGGTCGGCGATCCGATCGATGCACTCGTCGGTGGTGAGCGCGCCCAGGCTCATGCGCACGGCGGACACCGCCAACTCGCGCGGCACGCCTAACGCAGCCAGCACGTGCGATGGGTCGACGCTCCCGCTCTGACACGCCGAGCCGGACGAACAGGCCACGCCGGCCAGGTCGAGGGCCATGAGCATGGACTCGCTGTCGGTGCCGGGGACGGATACGCTCAGGATGTGCGGTGCGCGCGGTCCGCCGCCGCCGTTCACCACGGCATCAGGGATGCGCGCGAGCAGCGCGCGCTCGAGGCGGTCGCGCAGCGCGCCTAACCGGCGCATCTCGCCCTCGCGCTCGGCGATGGCCAGCTCGGCGGCGCGCGCCAGACCAACCGCTGCCGCCACGTTCTCCGTACCGGGCCGCAAGCCGCGATTCTGCGAGCCGCCGTGGAGCAGCGGCTCACAGGGCGTCCCATGCCTCACGTACAGACCGCCGATGCCCTTGGGCGCCCCGATCTTGTGGCCCGAGAACGTGAGCAGATCGAACGGCACCGCGCGCGCGTCCACCGACACCTTGCCGAACGCCTGCACCGCGTCGGTGTGAAAGAGCACGCCGCGCGCCCTGGCCGCCGACGCGAGCGCCGGAATGTCCTGCACGACGCCGATTTCGTTGTTCACCCACATTACGGAGCAGACCGCGACGTCCGACGTGACGAGCGCATCGTACGACTCACGCTCCACCACACCCACGTGCGACACGCCGAGGATACGCTCCTCGGCGCCCTGCGAGTGGGCGAAGTGCACGGCGCCCAACACCGCTTTGTGCTCGATCGGCGTGGTGACGACGGCGCGCTTCCCCGATGCGCGCAGAGCCATGAACGGACCCACGATGGCGGCGTTGTCGCCCTCGGTCCCACCGGACGTGAAGAACATTTCCGACGGTTGGGCGCCGAGGCAGTGGGCCAGGCGATCGCGGGCATCGTCGAGCGCGGCGCGCGCGTCGCGTCCCCACCGATGCGTGCTGGACGGATTGCCGAAGCGGGGGCCGTAGAACGGCTCCATGGCCTCGAACACTTCGCGTCGCACCGGCGTGGTGGCGGCGTGGTCGAGATAGATTGGCTGGGGCATACACCAAATTAGCGAATTCGGCCCGATCCTGCCCGGCATCCGGCCGCGCAGCGCCCCGATCGCTCAGACGAGCCACTCACCGGGCGTTTGCCCGGTGATTTCCTTGAAGTCGTCGATGAAATGGGGCTGGTCGTAGTATCCCAGATCGTAGGCAATCGCGCCCCAGTTCACGTTGCGCGGATGAGCCATGCGGGCCGCGGCCGCACGTCCCAGCGCGGCGCGCGTGCGCATCACGCGTGCGAACATTTTGGGCGTGAGACCGACGTGCGCCGCGAACTGGCGCGCGAGCTGCTGACGGGTGATGCCGATCTCGCCGGCGAGCGCGGCGATCTTGAGGTTTCCGTCGGCGTGGACGATGCGCCGCACCGCCGCCCGCAGGCTGCGCGATACCGCGACGCCGCGCGCGAGGCGGCGGCGCACGATGTCGAACCCCGCGGCCACACATTCGACCTCACTCGCCGCGGCGAGCGTGTCTACGTGCGCCGCGGCGTCGCGCTCCAGCAGATCGTAGTCGACGGTCTGGTCCGTTAGTTCGGACGCCGGCACGCGAAAGGCCGCTTGCGCGTAGCCGGGTGCGAGACGGACGCCGACGTAGAGCCACGGATGCGGACCCTCGATGACGATGGGTCGCGTCATGGCACCAACGACGCTCGCGCTCACGAGCTCGCGATCGTGTGCCCCCGGCCGTCCGAACACGAACAGGATGTCGGTGCAGCCGTCGGGCAGCACGCGGTGCAGCGCGACGTCGGCCGCACTGCTCACGCGCCGAGTCCACGCGCACATCACGGCTGTCGCAAGGTCCGGCGGCGGCGCGTGCTCGACGTACCCTTCTGGCACGGTCGCGTTCACGAGCGGTTCCATTTTTCCAAGACGCTCATGCGGGGCTCGGGCATATTGGTCGCCTCACATCAACGGAGCGAGAACCTGCCATGCCCAACGTTATCAAGAAATTGACGCCCGTGCTCATGGTCGACGCGATCGAGCCGTGCCTGCCGCTCTGGACGGAGCGACTCGGCTGGAACAAGACGGTCGAAGTGCCGGAAGGCGACAGGCTGGGTTTCGTGATTCTCGAGAAAGATGGTGTGGAAGTCATGTATCAGACATGGGAGAGCATCGAGAAGGACGTGGGCACCAAGCCCGTCAAGGCGGTGGGCACGTCGGTCGGACTTTTCATCGAGGTGTCGAGCCTGGACGAGATCGAGCGTCGGATCTCGGGGGTGCCGCTGGTGCTCCCGCGCCGTCGGACGTTCTACGGGATGGACGAGGTCGGGATCAAGGAAGCGGGCGGCCACACGGTGGTGTTCGCCCAACGAGCCGGTTGACCGGCGCGCTCCGCCTAACGCCGATCCGGTGTGGCGTTCGGCCGGAGCACGGCGCGCACCGGCGCGGCGTCCAGCCCGAGGATCTTGAGCGGGAGCGCGACGAGGTCGTACGCGCCGTCGGGCACGTCGCGCAGGTCGAGGTTCTCGAGGTTGTACGCGCCGCCCGCGAACAGCGCGTGGTGCACCTCGAGCGTTGTGCTGTGGCGCGTGTCCACCGACGGCGCGTCGACGCCGAGGAGGCGGAGTCCGCGCTCGAGGAGCGACTCCACTTGCCTAACGCTGAGCGCGGGCCACTCGGCGGGGAACGCGCCGTCGGCGGTGGATGATCCGGTGCGCAGGAGCAGGCGCTCGAGCGGTGTGCGCGGTAAGGCATCCACGCGCTCGAACGAGCACACCGTCGCCGGACCGGCGAATACCTCAAGCGGGAGGTCGTCGGAGGTCGGCCATCCCGCGTGCACGTGCAGCGGCGCGTCCGCGTGCGTGCCCACGTGCGGGCTCGTGGTCATGGCCGACAGGTTGACGGTGTCGCCGCGCGCGAGCTGCTGCGTCCACCGGCAGGAGTACGGGGTGTCGCCCGGCCACTCGGGCGCGCCGGGGCGGAGCGCGATGCTGATGTCGCGCCAGTCGGTGGTCGTCACCGGGCGCCCGGTGGCGCGCCGAAAAATTTCGAGCGCACGTCCCACAACACCGGGAAGAACCGCTGCGCCACCGTGCGCGCGAGATACCGTGCGCCTAACGTACCGCCGGTGCCGCTCGTGCCGGGGCCGATGATCCGCTCCACGAGCTGTACGTGCAGGAACCGCCAGCGTGCGAAGCCCTGCTCGTATTCCAGCAGCTCTTCGGCGAGGAGGAAGAGCTCCGACGGTGCCGCGTCGCCGTACACCTGCTCGAGCGTGCGGCCGCTCCGCTCGAGCAGGTGCTCGAACAGCGACTGCAGCGTTGGGCGATCGAGCCAACGCTGTATCACAGGCGGCGGCGCACCGTGCTCGCCGATCGCCTGAAGAAAGTGTGGGTCGCGCAGACCGGACGCCGCCTCGATGGCGCGGAACTGCGCGCTCTGCGATCCGCTGGAGCTGCCGAGGTAGCCGCGAAACTGCGCAAAGCGCTGCGGCGGGAGCGTGTCGAGGGCCGAAAGTTGGTCGGCGACGATGCGCACGAGGGCGTTGAGGCGCTTGGCCACCATCATTGCCGCCGCTACGTTCGCCGCCTCGAGCGCATGCACGAGCGCGTCGAGCTCGTGCAGGATCACCTTGAACCACAGCTCGCTCGCCTGGTGCACGACGATGAACAGCAGCTCATCGGGATGCTCGGGGTCCGACAGCGGGCGCTGCAGCGACAGCAGCTCGTCCAACGCGAGGTAGCTGCCGTAGTCGGCCGCTTCGTCCTTGTGCCTAACGGTGCGCGGCGTCAAAAGGTGGATACCTCCAGCGTGGTCACGTCGTCCACGCGCATCGTTTCGGCGGTGTAGAACGGCTCGCCGTAGCGCACGCGGATGAGCGAGCCGTAGTGGGCCGCCTGGTGCCGCACGATCTCGTACAAGGGCTCGCCGTTCGGATACACTTCGCCGGCCTGCCGCACGCCGGCGAACTGCGACTCGTACTGCTTCACGGCCTCGAGCTTCTGCTCGAACACATCGGAAATGTCGACCACGAACGTGGGCTTGATGTAGTCCTCGCGAAACGAGAGGCAGTGAATCACTTTGCGCGGCCGGTGCGCCGGCACCGACGGCTCGACCTTCGCGAGTCCCGCGATGAAGCACGCATCGCGAACGAGCTCGGCGGTGATGCGATGATCGGGGTGACGGCCGCGCTCCGATGGCGCGATGACAATGCGCGGCGTGAATTGGCGTACGACCTTCGCGACCTCGATGCGCGTCGCGGGCGTGTTGACGATCGCGGCATCCGGAAATCCCAGGTTGATGCGTGCGCTCACGCCAAGGATCTCCGCGGCGCGACTTGCTTCCTGTGCCCGCAACTCGGCGGAGCCGCGCGTACCCGTTTCGCCCTGGGAGAGATCGATGATCGCAGTCGCGTGACCAAGTGCCCGTGCTTTGAGCAGCGTGCCGCCACAGGTGAGCTCGATATCATCGCGGTGGGCGGCGATGGCGAGCACATCGACGTGTGTCATGGCGCGGAATATATCGCGTTGCCATCAAGTCGCGAGACGATGATTGCATGAGGCGAGTGACACGTTGGGCGCCGCGAACGCCTGTGATGCGCGCGGCAGCCGTCTATTCGACGCGCGTGCGAGAGGAACCTTTGCGTGCGTGCGCCCTATTCGTGTGCGTATGATGTATCGAGGGATCCGTGCTGTCGGGCACACCGGCTGCGTGGCACGCATCCTTAGGCAGCGCATCAGGAGGTGTGCTATGCGTGCAATTCACTTCGTGATCGTCTCGATCGCCGCGACGGCGATATCGTGCGGCGGCAGCGGCTCGAACAGCATGACCGGTCCTCCGCCGCCGCCGGTCAACGGCGTCAACGTCATGATACAGGATTTCAAGTTCACGCCGGCGGTGGACACGATCAAAGTGGGGACGACCGTGCAGTGGGTGAACAACGGCCCGTCCGAACACAGCTCGGTGAGCGACACCGGCATCTGGGATTCCGGCGGCCTAACGCCGCCGTCCGGCGGGAGCTATTCGGTATTGGGCACGTCGTTCCAGTTCACGTTCAATCAGACCGGAACGTTCCCGTATCATTGCAAGTTCCATCCGCCGTCGCAGTATCCGTCGTTTGTCGGGACGATCGTCGTGGTCAATTGACGCGGCGTTCGTTAGGCGAATACGGGGAGGCCGGCCGGCGCGTATCGCGCTCGGCCGGCCGTCGTGCGTACTACGGGCGGCGTGTCCCCTGCCTCGTGGTTTCCTCGCGCGGCTGGGCCGGCGCAGGCGACGAGCGCGTGACGGTCCGCAACTGCGCAGCTTGTCGACCCGAAGTGGAGGGCCGCGTGGCAGCGGTTCGCACAGGGGTCGAGTGCGCCAAAGGCTCTGCGGCCACTCCAAATGGCGACATTTGCGAGGGCGACAACGATCCGATCCAGGCGTTGCCGGGGCTGTCCGCCCACCATGGGCGGCGGCGCGGTTCCTTGCTGCGCGCGGCCGGACGCTCGGCAGTCACGATGATGCCGGGAGCCTGGATCGACAATGGTGCACGCGACGCGGTGTCGGCGGCCAAGGAGCCGCGCTCGGTGCGAACTGCATCGAGCGGGCACAACGTGGACCCGTATGCGGCGGGCACGGTGATGATTCGTCCATTTCCGCACGTGATGCTCGTCGTCGCGACGGCGAATGCGCCGACCGGCGCGTTGGACCAATCGACCAGCATGTCGGAGGACCACGAGCCATCGGGCGCATCGGCGGGAATCACGGCAGTGGTGACCGCGTCGATGAAGGTCGACGCCCGATACGACGCGAATCGGTCCTCGCCGAAGTAGTCCCGCAACCCCGCGGGCCCGGTGAACGTGCCTAACGTGAGCGGCTCGTCGGCGGCCACGACGTAGATGTAGGTCGCGCCGCCGTACGGCGCGACGAACGGAGACCGGAGATAGTCATCGTAGAACTCGGGCGTCTCGGTGACGAGGCTCATGCCGGCGGGCCTGGGCTCCGACTCCGGTGCGTATGGGTACAGGAGACGCACACCGCGACCAGGGATGATCTCGAACGCCGCCACGTAGGCCGGTCGACTGAGCGCGAACGTGAGCGACGGGACGACGGTGTGCGCCGCGAGGGCGGGGAGTAGCGTGATGTCCAACGGAGGCGGGGGCGCGGCCGCTTCGCGTGGAGCAGCCCGCAGGCATCCGGCGAGAGCGAGAGCGACGGGAATACCCACAATCGTGCAGCGCATGTCTCCACCCCGGGAGCGGTCTCTCTCTTATACTCGCGACCGGTGTCGGATGTTGCAGGCTTCGTTAGACTCGCACGTCCGAGTTGCGTTAGACGCTCCAGCCCGACCGCCGGCCGGTCATTCGTACCGGAGCGCCTCCACGGGGTCGAGCCGCGCCGCTCGGTTGGCGGGCAGCAGGCCGAACACGACGCCGATGCCGACCGACACCACGACAGCGACCAGCGTATACAGCAGCGGGGTGGTCGCCTCGATCCGCATCGCCGCGGTGGCGAGGCGGCCAAAGCCTAACCCAAGTAAGATGCCGATGAGCCCGCCGATGCCGGTCAGGGTCGCCGCCTCGACGAGGAACTGGAGCAGAATGTCCAGTCGCGTGGCGCCGAGCGCTTTGCGGACACCGATCTCGCGCGTGCGGTCGGTGACGGACACCATCATGATCGCCATCACGCCGATGCCGCCCACGAGAAGCGCGACGGCCGACAACACGATCATGACGAGAAAGAAGACACCCGTGAGCTTGTTGAACGTGTCGAGGATCTGATCCTGCGTCAGCAGGTCGAACGAGTTGGGCTGCGACGGGCGCAGATGCCGCAACCGCCGCAGCGTCACCATCACGGCTTGTTCGGCATCCGCGACCGTTACGTTAGGCCGAGGCTTGACGACGATCCAGAGCGCGTTGGTGCGGTCGAACGGCAGCTGGTGGTCGAGCATCGCGTACGGCACGATCGCACCGGTGGACTGGCCGGGCGGGTTGAAGATATTTGCCGGCGGCACGTACACGCCGATCACGCGCGCCGCACGTCCACCGATGCCGACGACCTTGCCGACCGGGTCGATGCGGCCGAACAACGTGCGCGCGACGTCCTGCTCGATCACGGCCACGGCGCTGCCGCTCACGAGCTCGGGGTGCGTGAACCATCGGCCGTCGGACAGATCGCCGCCCTGGATGTCGGTGAACCGGTTGTCGGCGCCGAAGATCGCCACCTGCTGCGTGCGTGCGCCCTGGTAATCCATGCGCGCCTGGGCCTGTCCCCAGATGGCAGCGTACGCAATGTCGGGAAGGATGCGGATGCGGTCGGCTTCTGCGGACTTGATCTCCGGACGGTCGCGGATTTCGGGCGGCGGGTTGCCGGGGTTCACGGGGGTCGCCGAGCGCGTCACGTAGAATGTCGTGGGTCCGGCGATCTCGATGGTGTGCACGATCTGCTGGCGCACGCCCTGGACGATCGCCGCCATCGCCATGACCGTCGCGACGCCGATGACGACGCCCAGGATCGTGAGGCCGCTGCGGAGCTTGCTCACGCGCAGCGTGTCGATCGCGATGCCGATGTTCTCGCTGATGCGCTCGGCGACTCTCATTCGGCACGCAGGGCGTTGATGGGGTCGAGGCGGGCGGCGCGGCTGGCAGGGTAGACGCCGAACAGCACGCCGATCCCTGCGCCTAACGCAATGGCGACGCCCACCGACCACGCGGTGACGCGCGCCGGAAGCGGCGACGCACTCGAGATCGCGAGCGCCAGCCCCCACCCCGACCCGACGCCGAGCAGGCCGCCTAACGTGGCCAGGGCGACCGCTTCGGCCAGGAACTGCCGCCGGATGTCGCGCTGGCGCGCGCCCACCGACTTCCGGATCCCGATCTCGTGCGTCCGCTCGTTGACGGCCATGAGCATGATGTTCATGATCACGATGCCGCCGACGACGATGCCGATCGCGACCACGGCTGGAATCACGCTGAACAGCACGCGGGTCAGGTTCTTCCAGAAGTCGACCAGCGCGTCGGCCGTTTCGACGGTGAAGTCGTCGGCCTGCTCCGGCCGCAGCCGGTGCGCGATCCGCATGGCTTCCTCGGCTGCCGCCATGCCCGACGGGATCGACTCTGCGTTAGGCATCTTGACCGAGATGGTGGTCGTCGCGCGGCGGCCGTACAGCAGCTCGAAGCTCGTGATCGGCATGATCACGAACGCGTCGAACGACTGGCCGAGGACGCGTCCTTTGGGCGCGATGACGCCGACGATCGTGAACCGCGCGCCCATGATGCGCACCGTATGGCCGATGGGATCGGCGTCGGCGAACAGCTTGTCCGCCACGTCGGCGCCGATGGCGATCACCTGGCGCCGCTCGCGCACGTCCACATCGGTGATCGGGCTGCCGCCGCGGAACCGGTAGTCCTGCACTGTTTGGTACGGCGCGGTGACGCCGAAGACGAACACGTTCTCGAGCGTGTGGCCGTGCCACACGAGCTGCGCCGTGGGCGTGGGGAAGCCGCTCTGCAGGGCCACGGCGCCGGCGCCGGGCACGGCGCGCGCGACCACCTGCGCATCGGCCATGGAGATCTTGGGCCGCTTCTGGATCGCGCGCAGCTCGTCGTCGGTGAAGAGCCCGATCTTGATCGGGATCCGGCGCACCTGGAACGTGTTCACGCCGACGATGGCGTCGGCCACGTTCTCTTTCACGTACGCATTCATCCCCTGTATGATCGCGACCACGGCCACGAGAAAGCCGACGGACACGATGATGCCTAACAGGGTGAAGAACGACCGCAGCTTGTTCGCCCGGATCTGCCCGAGCGCCGTGCGCAGGACATCGGCGAGACTCACCGATGCAACATAACGTTTTCCTATTTCGTCGTCACTTCGATCACGCCGCTCGGATAGCCCGTTCCGTGGCGCAAGCTCGACTCGCTGGCCGAGTAGAAGTGGATCTGCTCGATGTCCTTGGCCGTGATGCGACGGAGGGATTGGAGATCGCCGAACTGGGTGCCATTGAGGAACACGACGATGCCGGGGTCCGAATTCATGAACGTCGTATGGCCGCGCGACACGAGCATGTTGGGACGGAGTGCACGAACCACATCGTAGGCGTTGGCCTCGTGGCTGTTCTCGACCTCGTCGGCGGTGATCGAATTGGGGTCGTGGCTTCCGCCGGCGTGCGGGGTGCCGCCCGTTGCGCAGGCGGCGAGCGTGACGGCGAGACAGCAGACGACAGAACGGGCGCGCATGGAGCCTCCGGGAAGGTGACCGCGATGGACGATGCCCAACAGAGTTAGTCCGGCGGTATATCATAGCGTTCGGCGCGCCGCCGCGAAATGGGTCAGGACCCCGGCTCCCGGCGCATGCGGCATCCGCTGCCGCGTCCGCCAGCCACCCCCGAAACCATCCTCGCGAACTGGGTGTCAAAGTGCTATAGTCGTTTTGCCTATACTGAGGACGACCCATGCCGCCGCTGCCGAAATCCGCCTGGCCGGAACCCGAAGCGCTGCTGCCGCTCAAGTCCGTCGACACCCTCATCCTCACCATGCTCGCGGCCGGCGAGCGGCACGGGTACGGTATCCGGCAGGACATCCTGTCGCACAGCGATGGCAAGATCGAGCTCGAGGCCGGAAACCTGTACCGGCACATGCGCCGGCTCGAATCGAAAGGGCTGATCGAGGAAGCGCCGCAGCGCCGCGACGCCGACGCCGACGAGCGGCGCATCTATCATCGCCTGACGCCGTTCGGGCATCGCGTGCTCGCCGCCGAAGTGCTGCGGCTGCGCGCGCTCGTGCGGTTGGCCGTATCGCGGCAGATCATCGCGCCGGGGCGCGCGTGACGACGGGTCCGGCGCGGCGCAATGCGATCCGCTTTCCGCTCGCGTGGCGCGCGCTCGTGCGGCTCTTGCCGCGCGAGTTTCTCGCGCGGTACGGCGAAGCCATCGGCGACTTCCACCGCGATCGCCTGGCCGAGGCCCGTCGCTCGGGCGAGTCGCGGTTTCGCGTCTGGCGGCGAGCGTCCGCGGACCTGCTCGCGCTGGTGGTGGTCGAGTGGTGGCACGTGCTGGCCGCGCGTCCGTCGGTGCGGACCGTTTCTTCACCTACACCGCGGCTTTCCGCGGAGGATCGGATGTCGATCATCGTGCAGGAAGCCGCGCAGGCCATCCGCTCGCTGCGGCGGAGCGTCGCGTTCACGGGGGCGGCCGTCGTCACGCTTGCGTTAGGCATCGGATCGACCACCGCGATTTTCAGCGTCGTGCGCTCGGTGCTGCTGGCGCCGTTGCCGTTCCCCGACGCCGACCGCATCGTGGAGCCGGACACGCGGAAGCTCGCGACCAACGAAACGTGGTCGGTCACGTACGCGGACTTCATGGATTGGCGCGACCAGCACGTCTTCGCGCAGGTTGCCGTCTATCAGCCGGCGAACATGGACCTCACCGGTCCCACCGAGCCGGTGCGCGTGTCGGCGGCCGCCGTGAGCCCGCAGTTCTTCGGCGCGCTCGGCGTCAGGCAGCAGTTAGGCCGTTCGCTCAACGCCTCGGACTACGCGCTCGATGCCGGATATCCGGTGGTCATCTCCGACCGCCTGTGGCGGAGCCAGTTCGGTGCACGGCCCGACATCGTGGGACACGTGGTGGAGGTCAACGCGATCAAGCGGACGGTCGTGGGCGTGATGCCGGCGGAGGCGCGGTGGCCGATCGACGCCGACCTCTGGGTGCCGCTGCGCCTAACGAGCGAGCTCGACCCCGACGTGCAGCGCCGCGACAACTTCGTCTTCGAGGCCATTGCGCGGCTCGAGCCCGGCGCGTCGCTCGCGAGCACCAGCGCCGACATGGCGACGCTCGCCGCCCGGGTCGCGGCCGAGCACCCCGATATCCGCGGCGGCGTCACCACGGTCCCGACGCCCGTGATCCAGGCCATGCTCGGCTCGACCACGCCGCGCGCGCTGTGGCTCCTCCTCGGCGCGGTGACGCTGCTGCTGCTCATCGGGTGCGTGAACGTGGCCAATTTGCAACTGGCGCGCGCGGCGGCGCGGCAGCGCGAGATCGCGGTGCGGGTCGCACTCGGCGCCAGCCGCTGGCGGCTGGTGCGGCAGAGCCTGGTCGAGAGCGGCGCGCTGGGATTCGCCGGCGGTCTGTTGGGCATCGCGATCGCGATCTGGCTGGTGAAGGGCATCGTAGCCATCGCGCCGCAGGACGTGCCGCGCATCGCGACTGCGTCGCTCGACCGGTGGGCGTTAGGCTTCGCGCTGGCGATCTCGCTTGGCGTGTCGCTGCTGTTCGGTCTGGCGCCGGCCGTGCATGCGGTGCGGCAACGCGACCATCTCGCCATGGGCGAGGGCGGTGCGCGCGCGAGCGCCGGCCGATCGAGCGCGCGCATGCGCCGCGCGCTGGTCACGGTGGAGCTCGCGTTGTCGGTCGTGCTGCTCGTGGGCGCCGGCCTTGCCGTGCGCAGCATCACCCGGTTGCGCCGCGTCGACACGGGCTTCGACCGGCGCAACGTGCTCACGGCGTCGATCTCGCTGCCCGGCATCACGTACGACAAGCCGGAGAAAGTGGTCGCCTTCATGGATCAGCTGCGCGAGCGCCTGGCCGGCGCGCCCGGCATCCAGGCCGCCGGCATCGCCAGCGCCAGTCCGTTAGGCGCGGGCGGCTTCTACCTCGGCCGTGAGATGGTGGCCGAGGGGCGCGACCCGTCGCCGGCCAACGAGGTCTCCATCAACTGGAACGTCGCCACGCCGGGCTACTTCGCGGCACTCGGCGTGCCGCTGCTGGCCGGCCGCGACTTTCGCCTAACGGACGACACCGCCGCCCCGCCGGTGATGATCGTGAACCAGACGTTCGCCAAGCGGATGTTCGGCGCCGAGAATCCCATCGGCCGCCGCGCGATGTCGTCGCGCGACGAGAAGGTGGAGCGCGAGATCATCGGCGTCGTGGGCGACGTGAAGTACTTCGCCGCCGCGGACTCGAGTCGCGCACTCGTGTGGGTGCCGTACGCGCAGCACAACGCCTGGCACCAGGGCATCATCACCGTCCGCGCACGCGGCGGCGGCGTGAACGCGCTCGCCATCGTGCGGCGCGAGCTGCACGCGCTCGATCCGAACATCGCCCTCGCCAACGTCGTCACCATGGATGAGGCGTTGAGCCGGTCCATGGCGGGAGACCGGCTCGTGGCGATCTTGCTGGCGACGTTCGCCAGTCTCGCTCTGGTGCTGGCCGCGATCGGCGTATTCGGCGTGTTGTCGTATGCCGTGGCTCAGCGCACACGCGAGATGGGCATCCGCTTAGCGCTGGGCGCGCGGCCCAGGGATGTGCGACGGCTGGTGGCGGGCGAGACGGCGCCTATGGTGTGCGCCGGGGTCGTCGTGGGTCTCCTGGCCGCGTTCGGCTTGGCGCGGCTCGCCCGATCGCTGTGGTACGAGGTGGGGCCTGACGATCCGGCGACGTTGGTGGGCGTGGCGCTGGTGCTCGGCGTCGTCGCCGTCGTGGCGGCGCTGGTACCGGCGCGGCGCGCCGGGCGCGTGGACCCGGTGATCGCGATGCGAAACGAATAGCGGTCGGCCGTCGCGCTGCCTTACGTGCCGCGCAGAGCGTGGAGCACGTCGACTCTGGCAGCACGGACGCCCGGCGGCGCGCCGAGCGCCGCGCCGCCGATGATCGTTAGGCCTAACGCGGTGAGCGCGGCCGCGCCGCTCACCGATGCCGGAATGGGCGTCGCGCCCGCCATGAGCATGGCGAGCCCGCGTCCGGCAGCGAGTCCGGCCACGCCGCCGAGGGTCGCGAGCGTGGTCGATTCGGCAACGATCTCGAGCAGGATCGCCGCCCGTGTGGCGCCGAGCACCTTGCGCATGCCGATTTCCCGCGTCCGGTCGCCCACGGCGCGGCGCATGAGGAGGAGCATCGCGATCCCGGCCAGCGTTAGGCCAAAGGCGGCGAGCACGCCGGTCGTGTGGCGCGATGCGAGCGGCACGATACGCGTGCCCTCCCGCAGACGGTCCGCGCCCGCGATCACGAAGTCGGCCGGCGCGCCTCCGAGGGTGCGCTCGACTCGAAGGCGCGCGGCAGCAGCCTGGATGGCATCCTCGGTCGCGACGTCTTCGCGCGCACGCACGACGACGTCGGTCCATGCGGGCGAGACGCCGAGGACGCGCCGGGCGGTCTCGAGCGGCACGATCGCGCGGAGGCCGGTTCGGGCGTCGTGATAAACGCCGATCACGCGAAAGCGCCGATGAGCGATCTCGACCTCGGCGCCTAACGCACGGAAGGGCGCGGCGAGGCGCGCGGCGAGCCGGTCATCGAGCACCACGAGCGGCGCCGCCTGCGCGTCCTCGGCGCCGGTGAACCAGCGGCCCCGCACGAGGTCCGCGTTGGCGAGCGCCGGGCCCGCGGCGTCGTATGCATCCACCGTGACGCCGGTGAGCAGCCGGCCACCCGTGCCGACCGGCAGCGCCACCGCCTGGTGCGCCGCGGCGCCGGCGATCTGCGGCAGGGACGCGAGCGCCCGCGCGTCGGCGCTGCCTAACGGAGAGCCGCGGCGACGCAGGGCCGGCCATTGGTACACGATGAATCCGCGAGGGCCGTCGGCGAGCGCGTCGCGTCGCACGCGGAGGGCCACACCGCGCGCCGCGGCACCGGCCACCAGCACCGCGCAGACGCTGGCCGCCACCATCGCCACCACGAGCGCGGTGCGCAGCGTGCTCGACTCGAGCGCATCCACGGCGCTCGCCACGCCTTCCGCCACCAACGCTAGAACCGGCAATCGACGATGGCGCATGGGACCCGAGGCCGGCCGCGTACGCGCGGCCGTTGCACTACTCGTAGCGGAGGGCTTCCACCGGATCGAGCTTGGCCGCGCGGTAGGCCGGGAACAGGCCGAACAGAATCCCCGTAAACGCCGCCGCGACGAGTGCCGCGGCAATCGCCAGCGGTGGCATCGAGGCCTTGATCGACGTGTTGGACCGGATGATGTACGTGAGCGCGCCGCCGACCACGAGACCTGTCACCGCGCCGATCATGGTGAGCGTGGCCGCTTCCACGAGGAACTGCCACAGAATCGTCCCGCGCGTCGCGCCTAACGCCTTGCGCACGCCGATTTCGCGCGTCCGCTCGGTGACGCTGATCATCATGATCGCGATCACGCCCACGCCGCCGACCATGAGGCCGATGGCCGACAGGCCGATCATGAACACGAAGAACTTGCCGACGATGTCGTTGTAGAGCTCCATCACCTTCTCGGGCGTGCTCACGAAGAACGTGTTGTCCTGCGCCGGCTTGAGCTGGCGGCGAATGCGCAGCGCGGCGATCGCCTGATCCATGGCAACGTCCTGCGTCACGCCGTCGCGTGGCTTCACGGTGAGATCCAGCCACCGAATGCCGAAGTTCAGCTTCCGGTAGGCGGCCTCGAACGGCACCGTCGCCTTGGGCTCGTCGGCGTCGTCGAACAGACTGCCCGTTTGATCCCAGACGCCGATCACGCGGAATGGATTCGCGCCGATCAGGATCTCCTTGCCGATGGCCTGTTCGTCCTGCAGGTCCGCAAAGAGCTGCTTGCGCAGGGCAACGTTGATCACGACGACGGATGATGCGTCGCTGTTCTCACCTTCCGTGAAGTTGCGGCCGGCGACCATGTCGCCGCCGTTCACCTCGGTCCAGTCGGCCGTGTAGGCATCCACACGCGCAGACGGCAGGTTGTTTCCGTGGTACTTCACCTGCGCCGCGGAGCCGACGTGCACGATGACGCTGTGAATACCCGGCTGCCGCAGAATCACGTGGGCGTCGTCGACGGTCAGCGGCGCGTTGTGGCGCCAGGGGCAGCTGTTAGCCGAGCCGTTGCACGAATTGATGGCGACGGGCCAGCGGGTCACGAAGAACGTCGTTGGGCCGGCGGCGGCGAGGCTCGCCGACACACCGGAGTTGATGCCCTGCACGGTGGCCGACATACCCGTGACCACGAAGACGCCCACGGCGATGCCCAGGATCGTCAACGCGGCGCGCACCTTGTTGGTGCGAATGGAGTCGAAGGCGATCGCGACGCCTTCGGACAACATCTTCAATCGGTCGAGGATTGTCACCGCATCACTCGGCGCGAAGCGCGATGATCGGATCGAGCTTCGAGGCGCGGCTGGCCGGATAGATGCCTGCCGCGATGCCAACGCCGCCGCCTAACCCGAGGGCGACGACGATCGACCACGGCGCGACGCCCGAGGGCAGGCCGAACGCCGACGACAGCAGCTTGGACAGGCCGAAGCCGAGGCCGATTCCGATCGCGGCGCCGAGGATGCTCAGTGTCGTGGCTTCGGCCAGGAATTGCGCCATCACGTCGCGCCGGCGCGCGCCTAACGACTTCCGAATGCCGATCTCGCGCGTTCGCTCGGCCACCGCCACCAGCATGATGTTCATGATCACGATGCCGCCCACGACGAGGCCTATGGCCGGCAGAAAAATGCCCGCGCCCACGAGGTAGCCGCGGATCTTGTCCCACGCGCTCAACGCCGATGCCGACGTTTCGACCACGAAGTTGTTGTCCTGCGCCGGATGCAGGCTGTGCCGCTTCCGCATGACTTCGGTGACCGTTTCCTGGAGGTCGGCCATCGCCGCCGGCGACGGCGCCTGCACGATGACGCCCGCGAGATTGATGCGCGCACCGGTGAACCGCTGCATCGGCGAATGGAACGGCGCGTAGATCACGCGGTCGAGCGGCTGCCCGAACATCGTGCCCTGCTTCTCGAGGATGCCGATCACGCGGAAGGGCAGGCCGCCCACCTTTATCTCGCGTCCGATCGGGTCGACGCCGGGGAAAAAGTACTGTTGCGTTTCTATTCCGATCACCGCGACCGGGAGGCCTAACTGCTCCTCTTCTTCATTGTAGACCCGGCCTTCCGTGACGACGAGGTTCTTGATCTTGAACAGCTGCGGCGTCGATGCATGGGCCAAGAGTTGTGGTCCGCCGTTGGTGTACTTGCTTTCGGCATTGACCCACTTCTCGTCGTCGATCGCCCACCCGGCATCCGCCGGCAACGCGTCGCGGACGGCATATGCGTCGGCGATGGTGATCGGCGGACGCCGCATCCAGAGGCGCCATTGCTCCTCGGTTACGTTGCCGGTCTGGAAGTTCGGGAAGCTGCGCAGCGTGGCCGTGTTCACGCCCAGGAACTTGCCGGCGACAGCGGTCGTCACGTAGTTCGACATTCCCTGGACGATCGATACCACGGCAATGAGGAACATCACGCCGATCGTCACGCCTAACAGAGTGAAGAAGCTCTTGAGCTTCTGCACCCGGATCTGCGCCAGGGCGAGCCGAATCGCTTCCAGCACCGACACGCGCTACTTCTCCAGTTTCTGCACGAATTTCTCGCGGCGCTCGTCGGACGAGATGCGGCCGTCGCGCAGTACCACGACGCGCCGGGCGTGGGCCGCGATGTCGGATTCATGGGTCACCATGATCACGGTCTGCCCTGCGCCGGCCAGCTCCTCGAACACCCGCATGATTTCTTCGGAGGTTCCGGAGTCGAGGTTGCCGGTCGGCTCGTCGGCCAACAGGATGGCGGGCCGGTTCACGAGCGCCCGCGCGATCGCCACGCGCTGCCGCTGACCGCCCGAGAGTTCGTTAGGCCGATGGTCCATGCGGTCCTCGAGCTGCACCCGCCGCAGCGCCTCCACCGCGCGCTTCTTCCGATCCGCCGAGCCGACGCCGGCGTACACGAGCGGCAGCTCCACGTTGTGCAGCGCCGTGGCGCGCGGCAGCAGGTTGAACGTCTGGAACACGAAACCGATTTCGCGATTGCGCACGCGCGCCAACGCGTCGTCTTTCATGTCCGACACGAGCGAGCCGTTGAGCCAGTACTCGCCGGACGTCGGCGTGTCGAGGCAGCCCACGAGATTCATGAGCGTCGACTTGCCCGAACCGGACGGGCCCATGATGGCCACGTACTCGTTGCGGCGCACCGCGAGGTCGACACCCCGCAGGGCTTTGACGACTTCGCCGCCCATGTCGTAGTCGCGGGTGATGCCGCGTGTGACGATGACCCAATCCTGCCCCGGGACCGCGCCCACATTGCCGACCACCGCCTGCCGTTCACCGGTGGTGCTGAGCGGGATCTCGCGTGCGTCAGCGATCACGCGCCACTCTCCTTTTTCTTCGTCGTCGAATCGGTCTTGGTCTCGCGCACCAACATGCCCTCCTTGAGGTCGCGAATGGCCTGGTAACTGCCCGCGACGATGTTTTCACCTTGGGTGACGCCGCTCAGTACCTCGAAGTATTCCTCGCCCGCCACGCCCACCTTCACCGGCCGGAACGTGACTTTGTTGTCCTTTCCGATCACGAACACACCTTCGACGTCCTGATTGCCCACCTGCTTGACAGGCTGCCGGCCCAACGATGTCTGCGCCGTGTCGCCTAACGGCTGGGCCTGGTGCTCGCGCACCGTGAGCGCGATGATCGGAATGCTCAACACGTTCTTGCGCGTGTCGGTCACGATCTTGGCCGTGGCCGAAAAGTCCGGCCGTGTATCGGGCGGCGGATTGAGCAGCTGCACCTTCACGTAATAATCAACGGCTTGGTCGCCCGTGGTGTTGGCTTGGGTCGTCGCCGTGGGGTCGGTGAGCGAGCTGTTGGCGATCTCGACGACCTTGCCCACGAACGTCGTGTCGGGGAACGCGTCGATCTCGACCTGCGCCGAATCGCCCACTTGAATGCGGGCCACGTCGGTCTCATCCACCTTCACCTTGGTCTCGAGCGCCTTCATGTCGCTGATCGTTAGCAACAGCGCCGCATCCTTGTTGAACTCGCCCTGAATTGCCGTCTCGCCCTGTTGGACGTTGAGGCGCGTCACCTGGCCGGTCATCGGCGCGATGATGGTCGTCTTCGCGAGACTCGCCTGTGCGTTCTTGAGGCCCGCTTCGGCCTGGTCCACGGCGTGTTCCGCCGAATTGTAGAGCGCCTGGTTCACGTCCACCGTGGTGCTCAACTGCTCCATCTGATCATCGGACACGAACGTCGGATTCGTCTTCCTGATGTCCTGCGAGCGGCGCAACGCGCTCTGCGACTGTTGCAGATTCGCCTTGGCGCGCATCAGGTCCGCGCGCGAGCTCGCGACGAGTGCCGCCTGCTGCTGCACCGCCGCTTGATATGTGGACGGGTCGATCTGCAACAGGAACTGACCCTTTTTCACGACGTCGCCTTCCTTCACGGCGAGCTTGACGATGCGACCGCTCACGTCGGAGGAGATGTCAGCCTTGGTTTTCGGTTCCACCTGACCGCTCGCCGTAACGGACGCAACGAGGTCGCGCCGTTGGACCTTCTCTTCGCGCACTTCGGCCGGCTTGTTCCCGCGCGTCGCCGCAGCGAGCACGAGCACGCCGGCCACGAGCGCGACGAGTACACCGGCAACGCCTAACTTCGCCCCTTTAGTCATGGGTGTCCCTGTTTAACGCAATGGGTGACCCACCGCGCCCTCGAGCGCGGCGAACGCTTTGTGAAACTGGTAGATCGCGTTGATGCGAT
>Ga0105240_10003399_pt1 | contig 24749 bp, 11 predicted proteins | sample KBSC54metaG_FD_80426 | JGI IMG/M metagenome (GOLD analysis project Ga0105240, IMG submission 80426) | Corn rhizosphere microbial communities from Kellogg Biological Station, Michigan, USA - KBS C5-4 metaG | ecosystem: Host-associated > Plants > Roots > Rhizosphere > Soil | place: Michigan, USA...
CCGTCATTGTTGAAGTCGCCCACTGCCACGCCTTGACCATAATGGTCCCCGCCGCCAACGTGCGCCTTCGCGGTCACGTCTGTGAAGGTACCGTCGCCATTGTTGTGATAGAGAGCAGAACGAAGCGGGTGGGCAGGTTTGTATGCGTCCGTCGCTCCGGACTGCACGAAGTACAGATCCAGCAATCCATCCTGGTCGAAGTCGATCCAGCCGACACCCGTTCCCATTGTCTCCAGGTAGTATTTCTCCTCAGTTTGCGTGGAATCCTGAACGAAGTCGATGCCTGCGGACTTTGTGATGTCTGTGAAGCGCACGGTCGACGGATGGGCAGCTCCGGCGTTTGCTGGCTTGCGCGCTTGCTGCCCCGAAACGATCGAAGCTGGAGGCGAGAGAGCCAGCGCAACAGCCACTCCCGCTTTGGCCGCTGAGCGAAACGAAAGCGTCATAGGGTCTGATCCGACAATGAGAGGGCAAACTGCAGAAGCTGCTGCTTGTTTTCTGCAGACAGCGCGCCAGTGGTGTCTGAGGGCGGAGCGACTGCGCGATCCAACACCTGTTCGATGCGGCTGATATCGAGGCTCGGTCCTACGCTGCTCTCTCTGAATCGATTCAGGACCTCTCTTGCCTTCTCAATCTTTCCAGTCTGGAAGTAGAGCACCCCCAGAGTTGAATATGCGCCTGCCCACTCGGGAAGTAATTCGATCGCGCGCTCAAACCGAGATGCTGCCTGGTCAGTTTTGCCGGCCATTACAGCTACCAGGCCTAGTCCCCATGAAATCTTGCCGGACTCAGGGACGCGCTGTTGGCCCCGTGCCAGAATTTTTTGCGCGGCGTCGAGATCGTTTGAGCGCAGGTCAACCAGGGCAAGCGAAAGATAGTTTTGGTCATTGTCTGGATTGCGGGAGATCGCGTCTCGGAAGATTTCGGCGGCTTTCGCGCTTTCTCCTAGATGTCCGTAAATGTCTCCCATCAGCGTGAGATACGCATCGTCTCTTCTGCCTGATTCGGAAATCTGGTTCGCCATCTCAAGAGCTTGAGAGTACTGGCGCTTTTCGAAGTACGCATTGGCGAGGTTGAACTTCACTTCGTCAGAGTTCGGATTTGCCTGCAATGCGGATTTGAAATGCTCGATTGCCTCATCGTAGACGTGATACCGCGATAACAGGACTCCGGTTCCGTTCATCGTTCGATAATCATTTGAACTCAGGGCGTCGAGTTCGTTCGTTGCTTTCTTGGCTTCGTCAAGTTTGCCGGCCTTCAGATAGGCTTCAGTGAGCATGTACAGGTTCTGGGGCTGATTGGGATGCCTCTGAATCTCGGCCTGGAGTTCGGTGATATCGAGTTGCGTGCGCGCGCCTGCACCGAGTTCGGAACGATTGTTCAGATAGTCGAAGAGATGCTCGAATGGATAGGGCCCGGCCTGCGCATTCTTCGACAGCGTTTTGAACACGTTTAGATCACGGTTGGCGGCCTCCGTTTCGTGGAGGCTTCTTTCTATCATTGCGAGTTTGTAATATCCGTTCGCGGGGTCAGTCGCGACCTTCACGTAGCGGCGCAACAATTCTTCAGCTTCGGGAAGCCTCTTCGCGGCACTTCTGATGTTTGCAAGTTCAAGCAACGCGTCAGAATATTTTGGATTGTATTTGAGTGTGTCCTGGAAATACCGTTCGGCTGTCGCGGCATCTCCCTGGCGCTCCGCAATGAATCCCAGGTTGAAGAGACAAGTGGCGCTGTGCGTATCGAGCGCGAGACCGCGCTGGAAGTAGGTCTTTGCTTCATCAAATCGACCCAGGTTGCGATTCGAAAGGCCAAGAAATGCGTAGGAGCGCGCTGATTTCTCCACCTCGAGGAGAACATTGAACTCCTCGATTGCTTTTTCTGTTTTCCCGGCCATGAAGTAGCTCTGTCCGAGAGCTGCGAGAAGATCGGGACGCTTCGGAGCGATCTTGAGGCCCGACTCAAGCAGGGGAATCGCGTCTTCGAAGTAGTTCTGTGACATCGTGATCTGCGCCATCAGCGAGATGATGTCCACGTTCTCCGGGGCTATCTTATGCGCCCGGACAAGAGCATCCAGTGCATCCAGTGGGCGAGATTGGCCCGAGTAGCTCTGCGCCAGCAAGTAGAGTGCATCTGCACTCTCTGGCTGTAATCGAGTGGCGCGGGTTAGGATCAGTTCAGCCTTTGCATTCTCGCCAGTTCGGAGAAGCACCTGTGCCAGGTTGTACAAGATCTCGAAGCTCTCAGGCTGCAGAGCCGCGGCACGCTCAAGAACATATTGGGCCGTTTTGTACTGACGTTCTGAGGCGAGGAGTATGCCGAGCGAAAACTGTATCTGGACGTCGTTGCTGTTGTGCGTCGCAACTTCGTCAGCGATCCGCAGCGCGTCGGCGGTTCGGTGGCTCTGAAGATAAGCACGAACTAGATTCAGTTGCCCTTGCGGCGTGTGGACCCGCTGCAGACAAGAAATGGCCTCTGCTGAATGCCCGTTCATCATTAGCAATACGCCCAGGTTGTAGTTTGCGTCAGCATTCGCCGGATCAGTTCGCAAAGCGGAGCGGAACTCGCGCTCGGCGAGATCAAATCGACGCTCGGCTGCATAGGCGTTGCCAAGATTGGTCAATGTCTTGGCCGAGCCTGGTTTGATGCGAAGCGCGTGCTGAAAAGCTTCAACGGCGTCGCCAAACTCCTGCTGGCTAGATTCGATGATGCCAAGAAGGTTGTAACCGTCCACTGTCGGGTGGGCCTTCAACTGTTCCAGCGTCTCCGTGCGAGCTTCCGCGAGCCGGTGTTCCGCGAACAGACCTTCTGCTTGGCGAAAAGGTGATCCAGTTGAGCTCTGCTGCGCGAGAGTTGTCGCACTGACGAAGAGGAAAACGCTCGCTCGAAGTCCGAATCCCCCGCAGTAAACGAATGCTCCCTTCATTGACATGCGAGGATCCACCTTCTGGGCACTTGTGAATGGCTTGCTTATGGCGCAGATTGTAGCACCGTGAGAGCATCTCTCGCATTGGCGTTATCGGGTTGTAGCTTCACAAGTTGCTGAAGTACGTCGCGGGCTTTCTGGCGTTCGTCTTGCATGGCATAGAGCCGAGCGAGATTCAGGTAAGACTGATCAAAAGCCGGTGCGGCAGCGATGGCAGTTTTGAATGCTTCTTCTGCTTTTGTCAGGTCGTTTTGCCGAACCCGAAGTACACCGAGATTGTTGAGAGCTTCTGGATAACCAGGGCGCAGAGAAATTGCGCGCTCCAGATGTTGAGCTGCCTGCTCCAGTTCGCCCACTTGCGCACAAAGCATCCCGAGGCTGTATTGGACGTCGGGATCATCTGGCCGCAGCGACACAGCTCGTGAAAGAGAGTCGCGTGCCTTATCGAATGCGCGTTGACGCCGGTACAGATTACCGAGGTTCATGTGCGCGGTGTAGTAAGCGGGCTGAAGCCTGATCGATTCCTGAAAATCCCGAATTGCTTCGTCAGCCTGTCCCTCCTGGGCCGCAAGCATACCGAGGTTGTTCCACGCCTCGGCAAAGTTCGGTCGAAGCTCTACGGTCTTCCGCAGAAAACCTTTTGCCTCCTCCGGCCGATTCTGCCGCAACTTGAGGGTGCCAAGGTTGTAAAAGGCATTTGCGTTGTCAGGCTTATTCGCGATGACCTGCTGGAACGATTCCGCCGCCTGGTCAAGAAAGCCGTGCTGATAGAGAGCGACACCATAGGTGAAGTCGTTGCGTTCAAACGCATCCTGCACGAGCAGCCCTGGAAATGGCAAAGCGCGGCGCATGCGACTATGCTGATCGGAAGGAATACTGACACTGTCGGACATGATATTCGATCGCTCAGCAAGACCCTGATAGACCTTTACGATCATGCCGTCACTATCGAGCAGGAGCGAAAGCGGAATTGGCAAATCGCGCTGCCGATCGAAGAGGTGGCGATAGAGGATGTTGTAAATTCCGGCGACTTCTTCCGTCGCGAATAAGACAGTTGACTTCCCATATCGAGCTGCGATCTTGCGAGCCCCGCTGATCCGATCGGAACCGTCCAAATTGATGGCAAGTATCTCAAGAGCCTTGTGCTGCTGTCCGGAGTCTCGCTCCTGGAGACGATCGAGCTGCTGCATGCTTTCCTCGGAGGTCGTTGCCCAAAAGGTGAGCACAACAGAGGTTCCATGCCACGAATCGAGCGAGCGCTCGATACCATCGCCGCCCGCCAGCTTGAAGAGCGGAGCCTTCAAGGGCTGAATCAGCCACGTCTCCGAAGCTAAAGGGAGTGTCTCGGTCGAAGCAGCCGAAGAAGAAGGGTTTGAGACAACTCCAGTTGAGAACGGTTCAGCACGAAAGCCGGGAGAGCCCTCTTCGATACGGATTCGGTTCGACGCAGGCAGGTTTTCGAACGTCTGCACTGCGCCGGAAGGCCACTGAACGGTAGCGTGCACTGCACCTGGTTCAGCGCCGAGACCGAAGAAAAGTTCCTTGGAGTGTTGCGACAGAAAGCCAGAGCCGGCCTGTAGATATTTCGTCTGGGTTACCTTGCCCGCTCTGAGCTTTACTGAAGCGCCGATTGCATCACGATTGCTCTTTGTACCGCGAAGACAGAACGAAATGGACTGGCCGATGTGCGGCAGGGCATTGTGAATCACCCTGACCTGTGGCGCATTGCGGTTCTTCAGGATCACCTCGAGCCGGCCATCGTGATCGATGTCAGCGAGAGCGAAGGCGCGAGAGTCCTCCACAAAGTCGAGCAGCAACGCGCCTGAAGCTTCGGCAAATGTGCCGTCTCGATTGTTTGCGAACGCAACATTCCGAGCTTCACCGTGCCAAGTGTGATCGGCGCGAATCAGTTGATTGATTGCGTTCCATCCACGCTCGTATGCGACTAGAGGAGTGGTGTCCTCTGGAGACTTAGCAACGACTTGGCGCCAGAAGAAGCCAGCGAGTTCGTCGCTCTGCGGACTCGTAAGGTAGCCGTTCGTTACATACAGGTCGCTGTAGCCGTCGTGGTCCCAATCCCAGGAGTCTGATGCCCACGACCAGCGGCCCATCTCCACCCCTGCGGAGCTTCCCTGGTTCTCAAATGCTCCATCGCCCCTGTTTCGATAGAGTGCGTTCCCACGAGCGTGACGCCGATACAGTTCGCGAATGCTGTCCGGTGCGTCACGGTGAAACTGTGCCTGCTGCGAGACGCGCTGCCCCGCGGCTTCCCACATGCTCGGAACGTAGATGTCCTGATGTCCGTTGTTGTTGAAGTCGGCCCAGCAGCAGCCCATTCCGGCTCCGACGCTCTCGATGTGCGCTTCTTTTGAGACATCTCGGAAGGTGCCGTCGCCGTTGTTGCGATACAACTGTGAACTGCCGAAATCATTTGCGACGAAAAGATCCGGCAATCCGTTGCCGTTTGAATCCCCCCACGCGCACGCAAAGCTGTAACGATCGTTGTTGACGCTGAGACCTGATGCATCGGTAGTTTCGACGAAGGTTCCATCGCCCCGATTGCGAAACAGGCAATTAGGTGGGCCGTTCTGCGCGTCATAGTACGGGACAGGATAGTTGTACTGTTCGAGGCCTGCGTAATACATGTACAGGCAGAAGTACACGTCCAGGCGTCCGTCTCTGTCGTAGTCAGCGATGGCGGCATGGGTGAAAGACCCCTGAGGCGTTCGCGCGAACTTGAATGCATCGCGCTTGAGCGAGAAGGTTCCGTCTCCGTTGCTGAGGAACAGAAGAGGCCCGGTGCTGCATACGACGAGTAGGTCCTGGCGTCCGCGGTTCAGAAAATCTGCAAAGAGTGCGCACGCGGTGCGATCGAGAACTCCAACGCCAGCTTTTTCTGTGACGTCTTCAAACGTGCCATCGCCACGGTTGCGATATAGCCGATTAGGCAGCCCTGCGGGTTGGCAGATGTAAAGATCATCGAAACCGTCGCCGTCAAAATCACCTGCAGCTACGCCGTTATTGCCGTAAATGTCGATCCCAGTTGCGCCATCGAGCACGGTGCGCCAGTAGTCGGCGCCGTGCGATAGCTGTGACTTGTAAGACGGGACCATTCCGAGTGCTCTCGCGGTGACGTCGACGAAAGCCGGAGTTTGTATTCTGCAGACTGTCTCGCCCTCAAACTGCCAAGAAGTTGTTTTCCAAACATCGGAGCCGTCCCGCAGCCATTCCATCTTCCATGTCCCGACCCGCTCTTCACGTCTGCTGCCGGTAATGGTGGAGAGGATGTCGTACCTGACGTCGATGCGCACGGTAAGGGGCGCAGCGCTCGTCTGCTCGATGCTGAAGATCTCAAATTCCGTGGTCTCGATCTGGATCGATGTCTCGAGCCATTTCGCAAGGCCGCGAAGGAGTTCCCCGCGATCGCTCTTCGTCTGCGCCGAAAAGGTTCGCCTTACTGTATCCACCCCGAATCCGGATCGGATTACGGTTTCGGCACTGGAGCCTGGATCGGAAGCGTCGATGCGTTCATGCAAAAACGCGGAGACCCGTGACAGATCATCCTTTCGCTTCTGCAAATCCTTGCCCCACTGGCTCAGCAGGGCTTCTACCTCAATCGCGAACTTCTCGAGCGGGAATTCATCGGAGCCAGGTGGAACCATCCGCAGGATGTCTGCCAGCGGAGACTGCGCCGGGTAATGGGGCGTAAGCCTTACGTCTGTCTGTGAGAGTTCCCCCAGCCCCAGCGCTCCTGGGAACGCCGACAGACAAAGCGGAAAGATCGGTGATGGGCGGAGCAGTAGGGGGGCGGAAACCAAAGATTTCAAAAGCGAGCGTCTTGAATGGTCTGGAGTGGGCTGATCTAGGGGAGACTTCATCGGGTTTGGGCTGAGTGGATGGTCGGAATCATAGCATCTGGATCACCCCTCAACCAGGGACGGACGAGGATCGACCCGGAGGCACTTCTCGACCTGAAACACAGCCAATGCTTTCGATAAGGTCAAATCCTTGTTTCTTGGGGGCGATGAGAGGGTCCTTCGGAAGGCTAGTTTTGGCATGTCTATAATCAGTCTATTTTAAATCACTTATGCCGGCATTTAGGCGGGGAGGAGAGGTCGGAATTAGGTCCCCAACCGGTAAGATCGATTCTTCGTTTTAGAGCGCGCTACAACTTTTGATTGACAAACGTTATAGGAATCGCCTAATTTTTGGCGCTAGCAATGAAACCGTTTACAGGAAAACGATTTCATTGTTTCCCTGTACCCGCACCAAACCTGCTTCACAGATACGAAGTGTGTCCCAGAAGAGGAAACAGAGGATGGAGGTTATTCTCATGGGCCGTGACACCAGCAAGCTTCGAGTGACGAAAGCGCTACAGTACGCAGTTCTAGCGATCGCGTGCATTCTGCTCGCGCAAAGCAAACCCAGCTATAGCCAGGCAGATGAAGGTGCCATTACCGGAACAGTTCAGGACTCGAGTGGAGCCGTGGTTCCAAACGCGGATGTCACCTTGCTGAACACCGATCAGGGCATCAACCTCCAGACGAAATCCAACGCCGCGGGCACCTATACGTTTTCGCCCGTCCGCGCCGGCCACTACGCGATCACTGTGACCGCGCAGGGCTTCGCGAAGACGACTCAGAAGAACCTGACCCTCAATGTCGCGCAGACTCAGCAAGTGAACATCTCGCTCAAGCTTGGCGGCACGACGGAGACCGTTGAAGTGAACACGACTCCGCCGCAGCTGCAGACCGAAGAGGCTTCGGTCGGCCAGGTGGTCAGCGGACAGGAAGTGAATAACCTTCCGCTCAATGGCCGCAACTTCACCTTCCTTGCTCAGCTCGGCGCTGGCATGCAGACGCCGCAGGCCGACACGCGCGGTAACGCGGCCTCGGGCGCGTTCTCTGCGAATGGATTGCGCCCGGCGCAGAACAACTACCTCCTTGACGGCATCGACAACAATTCGAACGCTGTCGACTTCCTGAACGGTACGAACTTCGTGATCCTGCCTCCGGTCGACGCCATTCAGGAATTCAAGGTGCAGACGGCGGACTTCAGCGCGGAACTAGGTCGCTCGGCCGGCGCCGTGATGAACGCCACAATCAAGTCTGGCACCAACAGCCTGCATGGGACGGTTTGGGAGTTCCTTCGCAACGACAAGTTCGATGCAGCCGACTACTTTGAAAATAACAACAAGATCAAGAAGGGTGAGCTCCGCCTGAACCAGTTCGGCGTTTCAGCAGGCGGCCCGATCATCAAAAACAAGATGTTCTTCTTCGGGGACTACGAAGGAAAGCGCCGCGTCCAGGGCACGTCGGAAAACGCCAACGTTCCCACTAACGCGATGCGGAGCAGCAACTACACCAACATGGCAGATATCCTGGCGATCAACGATGGAACTACACGCCAGGACATCTTGGGTCGTGCGATTCAAAAGGGAACAGTGCTTGATCCCGCAACCACGCGCTATGTGGCAGCGGGGGCAGTGGATCCAGTATCTGGCCGGTTGAACATCGCCAAGGACGCAAACGGCAAGCCGATCGCCGGATATGTTCGCGATCCATTCAGCACCATGTGCGGTGCCGCAAGTGCCAGCTTTACACTGGCGGCCTGCTCTGATCTCAATCAGCTGCCGGCCGGTCGAATCGATCAGAACGCTGTTAAGTTGCTGAATCTCTATCCGGCACCGAATTCAGGCTTGCAGACCTACGCCGTCAGCCCGAACACCTACGAACACCAAAACACCTTCGACACTCGTGAAGACTACAATCCGAACGAGCACAACCAGATCTTCTTCCGCTTCAGCTATTCCGATGACCCGATTTACATCCCCGGCATCTTCGGCGGCATCGCGGACGGCGGATCGTTCCAGCAAGGTGTGCAGACGGCGAAGTCGGATCAAGCGGTCGCGGGTTACACACACGTCTTCAGCGGATCGACAGTCAACCAGGTGCGCGCTGGTTTCAATCACCTGCACACCACGCGGTTCGGACCTGAAGGCACGGTGAACGGGCTTCCGGACCAGTATGGAATTGCTAACATTCCGCAGGGCCAGGAGAACGGCGGTTTGCCGGCATTCTCGATCGGCAACCTTCAGACTCTCGGCAGCAACGCGTTCCTCCCATCAGACGAAGTTAGCCAGACGCTGCAGGTCACAGACGACTTTACGAAGATCTACGGCAAACACAGCTTCAAGATGGGAATTGAATACCAGCACGTGAAGTTCTCGACGTTGCAACCTGCCTGGTCGCATGGCCAGTTCCAGTACAACGGCGGCTTCACAGATATTCCAAACGCATCGAATACAACGGGCGGAATCGCGCAATTTGTGCTTCCTCCGACCGCAGCTCCAGCGACTATCGCCGGCAACCCCAACCCGAACGGCTTCAGCTACTCGGGCGGCTCTGACGGCGTCTTTGCGTCGAACATCAATAAGACCTACGACGAGAAGACGTACTTCGCTTCGTACTTCCAGGATGACTTCAAGGTCACTCCAAAGCTGACAGTGAACCTCGGCCTGCGCTGGGACTACTTTGGCCCGATCAACGAGACGAACGGCGGACAGGCCAACTTCGTTCCGAGCGGCCCCCCGGATGGGAAGCCTGAGTTCATCATCCCTGCAAAGGGTAAGGACAACCGTACGCTATCAACAAACGCAACTTGCCAGGGAATCGGCTGCGTCGGGTTCGTTGATCTGCTGGCGCAAGACGGTATCGCGCTCAACTCAACCGACAAGTATGGCCAAGGTCTATTAAAGACCCAGAAGCACAACATTGCTCCTCGTGTCGGCGCCGCCTGGGAGGTGTCACCGAAACTCGTCGTACGCGGCGGCTTCGGCCTCTTCTACAACTCATTCGAAAACCAGGGATACGGACCGAATATCGGGGAAAACTATCCGTTCGTGTTCAATCTGTCCTACTTCCCGCAGTCCAACCCAGCCGATCCCGGCGAGTCTTCGCAGGTCGCGCCAATCAGATACAACTCGCCCTACGCGAGCTGTCCGACGAGCGGACCTGGCGGAACAGCGTCATTCGAATCTGGATTCTCGTGCATCCCGCTGGATCCGGCGGCTCTAAACGCGCTCGGACTGGGTCTGCAGGGACTGCAGTTCGATTACGCGACACCCCGAACCTACAGCGCGAACCTGACATTCCAGTACTCGTTCACGAACACCTTGGCAGCCACTGCCTCCTATGTAACCACCAAGGGATCGGACCTCCAGGGTGGAGTTGGGTACCAGAACGTGACTCAGCTTCTGCCGTCCGGTATCGACACGAAGAACTGCGGCGCATTTGCGAAGTTCCCTGGCGGCAGTTGCGTGCCCTTCAAGGACTTCGGGGGTGGCAGCTACCAGGCTACATATGGAGAGAGCCGCTATCACGGCCTACAGACAAAGCTCGAGAAGCAGTACGCGAATGGATTTACGTTCCTGCTCACGTACACCTTCTCAAAGACGATGTCGGACGCAGGCGATCTGCTCAACGGTGGAACCACGGGCGGTCTGCGTGCCTATGCAATCCCCGGGCTCGGTCCAAAGTTCGACTATGCTCTGGCCAACTTCGATATTCGTCACGTTGTGCACTTCAGCGGCGGATATGAGCTTCCTTTCGGCAAGGGCAAGCAGTACATGAGCCATGGAGGGCCTGCGGACCTGATTCTCGGCGGCTGGGCGATGAACTGGATCGTCACGTTGCAGGGTGGCCAGCCACTCAATTTCGGGTGCCCATCAGGGACAGTATCTGGTGCCGGCTGCAACGATGTCCTGGTTGCCGGTCAGAGCCCGAAGCTCGGAATCAAAACCAAGACGATCGATGGCGCTCCCAAGCCGTTCTGGATAAACAACCCGGCGGCATTCAACCAGCCGTGTCAGCTCGACAACAGCCTTGCTCCCATTCCGGACTCGCCGAAGGGCTGCATCCCGCTGAACGGCGCAGCCGCTCTGGGAAGCAAACCAGGCCAAGTCCCAGGTCCCGGCTTCCATCGCCTCGACTACTCATTATTCAAGAATTTCAAGATCACCGAGCGGTTCTCAACCCAGTTCCGCGCGGAGTTCTTCAACATTCTCAACCACCCGAACTTCAACGCTCCAAACTTCGGCGGCAACGGCGTGGTGGCGATCGGTGGTTCGGGCAACTACACTGACCCGCACTTCGGCGAAGTTGGATCAACCCGTGACGAACCATTCGACCCGCGACAGATCCAATTTGCTCTGAAGCTGTACTACTAGGCTAAGATTGACTACACCCCGGTTCGGAAGACCTCCGGCCGGGGTGTTTCAATTTAGCGACGCCGCTCACGCGGAGGCGAATTGTGAGCAAGCAATGCCGGCGGCGCTGCCTCTTCACGGCTGTATGCGTGATATGGGCGGCCTGCATGTCGGGTCAAGCGAAAGACAGCCAGAGTCTGGATCAGCAGTATCAATCGGCCGTGGCTGACTTCGAAGCCGGCCGCTTCGTCCAGGCAGTCTCACGGCTAGAGAAACTCATCCCTTTTGCGCCGAAAAGCTTCGAAATCCGCGAACTCCTTGGCATGGCCTACGCTTCAGTCCCTGAAGGTGAAAAGGCAATCGAGCAGTTGAAGATAGCGGTCCAGATCAATCCAGATTCCGGCGAGGCGCGCACCAACCTCGGCGCAACGCTTTTACGGTTTGGCAAACCCGAACTCGCGGGTGAGCAATTCAGAAAGGCCCGCGAGCTTCAGCCGGCCAACTACGATGCAAACCATAACCTTGGCGAATTCTATGTTCAGTCAGGAAAGGTTGCAGATGCACTGCCGCTTCTGAAAGAGGCTTACCGTCTGAATCCGGACGCGTATGACAACGCCTACGACCTTGCCATGGCCGAGTTCATGACGGGCAAGCTTGATGATGCTCGGGCAAGCATACACGCACTGCTGCAGAAGAAGAATAGCGGCGAATTGCATAATCTGCTTGGGCAGATCGACGAGAAGGATGGAAAGTTCGTCGATGCCGCGAACGACTACGAGGCAGCGGCCCACCTCGATCCCAGTGATGACAACATGTTCGCTTGGGGCAGTGAGATGCTGCTCCACCGCACCTACGAGCCGGCGATCGCTATCTTCCAGAAAGCTTCTGAGATGTACCCGAAGTCGCCTCGAATCCTCATTGGCCTCGGTCTGGCTCTCTATTCACGGGGAATCTACGATAAGGCAGTGCAGGCGTTGATCGCGGCTTCGGATCTGAGCCCCAAGGATTCACGCTGCTATCTGTTTTTGTCGAAGGCATACAACAGTTCTCCATTGCAGGCAGATGAAGTTGTGGATCGATTCAAGCGCTATGCGGATCTGAGGCCGGACGACGCATTGGCGCAGTATTACTATGCAGTGAGCCTGTGGAAGGGCAAGCGAGTGGAGACTTCGAACGAGAACGTCGCCCTGATTGAGTCGCTGCTGAAGAGGTCAATCGCACTCGACGATTCACTTGCGGATGCTCATGTGCAATTAGGCAATCTGTACGCGGACCAGCACGAGTATGCAAAGTCCATTCCCCAGTATGAGCGAGCGCTAGAGCTGAACCCGAATCTGCCCGACGCACATTACAGGCTTGGGACCGATTTAGTGCACACTGGGGAGAAGGAAAAGGCCGAGAAGGAATTCGCTGTGTATCAAAGGTTGCGCGCCGAGCACCTGGCCGAAGTGCAAAAGGAGCACGAAGAGGTTCGGCAATTCGTGTATTCAGAGAAAGCCACGGAAAGACCATGAACGCAAGCCGCACCTCACATTGCATTGAGACGGCAGGCTCGGTTAGCCGAAGCCGAAGAGAATTTCTGCGGGATGCTGCTGGATTGGCTCTGGGTGGCGCGCTCATCCAAGCTAGCCCGTTTGTACGTGCAGAATCAGTGCAAAGGAAGCGCAAGGTGGTCGTCGTCACATTCGGTGGCGGCGCGCGCGATCAGGAGACTTTCGCTCCGGAGGGTCAGGAAAACATTCCTCACATGCTGAACGAAATGGCTCCGCAATCGAGCTTTTTCACGCATGTGACAAACCAGGGTATCCTCGGTCATTACGTGGCAAACGCCAGCCTAGCAACCGGGGTTTATGAGACACTCAACAATTTTGCTTCCACTGCACCGGAGCACCCGACGATCTTTGAGTACTTTAGAAAAGAGCTGAAGAGGCCGTCATCCGACGCCTGGGTTGTAGCTCCCAGCAATGGATTTCATCGCATTGGCGAGAGCGAGGTGAAAGGCTTCGGTCCCGGCCAAGGGGCGCGAGTCATTCTGCCAAAGAGGCTGTTAGGACTGGCAACCGCGGGCAGCAACGTCGATTTCGAGCACCTGCTGCACGATAACTACGAGACTCCGCTCTATACGCCGGCGCTGGCCGGTGGAGAAGTTGAGCTACAGCAGCTTGAGGCGATTTTGAAGCTCTCAGTCGGAGATTTCGCTTCGCATGCACGCACGCTTTCCAGTCCCGATGAACTCTCGTTGTACATTGCGAAGCGACTAATGCGTGAAGAGGCTCCGAGCTTGCTGTGGATCACGATGCATGACATTGACGTGGCGCATTCGGGCGCCTACTCGCTCTACATCGATGGAATCAAAAGGACGGACCGGCTCTGCGCTGAGTTGTGGAAGACGGTCCAGACTGAGCCGGAGTATGCAGGCAACACGACGATGTTCATCTTGCCCGATTTCGGTCGCGACTCCGACTTTGATGCGGGAGGGAATGGATTTCAGCATCACCGGACTGGCGATCCGGCAAGCAGGACCACATGGATGATGGCGCTCGGCGCAGGTACCCGGCAAGGCGTGGTCTATGACACGCCAATAGAGTCGATCGACCTTGTGCCGAGCATCGGTGCGATGATGGGATTCTCTTCCTCGCAGTCTAGCGGCAAGCTCATCCGGGAGTTGGTCTAGCTATGCTTCCCCGCGATCTGAAAGCCGAGAGCTTTGCGGGTTATCCGCCTCAGGCGCGAGCCATAGCTGCCGAACATCTTCAAGCTCTGCAGCGGTTGCCGATGGCATTTGTTCCAAGCCTGCTTCGAGAGGTCATCGAATTCGATTACAAGTTTCCCATCGAGCGCTCCACAATTGAGAAAGAACTTGAAACGCTCGAGAAGCTCTCGAATGCGGATCTTCACGAGTTGTTCGATGGGTTTTCATCGATTTCGCTTTCATCCGCGCTGGAGAGTCTTGACTGGGTCGATTCTCCTGCTCAGTTTGTGGAGCAGCAGGCCGCCTATCTATGGTCAACGCATCAACTCGACGCGTTTCGGAAGGCCGCAACAGACTACGGTGATCGCCTCGCCCAAATGGAGAAGCCGGAGCCCAGTCAGTTGCGCCGCGTTGGAGTGGCGGTCATCGGCAAGGGCGTGCCGTCTTACAACGCCTCCCTTTTTAAGAGTCTGCGTAAGCATGGAACTTACTTCACCAATCTCAGTCCTCAAGATGGGCTCGCCTCGTTAATCCGAACCCTGGAAGAGCGCGCAGAAAAGCATCCTGAGCCATTCGCGCACTGGTATGTAGACGGAGGTACTCCGGAGGCGCACAGCGAGTTGCTCACGTCGGTCTCCTACGATGCTCTTGCGCCAGTGCGCAATGCTCTGCTGAAGACAATGCAAGCAGAGATTAAGCGGCCCGGGATGGGCCCGGAAGAACTCCGGACAGTTCTGGCGCAGTTGAATCCCGCCGACCTTAAAGTGAAATCCACGGCAGATCCGGTGTTGAGCCGTTTTGAGTTGAAGTTGTTCACCGAGGGTTCCGGCACACAGATCTACAGCACAACATTCGCTCAGTGGGCGTCGCGCGAAGTTCTGCGGCGCGCTCAGCCTGTCACGCTGCTTGTGAGATACGCACCGAGGCAGAGGCAACGCCCCATGAACGAGTTGCTTGCTGGCGGAAATGCGCAAGCAGAACTCGATCCGATTGGCTCTCTTGTTGACGGCGAAATGGGAGCGTACTACCAGTGGATCGACCAGCAGCGACTGCCCGACTCTGAACGATCAAGTTTCGTCGCCTGGTTTGAGGATCACGGAAACGCCATCGCAATCGGGCCCACTATGCCACGCGGAACTGAGTCGAATACCCCTGTCGACATGAACAAGTTGTTATCAATGGCATTGGCATAGAGATATGCCTCACCGAGTGAGGCCGCAGAGTTGTCTATCGAAAGTTCCAGAACCGTGCCGAGACGGTGACTTTAGTCGCGCTTTGAACGTGTAGCCCTATGCGGCAGCCCGTCAAAGATGGCATACTCTTGAGCACAATCCATCATCTATCGGCCCTAAATTGCTGAGTGTCTGCTTTCCTCTTCTGCCTTGACTCGCTTCGGATATGAAGTTGCTCACCTGCTCTGAGCGCGAGACTTTGATCCTTTCACTTCATGCTCGAATGATGAAATTCAGGATAGAAAGAATGAGCAAGGCTCGTGAGCTTCCGCAAAGAGCAGCACATTTGTGGTGCGTCTTGATAGTGCTGATCGGCGCGCCAGCGCTCCTTTCGCAGATATCTCCGGGACCGCTTGCGCGAGCGCATCAGAGCCTCAGCGGCGCTACCAACTGTACAAAATGTCATGAAGTCTCCACCAAGGCTCCTACATTCCGCTGTCTTGAGTGCCACAAGGAGATCGGTGCGGAACTGCACGATAACCGCGGCTTGCATTCCACCTATCCGAAAGGCGGTCCCGAAGGATCAGCGTGCGTCAAATGCCATTCCGACCACAATGGCGAAAAGTTCCAGATGGTCCACTGGGATCCCACGCCAAGCGGCTTTGATCACTCAAAGACAGGCTATGCCTTTGATGGCGAGCACGTCGGCGTCGGCTGCCATTCCTGTCACACGCCACAGCATATCTCCGCACAGGCGCGGGCTTTGCTGCCGAACAAAGATTTGAGCCGCACATGGATGGGGCTCTCGCGGAGCTGCGGCACATGTCACGCAGACAAGCACCAGGGACGCCTGGGACAGGATTGCGCGCGGTGCCATTCCACCGTGGATTGGAAAGCCGCAAGCGTGAGCAGGGAAGGCTTCGATCACTCTAAGACGCGCTTCCCGCTTACCGGTGAACATCGCTACGTACTTTGCAAGAGCTGTCATACAGCCGGTGCAGATGGACAGCTCCGCTATGCAGGATTGCATTTTGCAAACTGCTCAGACTGCCACCGTGTCGACCCGCATAAGGGGGCATTCAAACAGGGGTGCGACTTTTGCCACAACATGACGACCTGGAAGAAGTCCACGTTTTCGATCACGTTTGATCACTCCACGACACACTTTCCGCTCCTAGGAAAACACCTGCAGGTTGGCTGCGTGGAGTGCCATGCGAACGGCGACTTCAAATCGTCGGTTCAGCACGATCTTTGCGCCGCCTGTCACAAGCCGGACCCGCACAACGGGCAGTTTGCAAAGCGTTCCGATGCAGGGAAGTGTGAGAGTTGCCATACCGTGCAGGGCTGGTCGCCTTCGACATTCTCCGTAGCCGATCACGCAAAGACAGGTTTCCCGCTTACCTTTCCGCATGCGGAGATTAAGTGCGCCTCGTGCCATGTACCAGCGGGCAAAGATACGAAGTTCAAGATCAAGTTCGCGCTTTGCGCCGATTGCCACAAGGATGAGCACGAGGGGCAGTTTGCCGCCGCGCCGTGGAACAATCGATGCGAGAAATGTCACAACGGTGCCACGTTCAAGGTCACAAGCTTCACACTCACCATGCACCAGAAGTCTAGGTTCCTGTTGGACGGAGGTCACATCGCGGTGCCGTGCCTCCAATGCCACAAACAGTTGGGAGACACCAAGGTAATCCCTTATCACTTCAGCCGGCTAAACTGCATAACCTGCCATGAGGATGTTCATCATGGCCAGTTTGCCGGTCGCATGAATGCAAGAGAGGCAGGTGGGAACCCGCTCGGCTGTCGAGCGTGCCACTCGACAAAGGAATGGAAGGATCCGACGAAGTTCAATCATGACGCAACCAGCTTCCCGCTTACGGGATCGCATCGCGCGGTTGGCTGCGCTGATTGCCACAAACCGCCGAACTTTGAGCTCACGATGCGTCACGTAGACTTCACCAAAACGTCGATGAGATGCGCCGATTGTCATGAGAATCCACATGCGGACCAGTTTGGTGATCGAAAGGAAAAGTGCGAGTTATGTCACAACACGAATAGGTGGAAGCCGTCTCTCTTCGATCATGATTCGACCGGCTTTCCGCTCAAGGGCGGACATGACAATGTCGCCTGCTCAGCATGCCATACGAACAGGCGCAATGTGAACGGCAGCGACGTGCTTCTGTATAAGCCGACTCCCAAGACTTGCGATGCTTGCCACGGATCAAGCATTCCGAAGTCAACGAATGCAACTGCCTGGCTGCAAGATGAAGAAATGTTCATGCCGACGCTACGTCGATATGGCCTTTTGTAATGGACTCAAAAACAAAGATTGTTATATTGTGAGTTCAAATAGTTATCAGGCTCACTACTTGATCCCCATCTGCGTCCATTAGGCACCACTGCTGGTTTATCGCTGTTGCCTTCAAACGAAGAAAGACCGGACTCGACCCGTAAGAGGCACGTAGCGCCACCTTGCCGAAGCCAGTTGAACGCTTAATGGCCGCGCATACATTCCCCGGTGACAACTGATTTAGAGACACAGGTTCTTTGAACGCTAAAGAAACTGTCGATTCTCATTGAGCGAATTCCGGGTGAATGAGTGTCTGCACCCGCTGCTATTTGCCGTGGCTGTTGCGTAACTGCGAGCTTCGTCTCGCGATTCAACGCGCGATAGTGAGCCCGGCGGGAGGACGCGGAAAGCGGATGGATAATAAGCGCCAACTCTTTCTGTTCGTGATTGCGACGCCTCTACTTGCAGGCATGGGCCTGCAGAAGCCCGCAGAGAACTCGCGTCCTCAGGTGGGAGGCGCACCGCAGGCCAAGGTCACGAATCCACACGGGCCGATATCAATCGCGTGCCAGGAGTGCCACACTTACACGAGTTGGAAGCCGATCCGTTCAAATCCCGAATTCAATCACGATCACACGGGATACCCGTTGCGCGGCATGCACCAGAAGGTGACCTGCACCAAATGCCACGCGAGTTTGATCTTAAAGCGCGTGAGCAAGAATTGCGCGGATTGCCACGCTGATATTCATCGCAGGCAGTTTGGTGCGAACTGCGAAAATTGCCATACCGTGAAGGGCTGGCATGTTTCGAACAGAGACATTCGCGATCACTTGAACCGGTTGCCGCTGGTGGGTGCGCATGCAATGCTCGCCTGTGAGGATTGCCACAAGAATGCGGCTGCCGGTCAGTTCGTCGGTTTGTCCACGGCGTGCTACTCATGCCACCAGAAGGACTTCAAAACACCGGTTCTGAACCACGTATCGTCAGGCTTCCCGATTACATGCGAAAACTGTCACACGGCGAATAGCTGGTTCAATGCAAAATTCGATCACCTCAAGCAGACCGGGTTCGCCCTGACAGGTGCGCACGCCACACTACCCTGTACCAGTTGTCACGTGAATAGCGCGTTTGCGGGCACGCCAGCCACCTGCTTCGGCTGCCATGCGACGGACTTCAACAACAGCAAGAATCCACCCCACGTACAACTCGGGCTTCCGCATGAGTGCGCGACCTGCCACACCACCATAGACTGGCTGAACGCGAAGTTTGATCACACGGTCTACGCGCACTGGCCTCTCACCGGAGTGCACGCGACCGTGCAGTGCGCACAATGTCATACAAACAACAACTACGCGTCGAGACCAACCGACTGCTATTCGTGTCACAAAGCCGACTACAACGGTGCGACCGATCCAAATCACGTCTCTGCCGGATTCCCGACTGACTGCTCGATCTGCCACACCACGAATGGGTGGAAACCTTCTTCTTTCAATCACAGCACGACGTCATTCCCGCTCACGGGAGCGCACACGACCGCGCAGTGCGCTCAATGCCACGTGAACAATAACTACACAACTCTGCCGACCACTTGTTACGGATGCCATCAGGCAGACTACAAAGCGTCAAACAATCCACCGCATGCGTCGTCAGGGTTTCCGACCGACTGCATACAATGTCACAACACAACTTCGTGGACGCTGGCAGCGTTCAACCACAACAACACGTCATTCCCGCTTACTGGCGCGCACACAGCGGTTCCATGTGCCCAGTGCCACGTAAACAACAACTACACCACTTTGCCAACCACGTGCTACGGGTGCCACCAGGCTGACTTCACCGGGACCACCAATCCAGCGCACGGACCCGCCGGATTCCCGACCGACTGTGCGCTCTGCCACACAACGACCAACTGGACCACTTCCACCTTCAATCACGCCTCAGTGTTTCCACTGACCGGCGCACATGCGGCGGTTCCGTGCGCTCAGTGCCACGTGAACAACAACTACACAACGCTGCCCACGACGTGCTACGGATGCCATCAGACCGACTGGAAGGGCACAGCCAATCCAAACCACGCCGCCGCTGCGTTCCCGACAACATGCGAGACCTGCCACAACACGATGGACTGGACCAACGTCAACTTCAATCACGGGACGTATGCGAACTATCCTCTGACGGGCGCACATGCAACGGTCCCCTGCGCGCAGTGCCATACGAAAAACAACTACACGTCGACTCCAACCGCCTGCTATTCGTGCCACAAGGCAGACTTTACCGGAACAACTAACCCGAACCACGTCTCATCTGGATTCCCGTCGGACTGTTCGATCTGCCACACAACGACGGCCTGGAGCCCGTCGTCATTCAATCACAACAACACGCCCTTCCCGCTCACTGGCGCGCACACCACCCTGCAATGTACGCAGTGCCACACGAATAACAACTACACGACGCTGCCGACGGCTTGTTACGGCTGCCATCAGACCGATTGGAACGGCACAACAGATCCGAACCATGCCTCAGCTGGATTCCCGACTACGTGCGAAACCTGCCATACGACAACGTCGTGGGCTGGCGCCACCTTTAATCACAACAACACTCCGTTCCCGTTGACTGGTGCGCATGCAAACGTGGCGTGCAGCAAATGCCACATCAACAATGTCTTTGCAGGCACCCCGACCGACTGCTACTCGTGCCACAAGGCGAACTTCAACTCGACGACAAATCCCAATCACCTAACCGCCGGATGGCCCACGACCTGCACGACCTGCCACACGACGACCGCATGGCTTCCCGCTAACTTGCCCTCGCAGTACCATACGTTCTTCCCGCTTACGCACGGCAATGCGAATGGTGTTTGCACCACATGCCACACGAATTCAAACGACTACTCCATCTTTACCTGCACGAATTGCCATACGGCGTCCGCGACGAATCCCATCCATAGCGGGATATCGGGATATGTCTACAACAGCGTGAACTGCTACGCATGCCACAAGAGCGGCGGTGGAGGTTAGCCATGCGACGATTCTCCATCATGCTGATCCTCGCTGCTCCCGTTTGGGCGGCGCAAAGTCCTTTGCAGCAGGGACAGGATCCCGCTCTGAGTTCGAGGGCCCCGATCCGCACGGATTTTCGTGTTCAGTATGTGAACGGGAATAATGCCTACGTAGATGGGGGTCGCGACGCGGGGCTTGCTGAAGGAACGGAACTGGTCATCAAGCAGGACCCGACGAAAACCGGTCCTGGCAATGAGGCAATCGAGCCCGGTGTCGTTGCCAAGCTCAAGGTGGTCGCGATCGCGTCCGCATCTGCGGTGTGCGAGGTAGAAGTCAGCAGTAGGAACGTTGCTTCAGGGGATGTGCTTTCGCTTCCGGATGCGGAAGTAGCAAAGCGGGTTGAGAGCGATACGCTCGGCAACACACGCCAGTACCCAATGGTGGTGAGCTTCAGCGCCGGTGATCCGCTGGACGAGGAAATTCGGGAGAAGGTGCCGCGTCCGCCGTTGCCCGAGGTCAACCAAATCAGAGGCCGCATCGGCTTCGGTGTCAGCTCGATTCGTGAGGTTGGCCAGGGCTCCTCCGTTTCCAGTTCTTATGGAATGGTCTTCCGGGCAGATTTTACGCGCATCTTCGGCACACACTGGAATCTGAATGGCTACTGGCGCGGAAACCTGCGGCGCAATTCATCGGCTTATCAGAGCTCCATTCAAGATCTGATCAATCGCACCTATCTGATGGGCCTAAGCTACATCAACCCGAATTCGCGTTGGTCGGCCGGCGTAGGCAGGCTCTACGTGCCCTATGCGAGCAGCCTAGAAACAATCGACGGAGCTTATGGCGGCATGCAGTTTTCTAAGCATGCGATGCTCGGAATGTTCGCGGGGTCTACGCCCGATCCGACCTCGTGGAGCTATAACCCGAACAGGCAAATCGGCGGTACCTACCTCAACTTCCGCGGCGGCGACTTCGACGCGTTTCGGTTTTCGACAACAGCGGGATATGGAGTCAAACTACTGAAGTGGGAGATCAATCGTCCGTTCGCCTTTGCCGAGAACGACATCTCTTTCAAGCGGGTCTTCTCCGTTTATCACTCCATGCAGATCGACCGTCCCACTGCGAACCCCGGGGCCGAGGCAATCAGCGTCGGATTAGGGCAGAGTCTACTGTCAGTGCGCGTACAGGTGCATCCTCGTGTGGCTCTCGACGTTACCGATACGTACTTTCGCGATGTCCCAACCTACGACGCTTCGCTGGTCGGCACAGGCCTGCTGGATAGGTACCTCTATCAAGGCATCAATGGCGGAGCGCGGATTCAATTTCCGCGGCACATCACGGGATACTTCAGCCTGGGCAGCAGCAATGACTACAACGATCCGAAGAACGCGCTCAACAAGATGTTCGGGGCGACCGTCGCCAACATCTGCAAAACGGGGCTAACGGCCGACGCACGGGTGGCGCAGTTCGATAGTTCGTTTGCGTCGGGCAGATACACGACCGTCACGGTATCTCGCGACATGCTCGACAACATACGCTTGAACCTTCAGTTCGGCAAATACGCCTACACTTCCTCGGTTGCGACGAACAACGACTCGTCATTCGTCAACTTCGTCTTTGATTCGAACCTTAGCGCGAGGCTCTTCTTCGAAAGCATGTACACCATTCAACGAGGCGGCACGCTGAACTACAACCAATGGACATCGACAGTGGGATATCGGTTCGACAATCGAGCTGCGACTCACCGTCGGGAGGCTGCCAATGCTCCGTAAGCAGGTCTCCGTAGCAAGTCTCATTATTTTAGGTGCTCTTGCGGTTTGGGCGGATGGGCCGGATGTTCCGCCGTCCGATCCCGTAATGCTCGCACAGAAGCAGGTTACGCGTTATCTGACGAAGCTGGCCGATCTGCATTGCATGGAACTCGTGACACAGCAGAAACTGAACGCCAAGGGGCACGCGGACTCGACGGAGCGATCTCAATTCGACTATCTCATCATGATGAACGGCAGCAATCAGTCGTTTCAGCTCAATGAATCTCGAATTGAATCGCCGGACGCCAAACACAAGCCTGTTTCCCTGCCGATGCTGACGACGAACGGCATGACTACCCTTCTGCTGGTGTTTCACCCGTATTACAGCGATGGGTTCTCGTTTGAAGAAGGTCCAGAGCAACTGGTTCAGAACCGACCCACGATACCGATTCATTTCGCCCATATCAGCGGCCGCAGGACACCGGCAGCACTTGCACTGCGCGGCCGCGAATTCCCTCTCGAACTGAAGGGCACCGCGTGGCTGGACAAGTCGTCGGGCGAGGTGATCCAGGCAGATGCCAGCCTTATGCGCGACATGAGTGACGTGGGGTTGCGTTCTCTAGAGATTCATGTTGAATACAAGGCGGAAACGATTGGCAGCGAGACCTGGACACTGCCTTCCAAGGCCATAGTCGACGTGACCACTCCGCGGCAGCACTGGCGCAACACGCATGTCTTCGAAAACTACAAGTCATTCTCAACGGATGCCCAGCAGGATCCGAATTACAAGGTTCGTCCGGATGCTCCGCCGAAGAGCACTGATCAGTCGATACCGAAGGAGCAGCAATGAGCAGCACGTTTCTTGGAGCAGCGGCGCCTGGCCGTTCCCGAGCACAGCAGAAGGAAGTGGGACACCGCATCCGGGTCAAGGTCGCGGGTGCCGCGGCGTTCTTGACTCTCGCCGCGATCGCCCTTTACGGCGCAGACTACTACATCTTGCCGCTGGAGCAACGCCCTTACTCCGCCAAGCATGAGTTGTTGAGGCCCAGCGGAACCATCGGGTTGAAGCTCGGCATCTTCGGAACGGTTCTCTTCTTCATCATCTTCCTCTACGCATTACGAAAGGTGATCCCGTGGCTCGGGCGCATCGGCACTGCCCGGCACTGGATGGATTTCCACGTCATCGCCGGAGTGTCAGCTCCCGTGGTGATCGCGTTCCATGCCTCATTCAAATTTCAGGGCATCGCGGGCGTCGCCTTCTGGATCATGATCGCAGTGGCACTGAGCGGTATCGTTGGACGCTATCTGTACGCGCAGATCCCGCGTTCATTGAACGCAGCGGAGATGTCTCTCGTCGAATTGCACGACAATGAGCGGATCATGGCGGAGTTTCTGCTTGTGCAATCTGTCTTCACAGAAGAGCAGTTACGAAAAGCTTTGAGATCTCCGCCGCCGGAGCATGCCAGCCGCGTTGGCGCGCTCGCCGCAATCGCGCAGATGATTGTCTTCGATGTCGCAATGCCGTTACGAATGGCGAAGCTGAGGCGCCTCGCTGGAGGATCGAGTGGGCTGCGTTCGGTCGGTGGGCTCTTCTCCACCGGGAATCGCGAGGTGGAAGACATCATCGGCATCGTAAAGCAGAAAGCATCGCTTTCGAAGCGCGTCCTCTTCCTCGATCAGACGCAGCGGGTATTTCATCTTTGGCACGTCATCCATCGTCCGTTCAGTTATGCATTTGCACTGCTGGCGATTCTTCATATCGCGGTGGTGATGGGACTTGGATTTGGCGGAACGGGGTTGCGCTGAAACATGGAAACACTCCTGACATGGGTGGTCGCCGGTAGCGTGCTCGCGTTCTTTCTCGTTCGCTACTGGCGGCAGCACAAGCGAAGCGATGAAGTAGCGCGGGAACAGGCTGCGCGGGGGCCTGTATTCTCCGAAGGTCCGCGGGCACAACATCCGCAGATCATGAGCGAGGCGTGCATCGGCTGTGGGGCGTGCGTGTCGGCATGTCCCGAGGGCGATGTACTTGCGCTCGTCAACGGCAAGGCGTCGATTGTGAACGGCCACAAGTGCATCGGCCACGCACTTTGTGCCGAAGCGTGTCCGGTGGGTGCGATCACCATGGTGATGGCAAAGCCCGGCTCGAGCGCGGACATGCCGATCATCAGCGACGAAAATGAGACAAGCGTTCCCAATCTCTTCATCGCGGGCGAGCTTGGCGGGCTGGCGTTGATCAAGAACGCGGTCAACCAGGGTCGCGACTGCATCGATGCCATTGCACAACGCTTTGCCTCATCGCGGCAGATCCCGGCCGACAGTTCAGTGTGGGACGTCATCATCGTGGGTGCGGGTCCGGCCGGCATCAGCGCTTCGCTCAGAGCTGCTGAACATCGCCTGTCCGCACTCACACTCGAGCGTGAGAGCGTGGGCGGGACGGTATCGAAGTATCCGAGACAGAAGCTGGTGATGACCAGCCCGGTGGAGTTTCCGCTGCATGGCAAGTTCTCGAAGACAACTCTTTCCAAGGAAGACCTGCTTCGCTTCTGGGAAAAGGTCATGGCGCGTACCGACCTGAATATCCGTACCGGGGAAGGTGTCGAAGCCGTGCAGAGGAGCACAAACGGACTTTTCCATGTGAGAACTGCGAAAGCTGAGTACCGGTCGAGAGCGCTGATTCTCGCAATGGGGCGAGCGGGTACCCCTCGCAAACTTGGAG